>Ga0209467_1002918_pt1 | contig 11616 bp, 9 predicted proteins | sample Higcelwee11metaG_FD_187175 | JGI IMG/M metagenome (GOLD analysis project Ga0209467, IMG submission 187175) | Freshwater pond sediment microbial communities from the University of Edinburgh, under environmental carbon perturbations - High... | ecosystem: Environmental > Aquatic > Freshwater > Pond...
TGGCTCCACGAATATAACTTCTACAGGAATCACTCTGCGTTACAGGACAAACCGCCAATCAGCCGAGTCGGACGGGGAGTGAACAACGTCTTGCAACTCCACAGCTAGCCTCACGGGCCAAAATCAAGAACGGCCGACTTCACGCGCGCGGAGTCGGCCGTTTGTCGTGTCGTTGCGCCGGGCTAGAACGCGGCCCGCACGCTGGCCGCAATCCCTTCGGCGTCCAGGCCGTGGTGCGCCAGCACCTCGTCGTTTTTGCCGCAGGCCGGCAGCCCGGTGAGGCCAAGGTTCAGCACGGGCACGCCCAGGCCCAGGCGGGCGGCCTCGGCCGCCAGCATCTCGCCCTGGCCGCCGCGGATCATGTGGTTGTCCAGGGTGACCAGCGCGCGCGCGCCCACGGTCTCGCGGAACCAGTCGCGGTCCAGGCGGTTGAGCCAGGGCAGGTTGACCACGGCCGCGTCCAGGCCCTGTTCCTTGAGCAGCTCGGCCGCCAGGCGCGCCTGCTCCGTGAGCACCGGGCCGTAGGCGAAGATGACGAGGTCCGCGCCCTGGCGCAGCACCGCACCCTGGCCGGGCGACAGCCGGTAGCCCCGCGGCAGGCTGAAGCCCTGGGGACAGGGGATGCTCACCAGGCGCACGTAGGTGCTCTCCGGGTTCTCGTCCACGGCCCAGGTCAGCGCCATCTCGGTCTCGGCCTCGCAGCAGGGCTCGATCACGGTCAGCCCCGGCACGGAAGACAGCACGGCGATGTCGCGCACGCACTGGTGCGAGTGCCCGGGGCCGCCGGGCAGGATGCCGGCCAGCGAGCCGGCGTAGATGATCTTGCTGCCCTCGCTGGCGTTGTTGAAGATCTGCTCGCCCGGACGCGTGGACAGAAAGCAGGCGAAGGAGTGCACCAGCGGCAGCTTGCCCGAGCGCGCCAGGCCGCCGGCCATGGAGACCATGTCCTGCTCGGCGATGCCGCATTCGAAGAAGCGTTCCGGGTGCGCCTCGCGGAAGGGGATCACGCCGCAGTCCCTGGCCAGGTCGCCGTCGAGCACCACGAGGTCGGTGCGCCGGCCGCCCAGCTCAAGCAGCGTGCGCGCCCAGGCGTCGATGAGCTTCTGGGGGGCCTGCGGCGGGCTGGCCGGCTCGATTGTCCGGCTGTCCAGGCCGGGCAGCGTGAGTCCGGCCTCGCGGCAAAGCTGCTCCAGCCGGGCGGTGAGCTCGGCCAGGGCCTCGGCGTAGACAGACGGCGGCAGCGCGCCGGAATGGTAGGCGTACTGGCCTTGCGTGGCCGCGGCGTCGAAGCGCTCCATGAAGGACACGCCCCGGCCCTTGACGGTGTCGGCGATGACCAGCTTGGGCCGGTCGGTGACGGTGCGCAGGCGGTCGAGAACCGCGCCCAGGGCGTCCAGGTCGTGGCCGTCGCAGCGCTCCACCACCCAGCCGAAGGCCCGGAACTTGGCCGCGATGTCGCCCAGGTCGGAGACCTCGCTGACCCAGGTGTCGGACTGGATCTTGTTGTGGTCCACGATGGCCGTGATCTCGCCGAAGCGGCCGTTGGCCGCTGGCTGCAGGGACTCGTAGATCTGGCCCTCCTCCAGCTCGCCGTCGCCCAGGAGCACGAACACGCGGCCCGGCGCCTTGTCCAGCCGGCGGGCCGCGACCATGCCGCGCGCCTTGGACAGGCCCATGCCCAGCGAGCCGGTGTTGGCGGCCATGCCCGGGGTGCGCACGTCCGGGTGGCCGGGCAGCCCTCCCAGGCGGCGCAGCGCGTGCAGCTTGTCGAAGGGCAGCCGGCCCAGGCCCAGGAGCACGCTGTACTTGGCCGGGGCGTCGTGGCCCTTGGAGGAGAAGAACACGTCCTCCGGGCCCAGCTCGTTCAGGTAGAGCCAGCTCATGATCTCCAGCGAGCTGAAGCTGGAGCCGATGTGGCCGGAGCCGGCGCACTGGATCATGTACAGGCAGTTGAGGCGGCAGGCGGCCGCGAAGAGCGCGGTCTTGAGCGGGGCCTGGGCCTGGCAGGCGCGGATCGCCTCGAAGGCCGCCAGCGGAAGATGTTCAGCGGTGTAAGCCATTTAAAGTTGATCCTCTTCGGTGTGGATGTAGATGTCCTTGAGATCGGAATAGATGTCGATGGCCTCGGTGCCGGGCTCGCGGCTGCCGTTGCCGGACTGCTTGAGCCCGCCGAAGGGCATGTGCGGCTCGGAGCCGAAGGTGCCGGCGTTGACCACGGCCATGCCGGTCCGGGCGCGCTTGCAGAACTCGACGCCGCGATGGACGCTGGCCGTGTGCACGCAGGCCGAGAGCCCGTAGTCCGAGTCGTTGACGAGGTCGAGCGCGGCGTGGAAATCCGCCGCGCGGTACAGGCAGCAGATGGGGCCGAAGAACTCCTCGCGGGAGATCTCGGCGTCCGGGGCCGCGCCCTCCAGGATGGTCGGGGCCATGAAGAAGCCGCCCCGATGCGCCTCGCCATCCAGGCGGCCGCCGCCGAGCAGCACCTTCGCCCCCGCGGCCCGGGCGCGCTCCACGGCGGCGCACATGTTGGCCAGTTGCCGGGCGTTGATCACCGGGCCCAGGTCGTCGCCGTCGGCCGTGCCGACCTTGAGCCTGGCCGCGGCGTCCAGGAGCTTGTTGCGGAAGCTGTCGTACACGGCGTCGAAGACGATGATCCGGCTGGCGGCCACGCAGCGCTGGCCGGCGTTGGAAAAGGCCGAGAGCAGGGTCCACTTCACGGCGCGGTCCAGGTCCGCGTCGTCGCAGACCACCAGCGCGTTCTTGCCGCCCAGCTCAAGGGAGACCTTGGCCAGCCTGCGGCCGGCGATCTCGCCCAGGATGCGGCCCACCCGCGCCGAGCCGGTGAAGGAGAGCACGCCCACGCCGGGGTGCTCGGCCAGGGGCTGCCCGGCCTCCGGGCCGAGGCCCTGCACCACGTTCAGCACGCCGTCGGGCAGGCCGGCCTCTTTCGCGATGCGCGCCACGGCGTGCGCGGTGGCCGGGGTGTCCTCGGCCGCCTTGAGCACCGCCGCGTTGCCGCAGATCAGCGCCGGGAAGATCTTCCAGGCCACGTTGGCGATGGGCGTGTTGGCCGCGATGATGAGCCCGGCCACGCCCACGGGCTGGCGCACGGTGAGCGAGAAGCGGTTGGCCACGCCGGTCTGGCAGGTGCGGCCGTAGAGCCGCTGGCCCTCGGAGGCGTAGAACAGGCCGAGCTGCACCGCCCCGCCCACCTCGCCCTTCGCGTCGGCCAGGGACTTGCCGGTCTCCTTGTGGACGATCCGGGCCAGCTCCTCGGCCCTGGTCTCCATGGCCTTGACCACGGCGTGCAGGATGAGCCCGCGGCGCACCGCCGGCAGCGCGCCCCAGGCGGGCTGGGCCGCGGCCGCGGCGCGCACGGCCGCGTCCACGTCGGCGGCGTCGGAGCGGGCCGCGCGGCAGAGCGCCGCGCCCGTGGCCGGGTCGAGCTTGTCGAAGAACCTGCCGGAGGCGGCCGGAACCTCGCGGCCGCCGATCCAGTTCGGAATCGTCTCGGGGATCATCTGTGCTCCCTTCGGGAGTTTCATGGTCCAGCGCCTCCCTTCTGGAGTTTCAGTGTCGCGCGCTCCCTTCGGGAGCTTCATTGTCCTTGAGGCCCGGCTCCTCGCCCGCGCTGCGGGCTACCAGGCGGTCCAGCCGCCGTCCAGGACCATGTTCGAGCCGGTCATGTAGGAGGCGGCCTCGGACATGAGGAAGACCACGGCGCCGTTGTACTCGTGCTCCCCGGCCATGCGCCGCATGGGCGCGCGCTTGTGGTACTCCGCCAGGAATTCCGGATCCTGGTTGTTGAACACCCCGCCGAAGGTCAGGGTGTTCACGCGCACGCCCTTTTCCGCCCAGTAGGTGGCCAGGTAGCGGGTCAGGTTGAGCAGGGCGGACTTGGACACGGAATAGGCCACGGGCTTGAAGAAGGTCTCGCCGCGCCGGCGGCGGTACTCGTACAAGTCCTGGCAGGGCGAGCCCACGCCGTAGGTGGAGCAGATGTTCACGATGGAGCCGCGCCCGGCCTCGGCCATGGCCGCGCCGAAGACCTGGCAGCAGAGGAACACGCCCTTGACGTTGACCTCCATGACCTTGTCGAAGGAGGCCTCGGGATAGGTCTCGAAGGGGCCGTTCTCCTCGGCGGGCGCGCCCGGGGGCGAGTCCAGGGCCGCGTTGTTGATCAGCCCGTAGGGCGCGCCGAAGCGCTGGCGCACCAGCTCCAGGGCCTTGATGATCGAGCTTTTGCTGGTCACGTCCACCCGGGCGAAGAGCGTGCGCTCCGGGTCCAGCGAGGCGCGGTAGTCCTCGCGCGGGACGGCGAGGTCGAGCACGGCCACGTTGGCCCCGTGGCGCAAAAGCGCCGCGGTGAACTGGCGGCCGAGCTGGCCCAGCCCGCCGGTGACGACCACGGTCCGGCCGGCGAGATCGAAGAGTTCCTCGTGTGCCTCGGCCACGGCTAGGCCCCCGGCTTTTCCAGCATGTCCAGGCGCAGGTCCGCGTCCTCGGCCAGGGGCGCGATGAGCTTGCGGCCCAGCAGGTTGCCCAGCTCGTACGGCGGGATGCCGTCGGCCGGGCACTTGAAGGCCAGGTGCTCCTCGGCCAGGATGGTGCCGGCGGGCAGGTCGCGCGCGGCCACGATCTTCTTGCCCATCTTCTTGATGGGCGTGGCCTCCGGGGCCAGCGGCTGCTTCACGCCGTCGCCCAGGGAGGTGCGGGCGCGGTGCAGGTCGCGCACCAGGCTGCCCAGGCCCTTGGGGGTCAGGGAGAAGGCGTGGTCCGTGCCGCGCCAGGTGCGGTCCAGGGTGAAGTGCTTCTCGAAGATGCGCGCGCCCAGCGTGTAGGCCACCATGGCCATGGCGATGCCGTTCTGGTGGTCGGACAGGCCGATGACCGCCTCGGGATACTCCCGGCGGTAGGTCTCGATGACCTTGAGGTTCATGTCCTCGGCCTGGCAGGGATAGGCCGCGGTGCATTGCAGGATGGCCAACTGCGGGTTGATGGCCAGGATGGCGTCGCAGGCGCGGCGCACGTCGGTCATGGCGCCGCCGCCGGTGGAGAGCAGCATGGGCTTGCCGAGCTTGGCCACGTGGCGCAACAGCGGCACGTTGGTCAGGTCGCCGGAGGCGATCTTGTAGGCCGGCAGGTCGAATTCGGCCAAAAAGTCCGCGGAGTTGTGGTCAAAGGCCGTGGCGAAGAAGTCGATGCCCAGCTCCTTGGCGTAGTCCTTGAGCGCGGCGTACTGCCCGGCCCCGAACTCCAGGAACTCGCGGTGCTCGCCGTAGGTGCGGCCGAAGGCGTTCTCGGAGTTGTATTCCTGGTTGTACGCGGCCCTGGTGAAGAGCGAGCGGTTGTCGCGCTTCTGCAGCTTGACGGCGTTGGCCCCGCACTCCTTGGCGGCGCGGAACATCTGCTTGCAGACCGCCAGGTCGCCCTGGTGGTTGTTGCCGATCTCGGCGATGACGTAAGCCTCGGCGTCGTCCGAGATCAGCGTGCCATTGATGGTGAGGGTGCGCATTGTTTCTCCTGTTCCGGGTCCGTGGTCCGGCGCGGCCAGCGCGCCGGCGTTCTGTGGTCGCGGAGGAAAGCCTGCGGAGCGGCCCGCATGTCTCGCAGAGGCTTATCCAATCTGCCCTGTGAATGCAATCCGCGGCGGCGCGGCTCAGCTCCCGGCCGGCGGGGGCAGCTTGGCCAGCAGCCGGGGCAGCACCATGTCCGGGGTCTGCTTGAGCAGGCAGTCCAGGGTGCCCAGCGGGCAGGCGTCCTCGCCGCACTTGTGGCAGGCGAGGTACAGGCGGCAGCACTCGTGCTCCGGCGCGGGGAAGGTCCAGCCCGAGGGGCCGTTGGAGCCGATCATGGTCAGGGTGGGCACGTCGAGGGCCACGGCCACGTGGCGCGGGGCCGAGCAGTTGCCGAATTGTACGGCCGCGCGGGCGATGACCGCGGCCATCTCGCGCAGGCGCGGCGCGTGCTCCGCCGGCGGCAAAAGGAAGCGCTCCCGGGGCAGGCCGGAGTCGCGGATGATCTCCTCCACGGTCTCCCGCTCGCCGGGCCCGTAGAGCAGGTAGAACTTGAGGTCCGGGCGCTCGCTCCCGGCCAGGCCGAGCAGCTCGGCGTAATATTTCGCCGGCCAGCGGCGGGTCACGCTGCGGTGGGTGGCGTCCACGCTCACCAGCGTCTCTCCGGGCTGAAAGCCCTGTTCCGCCAGATGCGCCTCGGCCCAGGCGCGCTCCGCGTCCGAGAGGTAGACGCGGGGCTTCTGGCCCTCCCAGGCGATGCCCAGGGGCTCCAGCACCGAGGCCTTGAGCGTGCCGGCGTAGCCGCCCTTGGCGACGCCGGCGGAGTGGGTGTAAAACAGGCGGTTGTACCATTTGCACGGGCCGCAGAGCTTGACCCTGGCCCCGGAGAACACGGTCGCCATGCGGCAGCGTTGCAGATGCTGGAAGTTCACCACCAGGTCGTAGCCCTCGGCGCGGATCTGCCAGCACTGGCGCAGGGTCTTCCAGAAGCCGTCTGCGCGGTCGGTCTCCCAGACGACGCCGAGGTGCGGGTTGTGCCGCACCATGGGGGCGCTGCGGCCCTCGGTGAGCATGTCGATGCGCGCCTCGGGATAGCGCCTGCGCAAAAGCTCGATGCAGGTGGTGGCGATGACCACGTCGCCGATCTGGCGCAGCTGGCAGACGAGGATCCTCTTGGGCCGGAAGGTGTTCAGGTCGATGCTCATGTGACCCCGCACAGGGCGCGGTATTGTGTCTCATAGGCCTGGGCCACGGCCTGCCAGTCGTGGCGCTCGGCCTGCCGGCGTCCGGCCGCGGCGAAGCGCGCGCGCAGCCCGGGGTCGTCCATGAACTCGGCCAGGGCCGCGGTCATGGCGTCCGTGTCGTCCACCGGCGCCATGCGGGCGAACTCGCCGTGCCCGGCCACGTCGCGGCAGCCCAGGGCGTCCGTGGTGATCACCGGCGTGCGCGCGGCCATGGCCTCCAGGATGACCCGGCCGAAGGTCTCCAGCCGGGAGGGGAAAAAGAACGCGTCGGCCATGCAGTACAGGTCCACCAGTTCGTCCACGGGCAGTTCCGTGTCCGGCCCGGACGCGGGCCCCGGGCCGATCTCCGGCAGGGCGCGCACGCGGTCCCGCAGGCCCAGGCGGTCGAGCTCGGGCTCCAGCCTGTCCGAGCCGCCGCCCACCACCAGCCATTCGAAGTCGCGGCCCTGGTCGGCCAGGGTCCGGGCCACGCCCGGAATCAGGTCGAAGCCCTTCTTGGGGTGGTTGCGGCCCACGGTGAGGATGCAGAAGCGGTCCAGCGCCACGCCGTGGCGCTGGCGGATGGCCGCGCGGTCGCGGGGCTTCCCGTACTGGCGCAGGCTGATGCCGTTGGGGATGACGCAGATGCGCTCCCTGGGCGCGCCCAGCGCCGCGTAGTCGTCCACCAGGCCCGGGGTCAGCGCCACCACGCGGTCCATGAGCCGCAGGTTCTCGCGGATGGCCCGGTCCACCTCGGGATCCGTGCGCATGCCGTAGCCGTATTCCGGGGCCAGCTGCACGTCGTCGCCGTGGGCGCGCAGGCACAGCGGGACCAGGCCGGCCAGGCCGCGCGCGGTGGTGGCCTCGGGGTGCGCGCCCATGATCTGCCAGACGTCGAAGCCGCCCCGGGCCTGCTCCCGGCGCATGAGCCAGGCCAGGAGCCCGGGCGCGCTGCGCCTGAGGAAGCCTATCTGCGGCGGCAGGGCGCGCACGGCGAAGGGGAGGCCCATGAGGAAGGCCCGCTCCTTGCGCAGGCGCGGCCGCGGCACGAAGAGCGTCACCGTGTGGCCCCGCTCGCCCAGGGCGCGGAAGAGATTGTAGGTGAACACCTCGTAGCCGCCTGCCTTGGCGAGGGATTCGAAGATGAGGCCGGCGATGTTCATGGCGTGGGCGATGGGTTCTCGTGTGGGGTGCTGTGGGCGCGTGTCCGCGCGGGTGCGGCCTGAATACGGGATTTCCGCCCTCAAGGCAACGGTGCGCGGCGGCGTTCTAGCGGGGAGGGACCAGGGGTAGGGCTTGGCACTGCCGGCGGTCGAAGAGCACTTCTGCCGCTGGCGGCGCGTCCGGGGAAGCGCCGTGGGGCAGGAGCAGCGCCGCGGCCTCGCTCTTCTCCAGTTTCCGGCCGGTCAGCTCCCCGTATCGCGCCGGGTCGAGCACCACGACCTCGCCAAAGGCGTAGTCGTCGAAGCGGCGCACATCGCCGAGGTGCAGGGCGGCGGTGCGGATCTGGTTGCGGCGCATGTACAGGCCCACCTGCCTGGGCTCGCCGGGCGGCTTGCCGCCGACGAGGCGCAGGGCCGCCGCCTCCACGGCGTTGGGCCGCCACTCCTGGTAGCGCAGGAGCAGCGGCCGGCCGGCCTGCATGGCCGGGCCCAGGGTCGCGGCGTCGCGCGCGGTCTGGAGCACGGCGTTGGCCGGCGGGATGGCCAGCAGGCTGAACAGGGCGAAGCCCGCGAACAGCGCCGCCCGGATGGTTTTGGCCGTGCGCTGATGGCGCTCTTCCAGGTCGCCCAGCCAGAGCAGCGTGGAAAGCAGTGCGAGAGGCGCGCCGGCGCACCAGTAGCGCGTGCCGAAGGGGTGCACCAGCTCCAGCGGCGAGAGCCGGGCCGGCATGTAGGTGGAAAAGAACACGAACATGAGCGAGGTGGCGGCCAGCGCCCGGCGGCGCGGGTCGGCCGCGCGCAGCTCCAGGCCGCAGGCCACAAGCGTCAGGAGCAGCACGGGAAGCAGCCCGCGCAGCTTGGCGTAGTTGAGGACGTTCAGCAGGTACCCGGCCGGGCTCATGGGGTTCTGGTTGTCGAGCACGCGGGTGGTGATGCCCAGCCGCCCCAGGGTCGAGCCGGCGGCCTGCCAGAAATAGAACCACTCCAGCCCGGCCATGAGGCCCGAGGCCAGGCAGAACACCGCCAGGCCGCGCCAGCTGCGCGAGGGCAGCCAGATGAGCAGCAGCAGGCCGGGGAAGAAGTAGGCCGCGGTCTCCCGCGCGCCCCAGGCCAGGATGTACGCCGCGGCCGCCAGAACCAGGGGCAGCGCGGAACGGCGCTCCTCCAGCCAGACCAGGATGCAGAACACGGCCGCGCCGAGCAGGGCGACCTGGAACACGCTGGGCCAGAGCTGGCTGCCGGTCTGGGTCATCTGCGGGAAGAGGATTGTCAGCACGGCGGCGGCCAGGCCCAGGCGCGGCCCGCGCAGCCGCTCGCCGACGAGGTGCATGAACACCGCCCCGGCGGAGGCGTAGAGGAAGGGCAGCATGTAGGACAGGGCCGGGTGCTGGCCGCAGAGCTTCATGAGCGCCCAGAGCTGCAGCGAGATGGACCAGCGCGTGGTCTGGGCGGTCCAGCCGGAGTAGCCCAGGCCCTCGGCCAGGCGGCGGGCCTCCATCCAGCGGTGGGAGTTGTCGCCGCCGATGTCCATGTACTCGGCCGTGAGGAAGCGCACGGCCAGGCTCGCGGCGAAGAGCAGCAGCAGGACCAGCGGGCGGCGGTCGCGCAGAAGTCGGTCGAGTCGTTCGCCCATGCGCCTCCCGTCAGCTCCTGGCCACCAGGGCCACGCCGCCGCAAATGAGCAGCACGCCGGCAAGCCGCCAGGCGTTGACGTCCTCGTGCAGGAAGAAGTGCGCGTAGGCCAGCACCAGCACGAAGCCCAGGGCGATGAAGGGGTAGGCGTAGCTCACGTCCACCTTGGACAGGGCGTAGAGCCAGATGGCCAGGGCCACGAAGTGCATGCCCATGCCCAGGATCACGAAGGGGTTCAGGGCCGTGCGCAGGGCAAGCTCCAGCGGCTCGGCGGCCCCGGCCTGGCGCACGGCGTTCATGCCGACCTTGAGCGCCACGTGGGCCATGGAGGAGCAGATGACGCTCAGGATGATGATGGCGGCGTTCATCATGCGCGGTCCTTCGGGGTCGAGCCCAGCAGGCGGCCCAGGCAGCCCGGGGCCAGCCCCAGGGAGGCCTTGGCCTCGGCCAGGCAGTCCACGATGTCGTAGATGTTGTCGATCTTGCCGCCCATGACCACGTGCAGCCCCGGCAGGCCGTGGTCCTGGCTGAACAGGATGGGCCGGCCGTCGTCGGTCTCGTTGCGCGTGAGCACGGTCTTGATCTCGAAGATGGAGTCCTTCTGCCGGGCCTCGCGCAGCACGGGCAGGTAGCGCGCCGCGTCGCGGATCATGTACGGGTAGTTGGAGTCCGGGGGGGCGTCGCGCAAAAGCGCGTGCCCGTCCGGCACGTCGGGGCCGTCGGTCCAGCTCATGTGCGGGGTGTAGCGCACATGGCTGAGCGTGTGCAAGCCGAGGCTCGGATAGGGCATGACCGAGAAGAAGGGGCCGTCCATCACCGTCACCGCGACGCCCGCGATCTCCGGCGGCAGCTCCACCAGCGCCATCTCCGTGAGCTCGTGCTTGAGCGGCAGCAGCGGCAGGCCGGAGGCCTGCAACAGCAGATTGATGCGCGAGTAGGCGCAGTTGAAGACCATGCCCGCCCGCCACGCGCGCCCGTCGACTGCCGCGGCCAGCAGGCCGTCCGGCGCCCGGCGCACGCCCGCGATCTCCGTGTCCGGCAGCGTCTCCACTCCGGCCTCGGCGAGCTTGTCGCGCAGGATCTCCCGCAGCACCGAGGCGTCGAAGGCCACCTCGCGCACCTGGAAGACCTCCTCGATGAGCTCGGGCGAGAACAGGGCGCGGTGCGCGGCGCCGGCCGGCTCGATGGGCGCGCCCATCTGCCGGAACATGCCCAGGAAGCGGCGGGCGTTGACCTTGGAGCCGTGGCGGGCCACGGCGTAGAGCTTGGTGAAGTCGTCCACCACGGCGCGGCGGAAGTCCAGCACGAAGCGCGGGAAGTTCACCAGCGAGCGGTAGGCCGTGAGCAGGCTGCGCGGGTAGTGGAAGCCGGTGTGCACGCGGGCCTGGTTGGCGCTGGAGGCGCGCAGCAGGAGGTCCGGCTCCTTCTCCGCCAGGACCACGCGGTCCAGGCGGCTCTTGAGCAGCAGCGCAATGCACGCGCCGTAGAACCCGCCGCCCACCACCAGGGCGTCGGCCCGCTCCGGGCCGCGCTCAGGGGCGGACATGGCCGTCCGGGGGGTTGAAGCGCCCCAGGTTGAGGTCCAGCAGGATGCGCAAGAGCTCGGCGTGGCCGCCGAAGGTCTTGATCTTGGTGGGCATGGGGCCGTCGGCCGGATAGCTGCGCGTGGTGGCGATCTCCTCCACCGCAAGCCCCAGGCGCGAGGCCCGGGCCGAGAGGTAGGCCAGCAGCTCGTAGGTCTGGAACACGGCGCGGAAGGGCTGCGCGCCGGGGTGCAGCAGGTAGCGGCGGCTGTAGGCCCGGAAGCCCTGGGTGGTGTCGGTGAGCCACCTGCGCGCGGCCAGGCTCACGGCCGGGGCGTGCAGCAGGCGGATGGCCAGGGTGCGCACGAGCGGGGTGTTCACGCCGCGTCCGCCGGGAAGGAAGCGCGAGGCCTGGGCATAGTCCACGCCGCGCTCCAGGGCGTCGAGGAAGAGCGGGATGGACTCCACGCTGTCCTTGCCGTTGCCGTCGATGGTCACCACGCCCTCGTAGCCCTCGTGCATGGCGAAGGCGTAGCCCATGCGCAGCTGCGCGCCCAGC
>Ga0209467_1002919_pt1 | contig 11616 bp, 11 predicted proteins | sample Higcelwee11metaG_FD_187175 | JGI IMG/M metagenome (GOLD analysis project Ga0209467, IMG submission 187175) | Freshwater pond sediment microbial communities from the University of Edinburgh, under environmental carbon perturbations - High... | ecosystem: Environmental > Aquatic > Freshwater >...
CGGGCATCTACCGGACCATGGCCAAGCTGTCCCCGGCCTACGGCATCATCGGCACCCTGATCGGGCTCATCGGCATGATGCAGTCCATGGCCGGGGGGCTGTCCCAGATCGGCTTCCAGATGGCCGTGGCCCTGACCACCACCCTCTACGGCATCCTTTTGTCCAACGTGCTGTTTCTGCCCATCGCCATCAAGGTGGAAAAACGCATCGAGGAGCGGGTGATCCTTATGTGCGTCATCCGCGACGGCACCCTTTTCATCAAGGACAAGACCCCCGGGGCCATCGTCCTGGACAAGCTGCGGGCCTACCTGCCGCCCAGGCGTTGGGCCTCCATCGAACGGCGCGAGACCCCGGCCAAAAGCGGGGCCTGACCCGGGCCCGCCGGGGGCCACGGCCGCCCGGAGGCCTTTGGCGGCGCAGGGCGGATAACCGCGCAACTCCCCGCCGGGGCGGCCCCGGCACGGACACACGATGCTCAAGCTTTCCGACCTAAGAAAACGCCGCACCGACGAGGACGAGCACTGGCAGCTCTCCCTGGCGGACATGATGACCCTGCTTTTGTGCTTTTTCGTGCTCATCGTCTCCGTGTCGCACCTGGACATGACCCGCTATGAAACCGTGGCCGGGTCCATGGAAAAGGCCATGACCAGGGAGCGGGGCAAACCCGGGGGCAAGGCGCCCGGGCCAGCCCCCAAGGCGCCGGAGGAACCGGCCAAAGAGCCGCCGCCCGCCCCGGTCATCCCCGAGGTGCGGGCCAAGGCCGCTCCTGCGCCGACCCAGCGGGACATCGACCTGTTGCGCCGGGAGATCGAGTCCAAGCTGGCCGGAAAGACCGGGCAGGCCGAGATCATCCAGCGCGGCGAGACCCTGGCCGTGAGCCTGGACGGGGCGGCGTTTTTCGATCTGGCCAGCGCCGAGATCCGGCCCGGCTCCCTGCCCCTGCTCACGGACATCGCCGCCTCCCTCAAGTCGCTTCCGGTCAGGATCACCGTGGAAGGCCATACGGACAACAAGCCCATGGAATCCTGGCTGTATCCCTCCAACTGGGAGCTGTCCTCGGCCCGGGCCAGCCGGGTGGCCCGGTTCCTCACGGATCATGGCGTGCGCAAGGAGGGCCTGGCGGTGATGGGTCTGGCCGACACCCGGCCCCTGGCCCCCAACGAAGGCCCGGACGGAAAATCCATCCCTGAAAATCAGGCCAAAAACCGACGTGTGGTCATTTTGGTAAGCCCGTAGTCCCGGCCGCGACAAGGCGCGGCGCACCATGCCCAAAGACATGGCCGCCAATTCCCCGGTCATCGACGACGGCGACGAACCCCACAAGATCAAGGGCATCTTCTCGTCCCCGGCCCCTGTGGACCCGACCGCCGGGCCGCCGGGCCAAGGCGTCCCGGAGGCCTCTGGTCCGGCCGGGGACGCGGACGGCTTCGATCCGGGAAAAATCTACTGGTTCGCCTCGGAATTCGGGCCGGACATGGTTTCCCTCAAACGCCTGGACACCCATTTTTTCCCCGTCGGCCAGCAGGCGCTGGTCAACCGGGAGACCTTTTTTGCGGACTATTCCCTGGAGCCGGACCTGGGCTACCGCTACGTCACCCAGCGCATCGTGCGCGGCGACTGGTACCGCAAGCAGGATTTGAATGTGGAGGCCAAGATCGAATACCAGATGGTGCTGCGCATCGACGAGGAGAACATCCGGGCCAATTTCGGGCTGGGGTTGGCCTATCTGGCGCTCAACCAACTGGACAAGGGCCGCTACGTCTTTTCCCGGCTGGTGGACATGGACGAGAGTTTCGAGGAGGCCCACAAACACCTGTTCAACGAATTCGGCATCGCCCTTCGCAAAAAAAACCTTTTCGACGAGGCCATGCGCTATTACGGCCGGGCCGCCGAGCTCTCGCCCAAAGACGAGAACATTTATCTGAACATGGCCCGGGCCATGTTCGAGAAGGGCGACATGGAGGCGGCCTTCGCCCACCTGAAAAAGACCTTCGAGCTCAACCGCGACGTGGAGGAGGCCAAGGCCTTTCTCGCCTTTCTGCGCAAAAAGGGCTTCGAGGCCAGCGACCCGACGTTGCGCCATTTCTTTTTCCGGCTGGGGACCGATCCGAAGTGATCCGGCGTCCGCCCCAGGAGCGGGCCTTGGGTCGGCTCAATCGTCGCGAATCGAGGCATGGTAGGCGCTGACGGGCCGCGCCCCGGCCGCCTCGTCGGCCTCGGTTTTGGGATAATCCTTGCCAAAGAGCTTGCGGTAGAGCTTGCGCCCCTCGGTGAAGCCGGGATTGTGCTGCATGGCGTCCTCCACGCTGACCTTGGCCTCGGCGATGTTGCCCATGAAATAATGGGCCTTGGACATGTTGAAATAGATGTTCTCATCATCGGGCGTCAGCTCGACGGCCTGCTTGTAGGCGTGCAGGGCCCCGGCCAGATCCCCGCTCTTGCGCAGGCGCACCCCCAGGGTGTTGAAGGGGTTGGGGGCGGCGGCGTCGTACTTGAGCACCTCGATGAAAAGCTCCTTGGTCTCCTCCATGCGGTCGAACTGGGCATAGACCTCGGCGGCCTTCTGCATAAACGTCTTGTACTGCTCCATCTCGCTTTTGCCCTTGTAGGCCTCGGCCAATCCCTTGTAGGCCTCGGCGAACAGGTCGTTGATCTTGACCGCCTTCTTGAAGGCGATGATGGCCTGCCCGTATTTCTGCTTGACCAGATACTTGCAGCCCATGTCGTAGTATTTGCGGGCCAGATTCTGCTCGGAAACGATCTCCTCGAAGGCCTCGATGGCGTCGTCGAAATTGCCCATGTCCACCATCTCGCGGGCATCCCTGACCTGCTGCTGCTCGATCTCGGTCATGCGCTCCACCTGGGAGGCGCGCAGCACATGCTGCTTGAAGGTCTCGGAGGAATAGGGGCGGATGATGTATCCGGCGCAGCCTGCGGCGATGGCGTCGAGCACATGGTTGCGGGTGCTGTCGGCCGTGACCATGACCACCGGGGTGTCTTTGAGCTGCATGTTGTGGCGGATGAGCTTTAAAAAACGCACCCCGTCCATGTCGTCCAGGCTGGAATCCAGGAGCACCATATCCGCCCGGTTGACGCTCAGATAGTCGATGGCCTCGGAGCCGCTGGAGAAATGCACCACGCTGCGGGGGCGGAAGGCCTGCATGGTGTAGCGATCCCGCTTGGCGTGTTCCTCGCTGTTGGTCAGGATGACCACGGTGTCGAAAACGGTGGAGGTGCGTTCCATGGAAGGTCTTGTCCGCGCCCTCAGGCGCCGTGTTTGCCGCCGGGAGCCAACCGAAACACATGGTCCCTGGCGGTTTCAATCTCACTCGTCCGGGGAAGTCCCGCAAACAGCCGACCGATCAGGCCGCGCGAAAACGCCTCCTGCCTCGCAGCCGGAAAGCTGAAGCCGTACACCCAGGAAATCAGAAGCAGCCGCATGTCGTTTTGGCAGGCCATGTCCGTATAGCGGGCCACCTGCCCACCGAAAAGGGGCGCGACGAGGGCCGGGGAATAGTCGTTTGGCCTGTCGGGCAAGGCCATGGTCACCACCTCGTCTCCCCCGCCGTCGGCCTCGAAATGCCCGACCATGACCCGCAGGATGTCCAACTTGTCCGCATCGCGCACCACCTGGGCGGCCAGCGCCAGGGGACTCGTCGGCGCGGCGGCCACGGCGGCGGGCAGGGCAAATCGGTTATGCATGACAATGGCCCCGTAAATCAAGGCGCGAGACGGGCCCGTCAGGTCCGCCAGAAGGCCCTCCCGGCGCAGGGTGGACACGCCGAGGCGGCCATGGTTGACGCTTATCGCGTCGCGGAAGGTCTTGTAGGCCGCATACTGGGGGAAGCGCCCGGTGTCGTGGAAAAGCGCCGCCAGGTGGATGAGGTCCGCCGCTTCCGGGGCGACGCCCAGGCTTCGCGTCAACATCCTGGCCTCGGCCAGCACCATGAGGCTGTGTTCCCGCTTGAGATTCACGCGCCCGTCGTCCGTGGCCTCGCCCGTAAGGAAGCGATCCACATAGGCCTGGAAACGGCCGATGGCGCGGTCAAGCATGGGGATCGTCCGGGGCGCGGCGGGCTGGCCCGGTGTCGGGACCGGGGGCGTCGGGCGGCGTCCCGCCGCCATCCCGGGAGGCCGGATCGCCCGGCGGGGGCAGATCGAATTCCTTGTCGCGCATCCATCCGCCAGGTCCGAACAGGAAGCGCAAAAAAAGGCCGATGGCCAGAAAAAAAACGGCGATCAGGCCGAATTTCAGGATGGTGGAGAGAAATCCTTCGGAATAGCCAGGACCAAAGGGCCAGGTCTCCCGCCAGTTCGGGCCGTTGCCCGCAGCGGCTGCAAATGCGTCCAACACGAAAAAAATGTCCAAAGAAGAACCTCCGTGCCAAATCCCCGGCCGCACCACGGCCGACAGGTATCGCATAACCGCCCCGGGGCGCTCCTGGCAAGCCGACAGGCCGCCAAACCCCGCGTTTTCCCGACGGGGAACTTCCCTGTCGCATTTCCCGTCCGCCTCGCCCCTCACCGGGCGACATCGACCTCCTGGACTCTTCGCCGCAGGCGTCCAGGCCGGGAGAAATCCTTCCCGGCGGTTTCCTTTCCAGCCCGGGTGGGATATGCCTGCCGAAAAAAGGGGAACGCCCATGAAGACCACGGCCGCCGCCATCGCCAGAACGCTTCGGGACAAAAGCGATCAGGCCAGGGAACTGGCCCTGCGCGAGCTGAAAATGGTGCAAAAAGACCTGGCGACCCTGGAGAAGATTCTCACGGGAAGCCGCAAGGCCGGGGATTTCGCCCTGTTCGACGTGGTCCACGGGGCCTTTGAAATCTTCCGCAACGCCTCAGTGGCCCTGGAGCACGAGACGCTTTTAATCGAGATCGAGAAGGAAACGGCCGTCTCCCAGGCCCGGGAATTTTTGGAGAAACACGGAGCCGCGCTTTTGACCAAGCCCGCCGGATGGCACTGGATATCCCCCAAAGGCGAGATGTGCCTCCTGGCCAAGGCCGCAGAGACCGAGAAGGCCGCCGACGCCCTGCGGGCGTTTCTTCCCGGCGGCAGGCGCGGCAAGGCCAAAACCGCCCAGGCCGCCCAGGCCGAGGCGACAATTCCGGAAACGGCCGAGGCAGGCGGCAACGATTGATCTGACGCGCCCCTCGTCAGCGCCGTCTTTCCTGACCGACCTCCCGTCGCCCCCATTGCACCGCCCGTTTTCAGCACCCGGCAGGCGGAAAATCGTCGTCCTCCCCGGCAAAAAGGCCGACCTCCCCTTGGTCGCCCCGCTTGCACATCCCCTTCCGTGCTGCACATAGACGTGCAGAGACATGCACACATATGTGCAAAAGCTTACCCTGCGACACGACATCCCTTTGATATAAATTCCTTTTTCGAAAAGGAACGGTTCTTGCCAAAGGCTTGGCATGTTGCATTCGCATTTTCCGCCCGCAGCATCCGTCCGGCTGCCCGGCGCACCGCAGGGTTTCGCCCGACGCCTCCCCGCGCCATCCCCTTCTCCCCGCTAACCAGGATGCGGCACATTCATGTATCGAATCGCTTTGCAGATGCTTTTTGGCGACCGGGGCAAATACCTGGGCATCATCGTCGGCATCGCCATGGCCTCCATCATCATCATCCAGCAGCCCAGCATCCTTTTGACCATGCTGTCGCACACCTACAGCCTGATCACGGACATAAGCCTGCCCGACATCTGGGTCATGGACCCCAAGGTGCGCACCAGCGAAGACTCCAGAGCCCTTTTGGACACCCAGCTCTACCGGGTGCGCGGCATTGAGGGCGTGGAGTGGGCCGTGCCCCTGTACAAGGGCAGCCTCACCGTGCGCCTGGGAAACGGCGAACTCGAACGGGCGGTCATGCTCGGGCTTGACGACGCCACCCTGATCGGCGGCCCCGGGATCATGGTGGAGGGCAATCTGGCCGACCTGCGCATGCCCGACGCGGTCATCGTGGACGAGGCCGGGGCCAGGGGCCGCCTGGCCCGGCACATGGGACGCCCCGGAGAACCGGGCATCCCGCTGCGGGTGGGGGATACGCTTGAGATCAACGAGAAACGGGCCACGGTGGTGGGCATCGCCAAGGCCACGCCCACCTTCCAGTCCCAGCCCATCCTGTACACCACCTACAGCAAGGCCAAAAACTACGCCTCCAGCGAACGCAAGCTTTTGTCCTTCATCCTGGCCAAGGCCAAGCCAGGACTGGCCCCCGAGGCCGTGGCCCGGCGCATCGCAACGGCCACGGATCTGGCGGCCTACACCGCAGACGAGTTCAAAAGCCGGTCCCTGGATTTCATGCTGCACAACTCGGCCATGCTCATGAATTTCGGCTTCGTGGTCCTGGTGGGGTTCGTGGTGGGCACGGCGGTCACGGGACAGATATTTTACAACTTCACCCTGGACAACCTGCGTTACTTCGGGGTGTTCAAGGCCATGGGGGCCACGGATCGCATGCTGCTCGGCATGATCCTGCTCCAGGCCCTTTTGGCCGGACTCATGGGCTTCGGCCTCGGGTCCGGGGTCACCGCCGCCTTTGCCGCCTCCACCTGGAAGGGCAATGAAATGAAGCTTGAGGTCGGGTTGCCGCTTTTGTGCGCCAGCGGCCTGGCCGTCCTTTTGATCGTCTTGGCGGCGGCCTTTTTCAGCGCCCGCAAGGTGCTCAGGCTGGAACCGGCCGAGGTGTTCAAAAGCTGATGGAAACCTCCGCCACCACTCCCGTGGTCGTCTGCCGGGGCCTGACCAAGACCTACGGCGTCGGCGACACCGCCACCAAAGCCCTGCGCGGCGTGGACCTGGACGTGCGTCCGGGCGAACTGCTCATGCTGGTGGGGCCCTCCGGGTGCGGCAAGACCACGCTCATCTCGGTCATCGCCGGAATCCTCAACCAGGACCAGGGCTCCTGCGCCCTGTTCGGACAGGATCTGGCCCTGCTTTCGCCACGCGAACGGGTCCGCTTTCGCGGCAGACACATCGGCTTCGTGTTTCAGGCCTTCAACCTGGTGCCGTGCCTGACCACCCTGGAAAACATCGCCGTCCCCCTGCTCATAAACGGCGTGAAGCGGGACGAGGCCCTGCGCCGGGCGGCGCGCCATCTGGACCAGGTGGGCCTGGGCGACCGCCTGGGCACAACCCCGGGCCAGCTCTCCGGAGGCCAGCAGCAACGGGTGGCCATCGCCCGGGCCCTGGTGCACGACCCTGGCCTTGTGGTCTGCGACGAGCCCACCAGCGCCCTGGACCACGCCACCGGCGCCCGGGTCATGAGCGCCCTCAAGTCCCTGGCCGTGAGGGACAACCGGGCCCTGGTCATCGTGACCCACGACTCCCGCATCTTCCCCTATGCCGACCGCATCGCCCACATGGACGACGGCGTCATCCAGGAAACCCGCCTCAAACCCGAAACGGACGCTCCATCATGCGATTGACGAACAAACTGATCATGGCCGTCTCTCTGGCCGGTCTGGCCCTGGCCGTGGTCGTGGGACTCTATTCCAACCAGACCCTCCCCACGCCGGAGCCCGTGGCCCTGCCCGCCAAGGCCCCTTTCGAAACCTATATCGGCGGCGGCGGCATCGTCGAGCCGCGCTCGGAAATCATCGGGATCGGGTCGTCCCTGGCCGGGGTGGTCCAGACGGTGTTCGTCGCTGTCGGCGACCGGGTGCAGGCGGGCGATCCCCTTTTTCTGGTGGACGACCGCGAGGCCAAGGCCGAACTGGCCGTCAAAACCGCCGAACTGGCCGTGGCCATGGCTGCGGTGGAGGAGGCCCGGGCCTCCCTGCGCGACGCCACGGCGCAGTTCGCCCTGGTGCGCAACGTGGCCGACCACCGGGCGGTGAGCAAGGACGACGTGGAGCAGCGAAAAAATGCCGAACTGCTGGCCAAGGCCAAGCTCGAAAGCGCCCTGGTCGCCGTGGAGTCGGCCAAGGCCGAACGGGACGCCGCCGCCACCGGCCTGGACCGCCTGACGGCGCGCGCGCCGTCAGGCGGCACGGTGCTCCAGGTCAACATCCATCCCGGCGAATATGCCGTGGCCGGCGCCGTGGACACCCCGCTTCTGCGCCTGGGCGACGTGTCGCGGCTGCACGTGCGCACGGACATCGATGAAAACGACGCCTGGCGTTTCTCCCCGGGAACCCGCGCCGTGGCCTACATCCGGGGCAACCGGGACATGCGCGCCGACATGCGCTTCGTGCGCGTGGAGCCGTATGTGGTGTCCAAGACCCAGTTGGCCGGAACCAGCACCGAACGCGTGGACACCCGGGTGTTACAGGTGCTTTTCGACCTGGACCCCGCCGCCCTGCCGGTCTACGTGGGCCAGCAGATGGACGTGTTCATCGAGACGACGCCCGAGACCCTCCCCGCCTCCCCCTCCGGTCCCGCCGCAACGGCCCGGGACATTTCCGAGGCGGATGCCGATGCGCCTTTTGCCGGGCTGGGCCAGGGTCTTTTCGCCTGCGCCCGGGTTCAGGCGGCAGGGGCGCCGACAACGGGAGCCGGGAAATGACCATGCGTCCCGTCCTCGCCCTTGCCCTGGCCCTGTGTCCGGCCGTGATCCTCGGGGGATGCCTGGCCGTGGGCCCCGACTACCATCCGCCGTCCCTGGAAGCCCCGCAACAGTTCGCCCAGACGGCGAACCAGGGCCCGGGGCAGACGCACGAGGCCCTGGGGCTTGCGGCAGCGGCCTGGTGGCGGTCCTTTGACGATCCCATTTTAAACGAGCTGGTCACCCGGGCCATGGCCGCAAACCTGGATCTGGCCCAGGCCAGGGCACGGGTCCGCCAGGCCCGGGCCGAGACGGCCATCGCCAGGGCCGCCCTCTTCCCTGCGGTGGACGTCACCGGCAGTTCCACCACCTCGGCCAACGGCCTGCTCGACGCCGGCACGGGAACCTCCTCCGCAGGCAGCAGCACGGGCGGTTCCGGCGGCAGCGGATCGACCGCAACCGGGTCCACGTCGGCCAGCACGGAAAACGCCTCGAGCACGACGACGACCACCACGCTTTTTACGGCCGGCTTCGACGCCACCTGGGAAATCGACATCTTCGGCGGCAAACGCCGGGAGCGGGAGGCGGCCCAGGCCGCGCTCGAGGCCGACATCTGGGATCTGGAGGCCACACGGCTCAGCCTTCTGGCCGAGGTGGCCGAGAATTACATGGAGCTGCGCGCCGCCCAGGAGCAGTTGGACATCGCCCGGCGCAACCTGAAAAGCCAGGAAGAGACCGTGGAGGTCACCCGGGAACGGTTCCGGCTGGGACTGACCAGCCAGCTCGACGTGGCCCAGGCCGAGGGCCAGGCCGCGTCCACGGCGGCGGACCCGCCGCGCCTCACGGCCACGGTGTCCCAGTCCATCCACAGGCTCGGCGTCCTGACCGGCCAGCCCCCCGAGAGCCTCGTCGCCCTTCTCAGTCCCTCCCGCCCCCAGCCGTCCCTGACAGGGGTGTCGGCCACGGGCCTGCCCGCCGAACTCCTTTCCCGCCGTCCCGACCTGCGCCGGGCGGAACGCGAGCTGGCGGCGGCCTCGGCCGAAATCGGGGCGGCCGTGGCGGATATGTATCCCAAGTTCGACCTCACGGCCGGTCTTGGCCTTCAAGGCGTCAGCCCCTCAAACATCGCCGGGTTCTCCACCTGGTACTGGTCCGTGATCCCGGGGGTGTCCTGGCCGCTTTTCGACATGGGCAAGGCCCGGGCCGGGGTGGAGAAGAAAAGGGCCCTGTTCGACGAGACCCTGGCCGCTTACCGCCAGGCCTTCCATACGGCCCTGGAGGATGTGGAGAACGCCCTGGCCTCATATTACGCCGAAACCGAGCGGCGGCAGCGGCTGGCCGCCTCCGTGGCCGCCTATGAGCAGGCCCGGCGACTGGCGGAGATCCGTTACGGCAAGGGCCTGACCACCTTTCTCGACGTCCTGGTCATCGACGCCGCGCTCTATGCGGCCCAGACGGAACTGAGCCAATCCGAGGCGGCCTTGCGCGTCAGCCTCGTTTCCCTTTACAAGGCCCTGGGCGGCGGCTGGAAGGCGGCTTCCGGATTCGGCCCGGCCGAAACGGCCCCTGGCGTGCAAGAGGACAGACGCCCTGCGAAATCCCTATGACGAACACCGAATCGAAACGCCGCCGTCACCCGGCGTCGCCGAGGCGATACGAGCGTCGGGATGCCGGGCGACGGTCCTCTGAACGCCGCCGGACGCCCGGGGCGGCGGCGACGTACCCACCCGGGACGCCTTCGCCGGGCCGTGGGACATCTCCCGCATCGGGCAGGGGATTTCGAGCGAATTTCTCGTGTTTTGCTGGCCACGCTACGGACTGCCGGGAAGGGATTGCAGAAAGGAGATCAGGATGCCCGTGGGCATGAAAACGAAGTCTGTACTCGGATTCTTCCTTGTCATGCTCTTTTGCGTGACGTTACTTGAAATATTATGCCATTTTCTCCCAAAGTCTTTCTATGAATTCGATTACCGCTATCTGTATTTCTCGCGAAACGCCTTACGTAACGTCAACAACACCTACTGGACCTATGCACCCGACGCCCGGGTCAGAACGGTCACCATTTATAAATATCCTGGCGCCTCGGCGATCCTGGAAGGCGACGTCACCCTGGAAACAAACCATCTCGGGCTGGTGCAGCGAACCAACCTGGAAAAAAACAAAAAAACCATCGCCCTGCTCGGCGACTCCTTCACCGAAGGACAGCTCTGCGATCCGTGGTTCTACTCCCTCGACGAGGATTTCCAAAAAAACAACCCTGGCGCCCAATTGGTCAACATGGGGCTCATGGGGACCGGGCCGCAACATTGGGAACTCTTGCTTAAGGATGTCAAGAAAGACTACGATATCGGAAAAGTCCTCATCATATTCATCCAAAATGATTTCGAACGCGGGATCTTTAGCTGGGACCAGCATCAGATGGAGTGCATCGACAAAGGAATTTGTACGGATGATTACTGGTATGGAATAGACCCTTCAGCCAGCCAGGAAGACATCCTGGCCGCAACGGAAACACGCAGCCGAAGCAGGCACGGCAGATCGGTGAAGAAATCGCTTGATGGATTTCTGAGAAGATGGCTCTATTCCTATCGCTACATCCGGGCAACCATGAAATCCATCACGGATGCGGACATGTACATGACAAAATCGTCCTGCGACGAGGCCACGGATAAAAACCTTGCGGCCATCCGGCGGATCATCTCCGAGGTGGGAACACGCAACGCCGTCTTTTTATCCGTCAGTTCCAGACCCGAGGCCGAGCGACACGCCTTCGAGGAGAAAACGAAACATCTCGTGCAGGAACTGGCATCCTTCACGTCACCCGGACACATCCATTCCCTGCTCCTCAAACCGGATGATTTTACCGAATACGACGGCCACCCCAATGCCCAGGGCTACGCGAAGATCAAAAACACGGTGGCCGACATCCTCGCAGACATGGCAGACATGCCCGCCATGGCCGACATGCCCGACGCGCCCCGCGTCCCCTAAAAGGCCCGACGCCCCCCCCACGGCCATGGCCTGAAAAAGAACACGCCAGGAGCCGTCCCAAAAAGGGCCGCCTCCTGGCGCTTCACGCACGCGGCGCAACGCCGCCGGATGCGAACAGGCCAAGGATCAGATGAAGG
>Ga0209467_1002920_pt1 | contig 11616 bp, 9 predicted proteins | sample Higcelwee11metaG_FD_187175 | JGI IMG/M metagenome (GOLD analysis project Ga0209467, IMG submission 187175) | Freshwater pond sediment microbial communities from the University of Edinburgh, under environmental carbon perturbations - High... | ecosystem: Environmental > Aquatic > Freshwater > Pond...
CAGTTGCCGGAATACCGAAAACTATTGATAATGATATCGACCTGATACAGAAATCGTTTGGTTTTGAGACAGCATTCTCGATAGCAAATGATATTATCAGTAACGCCCATAACGAAGCCCAGGGCGCATATAACGGGATTGCACTTATAAAACTCATGGGCCGTGACTCCGGCTTCATTGCCGCAAACGCTGTCCTGGCAATACAGGAGGTAAATTTTGTACTTGTCCCGGAAATCTCGTTTGACCTCTATGGTCCGGATGGATTTTTAGCCGTACTCAAGAAGCGTCTTGAGGAGAGACATCACGCTGTGATTGTTGTCGCAGAAGGCGCAGGTCAGGACCTGTTTGAATCCAAGATCCGGGATACGGATGCGTCAGGCAATATTAAGCACCAGGACATCGGAATATTCCTCAAGGAAAAAATCAAAGCCGAGTACAGCGCCCTGGGATTTCCATTCTCACTGAAATATATTGACCCGAGCTATATAATCCGAAGTGCTCCTGCTAACGCCAACGACAGCAAATTCTGCAATCTGCTGGCACAGAATGCTGTGCACGCGGCCATGGCCGGAAAAACTGACTTTGTGATTGGATACTGGAATAACAGCTTTACACTCATGCCTATCCCCATGGTGGTTGCCAAACGCAAGAAAATTGATGTGGAAGGGGAACTGTGGTGGAACGTCCTCGAGGCCACCGGCCAGCCGTTCAGCATGAAAAACAGCTGAAAGCCCGGTTTCATGACTCAGTTTAATGATCGCTGACGTCAAAGTCCCGGTCTCCGTTATCAAGTCTCTCCGCAATCAAGGGTTCCTTGTTGCGGTCACCGCGGGGCACTGTGACCCTCTCACCTATCTGCTGCCTCCACATTGCATAATAGAGGCCCTTCCTGCCCAGAAGGATATCATGAGTCCCCTCTTCAATGATTTTACCTTTCTCAAGGACATATATACGGTCAGCATGCATTATTGTTGAGAGCCTGTGTGCTATCATGAGTGTTATCTGTTGCTTCCCGGCCGAGACCTCCCTCAGCGTCCGGGTGATTTCCTCCTCGGTTATCGAGTCAAGCGCCGATGTAGCCTCATCAAAGATAAGTATCCGCGGATTGCGGATCAGAGCCCTGGCAATCGCAAGCCGCTGCTTCTCGCCTCCCGAGACCATCTTACCTCCCTCGCCAAGCAGGGTATCGAGGCCTTTCGGGGAGCTCTCAACAAGCTTGATGGCAGAGGCCCTCGTAAGCGCATCATAGATCTCTTCATCCGTTGCATCCGGTTTGACAAACTGCAGGTTCTCCCTGATTGTGCCCGAGAAGAGCTGGGTGTCCTGTGTGACAAACCCGAGCTGACGGCGCATCTGGTTGAACCTGATATCCCTGGCAGCAATATCATCGTAATAAATCGTCCCTTTTGTTGGAGTGTACAATCCCACCAATAGCTTCACAAGAGTCGACTTCCCGCATCCTGACGGCCCGACAAATGCAATTGAATCGCCCCTGGCAGCCCGGAAGGAGAGATCTTCTATAGCATCGGTCTCGGCCTTCTTGTAGCGGAAGGTGACATGGTCGAAACAGAGGTTCTCGATATCCCCGATCTCAACAGGCTCCTCTGGCCGGTATTCCGGCTCCTTCTTCATGAGCTCATTGAATATCTGCAGCGATGCCTCAGCCTCGCGATACGTGAGAATGATACTTCCAAGGTCCTGAAGCGGATAAAGAATGCGCGTCGAGATGAACTGCATCGTGATCAGTTCTCCTGTTGTAAGCATGTCGCGGAAGATGAGCCAGAGGAGAATGAAAAGAATCGATTCTCGCAGAACAAGTAATACTGAGCTCTGTAAAAAGGTCAGTGAGCGGATCTTTTTGACTTTACTTATCTCAAGGTCAAATATCTTTTGGGTGAAGCCCTTCAGCCGCCTTATCTCAGGCCATGTAAGACCCATGCTCTTTACAAGCTCTATGTTCCTAAGCGATTCCGTAATTGACCCGCTCATCTTGTTGGTCTCCTTCACAACGGAGCGCTGGATAGTCCTGATCTTCCTGCTCAGCATCCCTGTCAGCCCCCCAAGCAGAACCACACCTATCAGGAAAACAGGTATCAGCAGCCAGCTCTTGGTGACTGAATACCAGATCAGGAAGACAACTCCGACTACTGTGGTGAACAGGGTGGAGATAAACGATGTTATGAATCTCTCATTATCATGTCTCACCTTCTGGAGAACCGAAAGCACATGACCGCTGCTTGTCTCCTCGAACTCATGGTACGGAAGGCGCAGCGTCTGTTTCAGCCCCTCATCGAAAACAGATAACCCGAACTTCTGGACAACAAGCCGCGTGACGAATTCGTTGAAAGCCCTTGCAAGCCTTGCCAGTAATGCCACCCCGACAGCGAGTGCAAGGAGCCTGACAGCACCTCTGATGAGCTCCTGCTCAGTCCTGCCATCGGTATTTACGGCATAAAGGTCAATGATTTTGCCGAAGATTATCGGATCAATGAGTTCAAGCACCTGGGCAATGCCAGCAAGTCCCATTGCAAGAAACAACAGCCCTTTAAACGGTTTGAGATACTTCCAGATAATTTTCATCAGCAATGGTTGGCTCAGATCCTTCACTGCGGAAGGCTCTGAGCAGCGTTATGAAATATGAATATGGCAGAGGACGCTGCAGTTCAATGTCAGCTGCCAGTTGAATAAAGAAGGAGGCAGGAAGCAGATGACTAAATATCTGCTGAGAAGGTATCACCCTGCTTCAGGTCGCCCGTCTCCCAGCCCTTGCGCAGCCAGCTGGAGCGCTGCGCTGCCGTTCCATGGGTAAAGCTGTCAGGAACAACCCTGCCCTGGTACTTCTTCTGAAGGACATCGTCACCGATGGATGCCGCAGCATTCAGAGCTTCCTCGATGTCTCCCTCCTCTATTGAATTGAACATCTTGCTTGCATAATGAGCCCATACCCCGGCAAGGAAATCTGCCTGGAGCTCAAGCCTGACAGTCAGCTGGTTGCCTCTCACTTCGCTGAGACGCTGACGCTCTGTCTGCACCTCCTCGAGTATGCCCATCTGGTTCTGGACATGATGCCCGATCTCGTGAGCAACAACATAGGCTATGGCAAAATCGCCATACACCCCGTATTTTGCACGCAGGTCATCAAAGAAACTGAGATCAATATAGACCTTCTCATCACCGGGACAGTAGAATGGTCCGCTGGCCGATGTGGCATATCCGCATGCTGACTCCACCTGGCCCCTGAAAAGTACGAGCGTGGGTTTGCGGTATGTGGCCCCTGACTCAGCAAATAGTTTGGTCCATATCTCCTCAGTATCAGCAAGCACGACCGATACGAACTGTGCCATCTCGTTCTCTGCCTCCGTGGCTTCAACCGGACCGGATTCCTGTCCTGATCCCCCCTGCTGCAGTATGCCCGAAGGATCACCTCCCAGCAGATATACGATCAGAACTATTACGAGTGTTCCGATACCGCCACCGACAACCTTGGTGCCCGTGCCCATTCCCCTGCGGTCTTCAACATTGTCGCTGCCGCGACGTCCCTGCCATTTCATAATCTTCGATTTTTTACTGAGTACTCTTAAGAAGACGAAAATACTAAATCGTATCAAATAATGGAAAATTTAGCGATGAACAATTTCCGGAGCTGTCTGTTTAACGATTAAAGAACAAGATAATGAAAACAAAGGCATTACTGATCATCACAACTGTTTTAGGATTATTAACCGTAAACAACAAAACTATGGCACAGAACTATACTTTTCCGGAGCTTCCGTATGCATACAATGCGCTGGAGCCCTACATTGACGCCCAGACGATGGAGATTCACTATACGAAGCATCACAAGGCGTATTTCGACAATTTTGTCAAAGCCGCAGGTGAAGCCAAAATTGACAATCTTACCCTCGAGGATATTTTCTCGAGAGTGAGCATCTACTCTGCAGTCATCCGTAACAACGGTGGAGGACTTTACAACCACACCCTCTTCTGGAATATTATGGGTCCCAACGCTGGCGGTCAGCCCGAGGGCGATCTGCTTAAGGCTATTGACAGCACATTCGGATCGTTTGACAAATTCAAGGCTGAATTTGAGGCAGCAGCGAAGACGCAGTTCGGAAGCGGCTGGGCATGGCTGGCGGTTGACGCAAACGGCAAGCTCTTCGTCTCACAGACCCCGAACCAGGACAACCCGCTGATGGATGTTGCTGCAAAACGCGGCCAGCCGATCCTTGGCCTCGATGTGTGGGAACATGCATACTACCTGAAGTACCAGAACCGCAGACCCGAATACGTAGCCAACTTCTGGAACGTTGTAAACTGGAAGAAGGTTGCCGAACTCTACAAGGCAGCAGTGAAGTAATATTTTTGATCAGATAACCAATCGAAAAAGGGAGGTCCGAAAACCGGTGCCTCCCTTTTTCTTTGGCATGATTTTGCCGGAGCCATATCCCGTTCACAAAGTATCGTGACTTTCAGACCCTCAGACCCTCAGACTCTCAGACCCTCAGACCTTAGACCCTCATACCTTAATTCCTGCAGTTAAAGCAGACCTCATTCTCCAGCTTGCGCCCGGCAAAGAAATCATCTATGTTCTTCAGTGTAGTTTCCGCGATGTTGCGGATAGCCTCTCGGGTGAAGAACCCCTGGTGCGATGTGATAATCACGTTGTTGAATGTAAGCAGCCGGGCCAGGACATCGTCAGCCAGCACCCTGTCGGAGAGATCCTCGAAGAAGAACTGGCTCTCCTCCTCGTAGACATCGAGTCCTGCCGAGCCCACCTGCCCGCTTTTTAATCCCTCAATAAGGTCGGCAGTCCTGATAAGCTTTCCGCGACCGGTATTGATGAGCATCACCCCCTTCTTCATCATGCTGATGGATGAAGAGTTGATCATGAATTCAGTCTCCCTGGTCAGCGGACAATTGAGTGAGATTATATCTGATTCGCGGTAAAGCTCCTCAAGGCTTACATACCTGCTCCCCGTCTCTGCAGCAAAAGAGGCGTCCGGGTAGTTGTCAGTTAGCAGTACCTCCATCCCGAATCCGCGCAGAATCTTGACAAGCACCCTCCCAATCCTTCCGGTGCCAATAACCCCCGCCGTCTTCCCGTGCATGTCGAAACCAAGCAGCCCGTTCAGGGCGAAGTTGGTGTCGCGCGTCCGGAAGTACGCCCTGTGCACTTTCCTGTTCAGCGTCAGCATCAGCGCCACAGTATGCTCAGCGATTGCATAAGGTGAATATGCCGGCACCCTCGCAACACTAATATTGTTCAGAGCCGCCTTCAGGTCGACGTTGTTAAATCCCGCAGAGCGAAGTGCGATCAGCTTCACGCCATACTCCTTCAACTGCATTATCATCGCGGCATCGACAGTGTCATTCACGAAGATTACAACGGCATCATACCCCTGTGCAAGCACAATGTTGTCAGGCGTCAGGTGAAACTTGAAATATTTGACAGTAAATCCGTAAGAGCGGTTTACCTCGTTGAACGATTCGATATCATATGGTTTTGCATCAAAAAATGCGATTTTCCTGTTGTTCATTTTGCCTTGAATTGTTAATTGATTAACACTGATGACAGACATTTGTTCTGCCGGACTTAAATCATTTTTTCTGCAGATTTAGTATATTCATATCCTTCAATTTTACGATTTACTCGTGCAAAGACCCGATAACAATATGAAGACTAGATCGCGTTTCACTGTTCTCATGCTGGCACTGTTCCTCGCAGCGCCGGTTCTCACAGCCCAGGATGCCAAACCATGGTATTTCGGCGACCCTACCTCGCGGCCGGATCCTGACCCCAAGGCAAAAATGCTTCCGCTGATTAAGGTGCAGGGTAATAAATTCGTCACCCCTGACGGTAAGACAGTGCTCTTCCGCGGATTATCAATCTCCGACCCGGACAAGATCGAACGCCAGGGGCACTGGAACAAAGCTCATTTCGAACAGGTAAAGAAAACAGGCGCCATGATAGTCCGGATCCCTGTTCACCCTGTGGCATGGCGTCAACGAACCCCTGAGAATTACCTGAAACTGCTGAGGGAAGCTGTAGACTGGTGCACCGACCTTGGCATGTATGTGATAATCGACTGGCACTCGATCGGCAACCTCTGGATGGAACTCTTCCAGGACCCGATGTACAACACCACAAAGACCGAGACCTACGAGTTCTGGAGAACAATTGCCCGCAACTTTGCCGGACATAATACAGTGGCATTCTACGAGCTCTTCAATGAACCAACAATTTACCGCGGCGAGCTGGGGTCTCTTCCATGGTCGGAATGGAAGAAGATTAATGAGCACATGATCAGCCTGATAAGGGCCTATGACCCGGAGACGATTCCGCTTGTGGCGGGTCTCGACTGGGCTTATGACCTCTCCCCTCTTCGCGATGACCCGGTAAATGCAGAAGGAATTGCCTATGTGACACATCCTTATGCATTCAAGCGCGGACAGCCATGGGAACCGAGGTGGGAGGAAAATTTCGCCTTTGCTGCGTCTCAGGTGCCGGTGGTTGCCACGGAGTTCGGCATGCACACAGATATGAAGTCGCCTGATTATAACGACTACGGGGTCCGTATAATTAAATTCCTCGAGGACCGCGGAATCAGCTGGATGTGCTGGATATACGATCCCGAATGGTGGCCTCAGATGCTGAATTCATGGAACTATGAGCTCACTGAGGGAGGCCTCTTCTTCAGTACAGCAATGAAGGGCGGCCTGGAGTTCCAGAAAAAATAGAGCTCAGGACTTGAACAGCGGGACTCCTTTCAGCGCTTTTTCCCTGATACTGTTAACCTCCTTCTGATCGAGGGGCTTAAGGTTGTGCGCCAGGGACAGAGCCTGTTTAAACAGCTTTTCATCTCCCGGCGGTATGGCCGCAGTTACGGGATGGGACAGTGTAAACCGTAACCCCATCGTTATATCTTCCTCAGTAATAAGCGGCTCGTACCAGCATTTCGGAAAGGCTGACCGGTCGGCCCCATCTGGCCAGGGACCTTTCGCCATCGCCTTAAGCGCCAGGATTCCCATATTCTTCTCTTTTGCCCTGGCCATCACCTGAGGCCCGAAGTTACCGGCATTCCAGGTGGCGTAGTTAAAGGGGAATAGGATCGTATCAAATTCAAACCTCTCCATTAGCGCCATGGCTGCCTCAACCGAGTGGGCAGAGAAACCGATAAACCTGATCTTTCCCTCCTTCCTGGCTTCAAGGAATGTCTCCATCGCTCCGCCGGGACCCAGCAGGGTGTCAACATCCTCAAGGGTTGTGACGGCATGATGCTGATAGAGATCGAAGTGCTCAGTGCGCATGTTCTTCAGTGATTGCTCAAGTTCCCTGCGTGACCCTTCCTTCGTTCTCTCCGTGGTCTTGCAGGCAAGAAAAATATCCTTCCGGAATGGCTCAAGTGCCGGACCCAGCTTAATCTCTGCATCGCCGTAAGAAGGGGCAATGTCGAAATAGTTTACCCCGGCGTCAATTGCCATTCTTACCCTTGCAGATGCATCGTCAGGAGTTGCGTTCATTACAACAATGCCGCCAAAACCGATGACCGAGAGCATCTCCCCTGTCTTTCCGAGCGACCTCTTCTCCAGCTTGCCCCGGGCTGTCACCCTTGTCATCCCAGAGAGATCGGAGGGAAACAGGGTGATGGCTGGAATCGTTGATGCTGCTGAAATAATGAATTTCCTTCTTTTCATTTCAATTCTTCTTAAGAGGCTCTTCAGCCCTGTTGTAAAACTCGTTGTGAAGCTCTTCAATAGTATTGTTGCTCTTCAGGTACCGGATCAGCTCCGCCAGCTGAACCGCATCTTTGGTTACAAGCAGTTCTCCAAGCTCGCGGTTAGTCTGCAGTGCATCGCCTGCAAAATGGTTGGGATACCTGGCATACCAGTTGATCCCCGCGAAGGCGTGAGGAAGAAGGTCAAGCCTCTTCTGATTCAGCCCTGACTCGATGCCCATGGCTGCGGTGTCAACCAGGTCAGGACGGATGAAATACATCATCGAGGTCTCTTCCTCCCCGGCATGGCCGTCAAGCTTTGCCTTCTTCAGGCTGCTTATCTGCCGGTCCATTGCTTCGTCAGGCCCTCCCTGGAACAGGACAACGATGTAATCCTTTCTCGCAGCGAGTTGCGACTGGCAGAAGTAGTTCAGGAAGTAGGTGCTTCCGCCGTGGCCGTTGAAGAGGATAATCTTCTTCAGACCGTTGCGTGAGAGCTCCTGGCAGGTCTCCTCAAGCATCTGCCACATAAGGTCATTGCTGTAGGCTATTGTGCCGGGCTGATGCTTCGCCTCGAATATCTGCCCAACGAAGTATGGCGGGAAGACAACGGCATACTCCTTCTGCGCTGCCATGACGACTGCCGCCCTGGCCTCGAACAGGTCGGTTCCCAGAGGCAGATGGGTGGCATGTTTTTCTATTATGCCAATGGGGATGACGCAGACACCACCGGCAAGATCAACAGCTTTTGGGAACTGGGGTGAGGTCAGTTCCTCCATCTGGCAGGGGATCCCTGTTACCTGTTTCGGTTGTCCGGGGAGTACCATTGTAGACAGGAAAAGGACAGATAGGGCTATATTTCTCTTCATCGATTTGCAGTATTAAATCATTTAAAATTAAATCATTCAACGGACTAAGCAAAATAAAAAAAGGAAGCGCGTGGCTTCCTTCGTTCCTGGTCGGTCTGCAGGGACTCGAACCCTGGACCCTCCCGACACAAGTGTCGGGATGCTCTACCATCTGCCCGAAATGAGGAAGGGAGCTTCTCGGCTCCCCTACTTTTGAATCTGGTCGGTCTGCAGGGACTCGAACCCTGGACCCGCTGATTAAGAGTCAGCTGCTCTACCATCTGAGCTACAGACCGTAAATAAAACGGTGCAAAAATACACTTTTTTCGGTGAAAGCGTACCCGAAAACCTTATTGGGTTAAAACAATCAGTCCCTCACGCGGAACTGCCCGGTATATAATCTTCGCCTCAGCCTTCGGGATCCATATCTTTATATACGGTACGTAGGGAGGAGTCTTAAGCCTCGTAACAGCTTTCATTGTGGCAGAAGCACTCCTGGTCCTGTCCTTCAGGTCGAAAAGAAACCTTGCCCTGCGGTCCGCACCAACAGTATCCTCCTGCTGCTCAAAGAAGAACCTGATATTACGGTCTGTTTCCAGGGTAAAGAAAACTGCCTCGAAATCTGTTGTGTCAGGTTTCGCACTCTCCACCGCCTGCGAGGTGTCCTTCGGCGCAATCTTCACACTGACTGGATCCTTCATGAAGGTGGCCTGCATCCCCGTTATCGTCAGCGGAGTTGAGAGCATGCTGTAAATTGCCTCCTGGTTGGCACGCTGAAAGAATGGAGAGACCTCGTACTCGTCAATCGTCACCGACCGCACCGGTAATCCTTTTATGAGCAGTTGGATGGTGCTGTCGCGAACATTGATCAGAAGACCGATCGAGTCCGAATCCGCCAGCTTCACCTGTGAACTCAGAAATGCCTTGTCGCGGATCATATCGATATAACCCGGGATAGCGCAGAGGTTTATTGTGTCTCCCTCCTTCTGCTCCAGCGAAGCAAAGTAAGCATTGTCAAAATCATTAACCGAACGGTTAACAGCCGAGACCGACATCACCAGATAATACACTATAAAGAGCATTATCAGTGATCCCGCAATTATCAGCCATATTTTTCTTTCACGGTTCATCATAGCTGGTCTTTTCAGTAGATATAAACTCTTGATCCGACACTGAGGGATTGGAACACAACCTCCAGGTCCTCGTCGCCAAGCCTGATGCACCCGTGGGTAACAGGCATCCCGAGCTGCCTCTGGTAGAGTGTCCCGTGTATCAGGTAACCGTCGCCGAGACTCATTGCATATTTGCCCAATACGCCGTACTCATAGCGTGAAGGATCCGTTTGTCCGGGAACAGGAAGGCCTTCCTCGACAAATGCCCAGTCGGGCTTTCGCCATACCGGCTGAGTGATCTTGCCCTGGATGCTCAATCTGCCCCTGGGAGTCTTGAAAATCCACTCTTTATCACCCTCTTCCGTCTTGAGGAGCGTGTAACTGCCTGATGAGCAATAGCCATCGCGTATCAACTGCCTGTTCCTGTAAAGCGAAAACCTGTTGTCAACGGTGTTGATCACTATATAGGTCTGTGTCGGCACATATGAGGCAAGCCTTCGTTCAAGGCGTGTGATCTCGTTTTTTGTAACTGAAATATGTCGCCTTATTGCACGGTTCTCAAGCAGCGTGGAATCGGGTCTGCACTCAGCCCGGCTCCTGCCCCACGACTGCTGCAGTGCCGGTGCCATGTAGACCGGTATCGAGATGATGAACAGTACAATCAGCAGGGCTACAAGGCTTATGAATGTTACCCTGGCCCAGCGATGTGATTTCACATAACCGACCGCAGTGTTCAGGTATGTCCTGAACGGGGATAATCTGCCCGGGGCAGCGTTTTCCGGAATATTTTCACTCTGCTCTTCCATCATAGTTTTTCTCTGGAGGAGAAGAACTCCTCAAGGGTTAATGTTGATCCGATGATTGTCACCGGTGTTCCTTTTGATACATATTTAAATAATATGTCCATGTCAGAGTTTTTAAGAGCGACACACCCCTGCGTCCAGTGTCCCCCCTTGCCGCCGTCGCCGTGAATCTCTATCAGGTCGCCAATGCTTGCATCAGCAGGGAGTTTGCCGTTCCGGATCCTCTCGTTGAATTCCTGAACATCAATCTTATTCGGATAATTGATCATCAGGGCTTTGTGGTACTTTGTCCCGCCTCCCGACAGTTTTTTCGTTACCATATATTTTCCTTCCGGGGTGGCCATGTCGCCCCTGCTCTTTTTGTCCCCCAGCCAGTTGCTTCCGAATTCTGCCTCAAAGGTATATTTCTTTTTGCCTCCCTGGTACAGGTGAAGCTGTGCGGGGATTTTTTCCACGAGGATGGCGTAGGAGCCTGCCCTCCGGCTCTCGTTGATTGTCGCCGTGGCCCACTCCTGCCAGTCGGAATAGTGTTTGAAGTATTCCTCGAGGTTTTTCCTGGCAAGATTATATGTCCCGGAGATGTATTCATTTGCCTCAGTGATCTTTACGTTGCCGTCGACGTATCGTTCTTTCTTAAAATCGATTCCGGCCTCCTTGATGAGGAGTTTGCCGCGTGCATGTTTCTTTTTGACGTCCTGAGGCAGGGGCATCGAGAGGAATATCTTTTCGAACGATGCCATCTCGCGGTTGAGGCGGGCTATTTCGCTCTCCAGGGTGTTTTTGAGGCTCTTCGACCTAGATATCGTGTTTCGCACTGCGTCATCGGCCTTTTTCTCTGCGATTTCCGCGAAACCGATGACCCGTGCATAATCCCGGCTCAGGATGAAGCGGTCGTTTTCGCTTCGCCATACAGCCATTGCCGAGTCGTAGTTATTCTTCGCCTCGCGAAAAAGTTTAGGTGAATATACCTCTGACTGCAGGTCCCTGGCCTTTGCAATGGCGGCACGAGCCTGTTCCACCTCAGGCAGAGGCGGTTCGGGCACCAGAGCGCGGAAAACGAACACTCCGATAATGAATAAAACAGCGCCGACGATTGAATAAACTATTAGATTGGTCAGGGATCCTCTTTTCATGGGTG
>Ga0209467_1002921_pt1 | contig 11614 bp, 13 predicted proteins | sample Higcelwee11metaG_FD_187175 | JGI IMG/M metagenome (GOLD analysis project Ga0209467, IMG submission 187175) | Freshwater pond sediment microbial communities from the University of Edinburgh, under environmental carbon perturbations - High... | ecosystem: Environmental > Aquatic > Freshwater >...
AAAGGGCGGCATCACCGTGCTCGACGTGCGCACCCCGGCGGAATGGGCCTCGGGACACCTGGCCGGGGCCGTACATCTGCCCTTGACGGACATCATCGAGGGCAAAGCCCCGAAACTTCCCGTAGACGCCCCCCTGGCCACCCTGTGCGCCTCGGGATATCGCTCCAACATCGCGGCCAGCCTGTTGATCACACAGGGCTTCACCAATGTCTCGTCCCTGGCGGGCGGCATCATGGCCTGGGGCAGCGCCGACCTGCCGGTGACGGCGTAAGGGGCGGCGGGGAAAATGCCTCCGGCGGCCCAAGGGGGCGCATGCCCCCTTGGGAATCCCCGCGCCGGGGGAACAGGCGCCTCGCCCGCGTCACACGTCATGCGGGCGTGAGAAGCAGGCCGAGCAAGAGGGCCTGTAAGTCCGTATGTTTTGCTCGACCGGAGTTTCCCGGCCGCCGACGGGGGACTGGCCATCAGGCCTCGGCCGAAACGGCTTTGCGCCTGCGAATCGCAGTTCACATGCCAGTGTGGAAAAAATCGTACCAGGCGGCCAGAATAAGTTGCAGATGGGCATAGGTGAATTCCGGGCCGGGCGGGCCGTTCCGCCTGAGGTGCTCGTTGACCGCCGCGACAAAGTCGAGCCTGCGCTGCTGCCCCTCGAACCGCTCGTAAACCTTCTCGACGTATTTCACGATCCTGGGGGAAATGTCCGTGGTTTTATAGATGAAGGCAATGCCGTCTTTGGTGATGGACTTCTCGCCGAGCCGGTTCTCGATGTATTCGATGAGCTTGCTGTTTACGGTCTCGAAGGTGTCCTCGCCGATGATCGACGTTTCCAACACGACAAGGAAGGACTTGCAGTACCGTCTGGGAAAAAAACCGCTGTCCGCTTCGTCGGTTGTTGAAATGCCGTGTTTGATCTCCACCGGATAAAAGAGAAACCGGCCCAGGACATTGCGGATTTCATGGTTCGATTCGTCCAGCATCATGACGATGCCGTTGAGGTTTCCGGAGATGAAGGCGTACAGGTCTTCCCGGGTCTTGGCGTACACCTTCTCAAAGGCCGTATTGGCCCTGTTTAAAAAGTTGTGATAGATGGTCAGCTTGGAGGAGGAGCATCCCTGGCAGCCGATGCAGGCGTCCAGAATCCTCTTGATGTCGGCGGCGCCTGTGCTCAAGACCTTCTGGAACTGGATGTCCAGGCTGGTGTTCACCCGGGCGCAAAAGATGGCCTTGCGGCCCCGGTTGATCCGTTTCAGATCGGAGAGCAGCACCAACGACAGCTTTTTCGCCGCCGTATTCGCCATGTAATCGAAGAGATGGAAATAGATGTTCAGCCTGGCCTCGACGGTGAGGCTGCGGTTCATGCGTGGAGCGCACTTCAAGAACAGCTTGTAATAGATATTGGCGACTTTCCGGGAGGCATCCGCAATGGCGAGGACGAAACCCTCGTGAAACGTATTATGAAATTTGCTATACTTCATGGGTGAGACTACTGCACAGTGATCCAACGGTCATGCGTTATGCCGTCGCCCTCCGGGTCGTGGCTTGGCGTAGACCCGTCAGGAAGCGCCACAGTCCGATTCCCCCTGCCCTTAGCCTTCATATCCCGCATTTGCAACCCCGCCCGGCCTCCTCCCTCCCGCCGCAGCACGCCGCCCGACGCCCCGGGCGTCCGCCGCCGCCGTGGCCGTCACGGGCCAGGGAGCTCCCCGCGTTGTGGCGGGCGCCACACGCCTCTCCCAGGGCGCCGCGTCCCCTCTGCCCCCCCTTCCCCGACGAAAGCCGCCGTTCCCGCACAGAACCTGGGCCTACCACCAGAATTCGGGATAGCGCCGTTTTTTGGGAATGTTGTTCACAATCAGGGCGACGAGCAGCAGCACTGTCGCGCCGAGCCCGGCCGGGACCAGGGCGTAGAGATAGCCCAGGGAGTGAACGGAATCGCCGCCGATGACCGCAATCAGCGCCGTGGCCCCGCCCGGCGGATGCAGGGTCTTGGTCAGGTGCATGACCGCGATGGCCGAGGCCACGGCCAGGGCGGCGGCCAGCCAGACCACCTCGCCCAGGGCCTGTTGCGCCGCGACCCCCGCCAGGGCGGACAGCACATGGCCGAAAAGGACGTTTCGCGGCTGGGCCAGGGGGCTTTTGATCGCGCCGTAGACCAAAACGGCCGTGGCCCCAAAGGAGCCGATGAGCAGCCCCAGCCCGGTCGCGTCCAGGAGTCCGGCATGCAAAAATCCCACGGCCGCGATGCCGACGAACGCCCCGGCGAACGACCACGCCACCTCGCCCGCGCCCACCCGGGGCGGGCTCTGGGTCGTGCCGCGCATCTTGCGGAAATAGTCCATGTTCCTACCTTTGCCCTTGCAGGGCCCGGACCAGATCGGTGCGGGTGACGATGCCCAGGGGGCGGCCGTCCGAATCGCAGATGGGCAGGCGGTTGATGGATTTTTCCATAAAAAGGCTCGAGACGTCCTCCACCGTGATGTCCTCCGGGGCGGTGATCGCCGGGGCGGTCATCAGCCCGGCCACCGTCAGGCCGCGCAGGTCCGCGACCAGACACCCCGTCGTCCCCAGGCAGCGGGCGACGACGTCCAGAAGCGACGGCGCGCCGGTCACGCCCATCTTACGCAGAAAATCCTTTTCCGAGACCACGCCGCACACCGCGCCGCTCCCGTCCAGCACCGGCGCGCCGGTCACCCCCCTCCCGGACAGAAACCGGGCCGCCTCGGGCGCGGCCATGTCCAGGCCCAGACAGTGGGCCGGGCTGGTCATGATCTCCCGGGCCATGGTGGTCCGGGCCAGTCGGGCCCGGGCATGGACATAGGCGGTTTCGTATATCTCCCGGAAATCCCCCGGGGTCACGTCCACATAGCCGTGCATGTCCCGCATGGCCCGGAGGATGTCCTCCTCGGACAAGCCCGGGGGACCGGACGGATCGTTTTTGGTCATGGCTGCCCCCTTTTTGCGCCGACCGCGATTTGTGTCGTTTCTCCCCAGGCTGGCGGAGAAACCCTGCCCTGGGGTCCAGGCATACCCGAACTTCCCGGCCCAAGGCCACCCCGTGCCCCAACAAGCGATGGTCGACGCGGTGCCTGCCGCACCCCGGGACATGCCCACGCAATTCACACTCTTGTCGAATTCCATGAAACGTCGCAGGCCTCGTTCTGCCGTTACCGCCACTTCCTTTCGAAACTGACGTCGGCGCAGCCAATTTTGTACACCGCGTTTGCATCCTTCCCGATTCATGTAAAAAAAAGCATGACAAAACAAAATCATTTTCGTAGAGAATCAAAAAAGACCCTTTCTTCGATATCGCCCGCCGCCACAGGCGGCCAACCGCAACAAAGGCGCTTCCATGGCCCCCACCGTCAGGAATCGGCTGAAGTATCTGGCCGGGGCCGCCGTGATCGCGGCAGTCGGCGGTTTTTTCGTCATGTTCGGCCCTCCCGGGCTCATGGCCAAAACCGAAACCCCGGATTTCTGCGCCTCCTGCCATGTCATGGAGGCCCAATACGAGGCCTGGTTCCACGCCGGGGCCCACCGCTCCATCAAGTGCGTGGACTGTCATCTGCCCCACGGCAACCTGGCCACCTACTACACCTGGAAATCCATCGACGGCATGAAAGATGTCGTGGTTTTCTATTCCGGGAGGGTTCCCGAGAACATCACCGCTTCGAGCCACGCCAAGGCCACGATCCGCAGCAACTGCATCCGTTGCCACACCGAACGGGTATTTAAAATCGACATGGATCGAAACTGCTGGGACTGCCACCGGCAGTTGCAGCACAAACTGACGGGTGTCCGCCAGACCATCTGACGGACACGACCCTTGGGCTTTTCGGGACACGGCGGCGACCCACCGGGCTCCGAACGGACAGAGACGACACGTAAGGACTGATCACGATGGGCGGACACGGCGGCGACCCTCGGGGCGCCGAACGGATAGAGACGACACGGAAGGACTGGTCACGACGGGCTGACATGGCGGCGACCTTCGGGACGCCGAACGGACAGAGACGCCACGCAAGGACTGGGCACGACGGGCACATGGCGGCGACCTTCGGGACGCCAAACGGACGCGGACGAACGTCGAGGAGGGCATCATGGGCAAGGGGGCGCTGGCGGCGGTGACGGCTGGGATTTTCGCGGTCTTTTTGTTCGGGGCGGCGGGCTGTGAGCCGCCCAAACCCGAGCCGGTCAAGACCGTGACCATCCCTGACGGCGAGATCGATCCGACCATCTGGGGCAAGGCCTATCCCGAGGAGTTCGAGTCCTGGAAAAAGACCGAGGAGCCGGTCAAAACCCGGCTCAGCAAATACAAGACCGGCATGGACGGCGGCGCGGTCAGCGTGGACAAGCTCTCGGAGTTCCCCTACATGGCCCTGCTCTTTAACGGCTGGGGATTTGGCGTGGAATACAACGAACCGCGCGGCCACGCCTTCATGATCCGCGACCAGCTCGAAATCGACTCCTCGCGGCTCAAATCCGGCGGCGTGTGCTTAAGCTGCAAGACCCCCTACGCCCCGGGCCTGCAAAAAAAGCTGGGCACGGACTACTACAAGCTGCCCTTCAAGGACGTCCTGAACATGATTCCGGAAAAAGACCGGAATCTGGGCGTGGCCTGCATCGACTGCCACGACAACAAGGACATGTCCTTAAAAATCTCCCGGGGATTCACCCTGGTCGAGGGCCTGGCGACCATGGGCGTGGACCCGGCTACGCTTACCCGGCAACAGATGCGCACCGTGGTCTGCGCCCAGTGCCATGTGACCTACAACATCCCAAAAGATAAGGAAAACAAGTCCGTCGGCCTGTATTTTCCCTGGCAGGGCAGCACGTTCGGCAACATCACCATCGAAAACATCATCAAGCAGATCCGCTCCGACGACTCGATCCGGGAATGGAAGCAGACCGTGACCGGCTTCAAGATGGGGTTCATCCGCCATCCGGAATTCGAATTTTTCACCCAAAATAGCGTCCACTACAAGGCCGGGGCCTCCTGCGCCGACTGCCACATGCCCTATACCTTGGCCGGGGTCTACAAGATCTCCGACCATAGGGTCATGAGCCCCGTGCAAAACAACATGAAGGCCTGCATCCAGTGCCACGCCGAAAGCACCGACTGGCTCAAGGAACGCGTCTTCACCATCCAGGACCGCACGGCGTCGCTCATGATCCGGTCGGGCTACGCCACGGCCACCGTGGCCAAGCTGTTTGAGACCATCCACAAGGCCCGGGACGCGGGCAAGCCCATCAACGAGGAGTTCTACGCCAAGGCCCGGGACTATTACGAAGAGGCCTTCTACCGCTCCTTGTTCATGGGCGCGGAGAACTCCATCGGCTTCCACAACCCCACCGAGGGCCTGCGCATCCTGGGCGACGCCGTGGCCTTCGCCTCCAAGGCCGAAGGGTTGCAGCGCCAACTGCTGGCCCAGGCCGGGGTGGAGGCGCCCCTGGTCATCGACCTGGAACTGCTCAAGTACCTGGAGGACCGGGGCGACAAGAAGCTCAAGTTCAACCCGGCCATCGAATTCAAGGATCCCTCCGGGGTCCAGGACCGGTTTAAGTAGGGCGCGTGCGCATCGGATCATGATCCAGACGGGGAGGAAACGCGGGTTTCCTCCCCGTTTGTTTCCGGCCGGAAAGGGCGCGCCGGTCCCGCCCCGCCCGTTTCCCCCTTCCCTTTTGCCCCGTTTGCGGCCACAAGTCCCCCCATGACCTGGGTCGTGCTCATGATATCGGCCGCCTTTCTCCAGGCCGCCAAGGACGCCTTCCTCAAACGGGCCATGGACGGGATGGACGTGCTGGTGGCCACCTGGAGCTATTGTCTGGTGACCACGGCCCTTCTGGCCGGGATGCTCTTCTCCACCGGATTCCCCCCGGTGGGGGCCAGGTTTTGGTGGCTGGCCATCGCAAGCGGCGTGTTCGGGGGCCTGAACCTCGTGCTCTACATCACGGCGGTCAAGGCCTCGGACCTCTCGCTGACGCTGCCCATGCTGGCCCTGTCGCCGCTTTTCATGCTCATCACCAGCCCGCTGATGATCGGCGAGTTCCCCGATCCGGCGGGTCTCGTGGGCATCGTGCTCATCGTGGCCGGGTCGTACGCCCTCAACCTCAGGCGGTTCGCCGACGGCTTTTTCGCCCCCTTTACGGCCCTTCTCGACCACAAGGGGCCGCGGCTCATGCTTCTGGTGTCGTTTTTATGGAGCCTTTTCGCCAACGTGGACCGCATGGGCCTCGACGTCTCCGCGCCCATCCCCTGGGTCTTTTCCACCTATTTCGCCACCACGGTCTTTTTGACCCCCCTTGTCCTGTGGCGCGCGGCCGGGCCATTGGCCCAGGTGCGCCGCCATCCCCGGAAGATCCTCGCCGCCGGGGCCTGCGAGGCCGTGTCCCTGGCCTTTCAGATGTACGCCCTGACCATGACCCTGGTGTCCTACGTCATCGCGGTCAAGCGCTTAAGCGCCGTGTTCGGGGTGCTCATCGGGGCCTTGATCTTCAAGGAGCCGGGTCTGGCCGAGCGGCTTTTCGGCGCGGCGCTCATGGTGGCGGGAGTTTTTTTTATCGCGCTTTTGGGGTAAGCTGCCTGACCGTCCCACGGAGGCCTGATATGACCTGTCTCGCTGCTGACGACAAAATGCGCCTTGTCGATGAACTCGTTGCCTGCCTCAGGCGCGAGCAGGAGATCGTCCGCATCGTGATCTTCGGGTCGTTTGTGCAAAGCGACGCCCCACACGACATGGATGTGGCCATTTTCCAGGACAGTGCGGAAAACTATCTCCCCCTGGCCATGAAATACCGGGAAAAGACCCGGCGCATCGCCGACGACATCGCCCTGGACATCATCCCCATTCGCCCGAACGCGCCCCGGACCTCCTTTCTCGCGGAAATCGAACGGGGAAACACTGTCTATGAACGATGACGTCCAGGTCTGGCTCCAGTATGCCGCAGACAATCTCCAGGCAGCCCGTCTCCTCCTGGAGAATGGACTTTTCAATCCCTGTTTGCAAAATGCCCAGCAAGCCGCCGAAAAAACCCTCAAAGCCTGTCTTTTGCATCTCGGCCAGGACGTGGAGCGGACTCACGGTATCGGAACATTGGTACGGAAAGCCAAGCTGCTGTGCACGCTCGACATCTCCCATGGGCAGTGCGACCTCCTTGACTCCATCTACATTCCGTCAAAATATCCCGTATTTTCGGTGCTGCCCGACTTCGTTCCCGATGCGGATATCTGCCGGACGTGCATCGGTATCGCAGATGGCCTCTTCCAGCAGACCCAGAACCTTGTACGGCTCTCGCCGCGCATTTCGCAAACGTGAGGAGTGACATGTCCGCACAGTATCGGTTTCTCCCCAATCTCACCCCGGAAGTCATCGCCGCCGTCCAGACCGAGGGCCTCAACTGGACCCTGCGCCACGCCTACGCCGGCAACCCCGGCTACCGCGAGCGCCTGGCCGGGGCCGGATACGATCCGGGCCAGACCGTCAGCCTTCAGGACTTGACCCGCATTCCGGTGACCACCGTGGACGAATTGCGCACCGGCTATCCCCTGCCCCTTCTGTCCGTGCCCGAGTCCGAGGTGGTGCGCATCCACGCCTCCAGCGGCACCACGGGCAAGCGCAAAATCCTGGCCTACACCCAAAACGACATCGACACATGGAAGGACATGTTCGCCCGCTGTTACGAGCTGGCCGGGCTGACCCCCCTGGACCGGGTGCAGATCGCCGTGGGCTACGGCCTGTGGACCGCCGGGGCCGGATTCCAGCTCGGCTGCGAACGCTTCGGGGCCATGTGCGTGCCCATCGGCCCGGGCAACATGGAGATCCATCTCCAGCTCCTGGAAGACCTTAAGACCACCTGCCTGTGCTCCACGGCCTCCATGGCCCTGCTTCTGGCCGAAGAGGTGGCCAAGCACAACCTCAAGAAAAAAATCTCCCTGAAAAAGGCCATCTTCGGGGCCGAGACCCACACCCCGAAGATGCGCGCCCGCTTCGAGGACTGGCTGGGCCTTGAAGACAGCTTCGACATCTCGGGCATGACCGAGCTCTACGGGCCGGGCGCGGGCCTGGAGTGCGCCGCCCACGAGGGCATCCACTACTGGGCGGACCTGTACATCCTGGAGGTGCTCGATCCCGAGACGCTTTTGCCCGTGGCCCCGGGCGAGGTGGGGGAGATCGTGGTCACCACGCTCAAAAAGGAGGCCGCGCCGCTGATCCGCTACCGCACCCGCGACCTGACGCGGCTGATCCCGGGCGAGTGCCCCTGCGGTCTGGCCGTCCCGCGCCACGACCGGATCCTTGGCCGTTCCGACGACATGTTCATCTTCCGGGGCGTGAACATCTACCCCGGCCAGATCGCGGCGGTGCTGGAGACCTTTCCGGAGCTTGGCTCGGAGTTTCAGATCCGGCTGACGCGCAAGGACGGCCGGGACCAGATGCTGGTCAAGATCGAACGCAAGATCGGGGTTCCGGCGGACATGGACCAAAACCTGTCCGAGTCCGTGTCCGTGGAGATGCGCAAGCACCTTCTGGCCCGGGGCTGGGTGGAGATCGTGCCCCCTGGCGAGCTGCCGCGCTCGTTCGGCAAGACCAAGCGGCTTATCGACGACCGCGACACGCAGTAGCCCACGCGCCCACTGAGACGACGAAGCCCCCGGAGCGTCCGTCGCGCCGGGGGCTTTTTTGTGCAGACATGATTCGAAAAAACGCTGGATCCGCGAACCGTCCCGTCTACGGCACAAGCGGGGCCAGATCGAGCCCGGCCTCGACCGGAAGCCCGAGCATCAGGTTGGCGCAGGCCAGGGCCTGCCCCGAGGCGCCCCGGCACAGGTTGTCGATGGCCGTGACCACGATCAGGCGTCCGGTGCGGCCGTCGGGTTATCGAGGGGATTGGCCGGACTGTCCGCCGGACATATGGGATTCGGCCACGAGGCGCACCTCCACGACATGGCCGTCCTCCCACAAGACAAGGGGCGTACCCGTCTCTCGGGCCAGCTTTTCCGCTTGAAGCGATGCCCGGAAAAGGGCCTGCTCGATATCGCGGATGCGGCGGTCTTGCTCTGCGGCGTCACCGGGCATGGATTCCTCCTGCGGCGAGGAGTTGGGGAGGCCGTAAGGCATTGTCGTAGAGTGACCATGCGTCGACAAGCCGGGCATAGACGTCGTGGAAGTTTCGCAGCCCTTTGGCGAACCGACGACGGATGACCTCTTCCGGCACGTCGTGTCCTCCCTGGCGGACCCGGGCGGCCACCCGCCTGACCGCCATATCCGCATGGGGGAGACTCAAAAAAATGATCTCCACCCGATATCCGGCTTGTCGCCAGTGCGCAATCTTTCTTGCCCACATCCTGCCGCTCAGCGTTGTTTCAAAGGCGAAGCTTTCCTTCCGTGAAAAAAGCCGCTCTATCTCCTCTATCATCAGTCTTCCGGCCCGTACCACAGCCAATGACGGAGAAAACGGCGAAAGTCCCGCCGCGATCAGGTCGGCATTGACGAAACGGGAGCAGCCCGCCTCGTGCGGCAGGTATTCCCGGGCAAAGGTGGTCTTTCCGGCCCCGTTGGGGCCTGCGATGATGAGGATTCCCGGCATGGCTTTCATCCGGTGGTTCCCTGCTCCTACGCCAAACGACAAAAACAGGCCCGAAGGAATCGGCTTGCGCCGCCGCCCCTACGGCACAAGCGGGGCCAGATCGAGCCCGGCCTCGACCGGAAGCCCGAGCATCAGGTTGGCGCAGGCCAAGGCCTGCCCCGAGGCGCCCCGGCACAGGTTGTCGATGGCCGTGACCACGATCAGGCGTCCGGTGCGGCCGTCCAGCACAAGACCTATGTCGCAAAACATGGTCCCGCGCACGAACCGGGTCTCCGGGAGCTTTCCCTTGGGCAGAACCCGCACCCACGGCGTCTGGGCATAGTGGGTGGTGTAGACGTTATGCACGTCGTCCAGGGTCACGGGCTTGTGCGGCTTGGTATAGATGGTGGACAAAATGCCCCGGTCGACGGGCAACAGGTGCGGATTAAACGACACCATCATGTCCGTGCCCGCGATCTTGGACAACTCCTGCTCGATCTCCGGGGTATGGCGGTGCTTGCCCAGGTTGTAGGCCCGAAAGGTGTCGTGGACCTCGCAAAAAAGCATGCCCACCTGGGACTTGCGTCCGGCCCCGCTGGCCCCGGACTTGCTGTCGGCCACGATGCCGTCGGTCTCGATCAGGCCCTTGGCCAGGGCCGGGGCCAGGCCGAGGATGACCGAGGTGGGATAGCATCCCGGGTTGGCCACCAGCGTGGCCTCCTTGATCCTGCCCGCGTTGAACTCGGGCAGGCCATAGACCGCCTGCTCCAGAAGCTCGGGATGGCGGTGCTCCACGGCGTACCAGGATTCGTAGACGCCGGGGTCGTTGAGGCGAAAATCGGCGCTTAAGTCCACAACCTTGAGCCCCGCCCCCAGAAGCTCGGCGGCGTAGCCCATGGCCGCCCCGTGGGGCACGGCCAGAAACACCAGGCGGCAGGCGCCGGACAGGGAGGCCGCATCGGGTTCGGTGACGGACAGTTCGCCGATGCCCAGGCCCTGCAGGTGCGGATACAGCTCCACCAGGGTCTTTCCGGCCTCGGCCCGGGACGTGGCCCGAACCAGCTCCAGGGCCGGGTGCCGGGCCAGAAGCCGGACCAGTTCCATGCCGGTATATCCGGTGACGCCGATCAATCCGACGGGAATCTTGCTCATGTCATGGTCTCCGGATCAGCCGTTTTTTTTGACGTAGGACAGCCGCAGCTGACACAAAAGCTCGGCCAGAAGCCTGGCCTCCTCGTCGGTGGCGTTCGCCCGGGTCTTGCATTGCAGCATGGCCAGGATGTCGATGGTGTGTTTGGCCAGGGGCAGGTTCTGCATGTACTGTCCGGTCTCAGGCTCGGGGGATTCCCCAAGCTGGACCATGGCCGAGGCCGCCAGGGACAACAGAAATGTGGAAAAGGCCACGGGCGGATAGCAGGGCTCGTCCTTGCGCGGCGGCGCAGCCTGTCCGTCCTTGCAGGCGCCGGTCCCGGCCGCCTCCGGCCCGGCGGCCCGGCGATCCGTCACCTTGAAATCCTGGTTGTCGCTCATGGGAGTCTCCTTGCGCGCGTGCCCGCACGGGGGGGGTTGTCCCCTGCCGCGTCTGGCCGTATGACGACGATACGGCGTCACCATACGGCAACGCATGCCGGATATGCATACCCGAATCGGGGTTGGGTTGCATCCGGTTTTTTCCCGCCGCGAACGGCGCGGGCGGGACGAATTGGGCCTACCCCCACAGGGAGCGACTGCATGCAGACCAAAATCGTAGCCACGCTTGGCCCCGCGTCCATGAAGCCCGAGACCATGCGCCAGATGGTCGCGGCCGGAGTGCGCATCTTCCGCCTGAATTTTTCCCATTCCGACGCGGCCTATTTCATCCCGGCCATCAAGACCATCCGGGAGATCGAGGGCGAGATGGGCATTCCGCTCACGGCCCTTGGCGACCTGTGCGGCCCCAAAATCCGCATCGGCGAGGTGGAGGGCTCCCCCAAGCAGGTGAACAAGGGCGAATACCTGCATCTGGGACTGCCCGACGAACGCCCGGCGGGCGGCGAACTGTCCTACGTGAGCC
>Ga0209467_1002922_pt1 | contig 11613 bp, 10 predicted proteins | sample Higcelwee11metaG_FD_187175 | JGI IMG/M metagenome (GOLD analysis project Ga0209467, IMG submission 187175) | Freshwater pond sediment microbial communities from the University of Edinburgh, under environmental carbon perturbations - High... | ecosystem: Environmental > Aquatic > Freshwater >...
TCGAACAAGCTCGAGCTGACCACCCACGCCCTCGTCTCCCAGGAGACCGGCGAGGACTGGCCCGGCGTGCGGGTGCGCCTCTCCACCGCCGCCGACAAACGCTCCGCCGACCCCCCTCCCCTGCGCCCCTGGGCCTTGGGCTCGGGCCCTGAGCTGGCCGAGCTGCTGCGCGCGAACGCCAGCGCCAGCCTCACCGCCATCTCCGCTGAAGACGAAGACACCTCCGACCCCAACCTGCACGAGGCGAACGCCCCCTGCACGATCCCCTCCGGCGACGACGCCCGGGTCACCCTACACGTCGATCTGCTCAGCGCTGAAGAGCGCCTCGTCTGCGCCCCCCGCATCGACGCCCGCGCCTTCCGCCGCGCCGTGGCCCCGTGGACGGCCCCGCGCCAGCTCCCCGAGGGCCCCGTCTCCAGCTTCTTGGGCAACCACTACCTCGGCAGCGGCCGCCTGATGGCCACCACCCCCGGACACCCCGTCGAGGTGGGCTTGGGCCCCGACCTGCGCGTCTTCTGCCAGCGCAGCCTCGTCGAGCGCCAGCGCCGCGAGAACAGCCCCTCCCCCGGCCTCGTCTCCCACCTCTTCCACTACCGCACGATGATCGCCAGCCGCCGCCGCGAGCGCGTCACCTTACGCCTCATCGAGCAGCTCCCCACCCCCGACGACAACGGCGTGCAGGTGATGCTCTCTGGCGCCAGCGCCAGCGTCCCCACCGAGGCCCTGCACAACGCCAGCGACCACACCGTGAGCTGGGACATCGTCCTAGAGCCCGGCGGCATGGCGGCGGTGGAGTTCACCTTCACCCTGATCGTCCCTCAAGGCGGCGAGACCCAGCGGCGGCTGAGCGAAGAGGAGCTGTTGAGCGTGATCTGAGGGGCCGTCAGGCCGGTCCCTTCCCGCGCAGGCGCTTGAGCAGCGTCACGACGCCCACCAACACGGCGCCAGCGACGAGGCCGACGAGGCCGTTGAGCAGCGTCGCCACCGCGCCGTGCTGCTGGGCGATGAGCTGCTCTACCGGCGGGATGCCGTGGGCCAAGATGCCGCCGCCGACCAAAAACAGCGCCACGGTGCCCACGACCGACAGGGCCTTCATAAACGTCGGCGCGCCGATCAAGAGGGCCCGCCCAAACCCCCGGGCGGCGGCGCTCTTGGTGCGGGTGAGCGCCAGGCCGAGATCATCGAGCTTCACGATCGCGGCGACGAGCCCATACACCCCCACCGTCATCAACACCGCGATGGCGCACAGGACCAGCGCTTGGCGCAGCAGCGGCTCCCCGATGACGGTGTTCAGCGAGATGACGATGATCTCCGCGGACAAGATCATGTCGGTGCGAATCGCGCCTTTGACTCGATCCCGCTCAAACGCGACGACGTCCGCCGCCGGGTCTAGCACGGCGTTGAGGTGCTCGGCGCGATGGGCTTGGTCCTCTTCTTTGCTGTGGAGCAGGCGATGAGCGACCTTCTCAGCCCCCTCAAAACAAAGGAACGCGCCGCCCGCCATGAGCAGCGCCGTCATCAAGGTGGTCGACACGGCGCTGATCACGAGCGCGGCCGGCACGATCACCACCTTGTTGAGCGCCGAGCCCTTAAACACCGCCCACACCACGGGGAGCTCTCGCGCGGTCTGCACCCCGGTGACCTGCTCGGCGTTGAGCGCGAGATCATCGCCCAGCACGCCGGAGGTCTGCTTCGCGGCCACCTTGGTCATGGCGGCGACGTCGTCGAGGAGCGTCGCGATGTCATCGAGGAGAGTGAGCAGGCTTGAGGCCACGTCGTGATGCTCCTTGCCACGAGGCGTCGTGGTGCCCAGCCCATGTATCCCGTCATCTACTCAAGCAGCCACGCGACCACGTCCAGGCGCTTGACGAAGTGCAGCGTCTCCGACTGGCCCACAAGCTCGATCCCCCAGGCCTGGGTGACCGTACACGTCTGTGTCTCGACCTCGGCGCGCTGCAGCGGCCACGGCACATGGTGGATCTCGCCGCGGCGAATCTGCCCCTTCCGGTTGGCGGCGTACAGACAATAACGCTCGGTCAGCCAAGCCTCTAACGTGCCCGGCGCGCTGTGATAGACCTCACCCACCGGCCGATAACGCCCCACGAAGCTGCCCGACTGTACGCCTGCGTGATCTCGCTCGCTCTCGTAATCAATCCAGCCCTCACGCTCCTCACAGCGCATGTGCGCGTAAAAATAAGGCAGGTGAAAGCCCAGCCGCGCGGCCTGGACCGCCAACATGCTGGCGGCGTCGAGGCTGAAGAACCACACCCCCGGCTTGCCCTCGTGGACCACATAGGTGCGCACGTTGAGCTCGGGAAACGCCGACACACCCGGCAGCCAGTTCAGCCCGGGCGGCCCGACGTTCTCCATACGAAACGGCACCACGCCGACCCACGCCCGCCCCTCAAAGGTGTCGAGGGTGAGGTTCGGCGGCAGCAGCGCCCGAATCACCTCGGGCGAGAAGCTCCAGTGGGCGAACAGAAGGTCAAGCCACGACATCGTCATCCGCCAGGGGCGATCGGGCAGAGGGTAGGGGCGGTGCTCGTGCTGCTTGAGCAAGGCGGACCAGTCGGGCATGAGGGGCTCCTGTTGAGTGGATCAAGAATCCGCGTCCGTCGCGCCGCTACCCGTAGACATACCCCTTCTCGCCGCTGCCGCCGCCGCCCCACACCCGGGGCCGCCCGTCCTCTCGCACACGGAAGACATAACGGAGCTTGCCTTGGTAGAGCTGGGTGGTCCGCCCGATCACCCGGCCCTGCCGGTAAGACGGGGTGGCTTTGTCTTGGTGCAGGGCCACCGTGCGCACCGTATACGCGGCCTCGGCGGAGACCGCCCAAACCCCCGTCTCAAACGTCCCATCGCCAAGGTCGGTGACGTTCAGATCGTCCCGGCAGACGAAGTGCATCTCTACGACGTGTCGCGCCATGCGGACCTCCTCGTCCCCGAATAGCGCGTTGTGCCCGCCTTGGCCCGGGCTTTTGCGCGGCGCTCAAGGACACGAGGCGCCAAGGGCCATCCCCGCCCCCGCTCACCCACCCTTCTGCGCCCGACCGCTCTGCGGCCCGCCGCGCACTTCGCTTCCCCGCATCCCCCGCCCCCAATTTTTTTCTCTCCCCCTCTTGCGCTCCTTCGCCGCATGAGCCATTCTTTGTATGTGCGGCTCCCCGCACCCGGCGCCCTCAAGCCCCGGTCGTTCTCACCACCCAAAAACACGAGAGCTCCCCGATGCGGCAAACATCGGAGAGCTCGCAGGACAACTGATGCCAAAACATCGTCATCCCACACCCGGTATATGTGCCGGGCCCTCTCCTCATAACCGCCCTCCCGCCCTCGCCGAGCCCCCGCCGCAGCCCCCACGCCCCGGGCCTGCCGCGTAACCCGCTCCTCTCGGCCACTTAGCTTGCTTCGCGTCGTCACCCAACGCCGCTGAGCCCCGCCGCGCCCACGATCCTCGCCCCACCCTCGCGGCTGGGAGAGGCCCGTGGCCCTAAGCCCGCGCCCCTCGCCGTTGGTCCTCGTGGACCTCTGGCCGAGCCACACCCAACTCGCACAAGCTCACACCTCCCTGGCGGGAGAACGGAACTCCTATGTCTCAACCTCAAGACCAGATGCTCACCCTCTTCATTCTTCACGGATTGGCGGTCTCCTTACGCGACCGCGCCGACTCCAGCACCGAGCGCGCCGAGGCCCTGCTGCTTGGCGTCGAGCAGGCCTTCACCCAGCAGATGCGAGGCGAACCGGTCGACCTCGGCGTGCTCAACGCCCTGGCCGACGCCGTCATGGCCGAGCTCGACACGTCCCACCGCCTCGGCGAGAAGATCCGCCGCGGCGCCCGGGCCCTGTCCAAAGAGGCCGGGCTGCTGGTCACCCTGCCCAAGCTGGTGGCCTCGGAGCGGGTGCTGGCCGCCCTGCCCACGCTCTCCGACGCCGCGGCGACTGTGCGGCGTGCCATCCCCCGGGCGCGGCTCACCACCTTGGCCCGGGATCTCACCGAGGCCCTGGGGCAGCTCGCCCTGGCCGCGAGCCAGCGCCCGATCAACGAGGACGACCTCCTGCCCCTGCGCTCGGTGTTCGCCCGGCTGGACGGGCTGCCCCAGGCCTTGAGCGGGGCCCGGGAGCGCATCGGGGCGGCCTTGGCGGAGATTGACGGGCGCTAGGCGAAGGGGGCGCCGGGGCTCTTCGGGGCGCCGGCGCCAGCCAGCCACCCGGCGAGCCCGCGCCGAGCCCCGCTCAGGAGGCTCTAGACCCCGCCGTGCCCACGCGTTACGCCTGAGCACGGAGCTGCGATGGTCCGACCCTACCCGCCAGACGTATCAGACGACTCCCACCGTCTTGCGCTCAGGGCCGCTCAGGTCTGGTTCTGGGTTGCCCAATCTTTACACACCCGCTCCGCCTGCTCGATCACCACGACCACCGCGTTCTCCTGCTTGTCCGGTGGATACCCGTACTTCCGCAGGAGCTTCTTCACCTTCCGCCGCATGTCGGCGCGCACGGCCTCCTTCTGTGTCCAGTCGATGGTCACCGAGCCCCGGATGGCCTCGACGAGATCGTGCGCGATGGTCGCCAGCATCTTGTCGCCCATAAACTCACGCACCCCGCCGTGGTCGGCGAGCGCGTCGTAGAAGGCCAGCTCATCTTCAGTGAGCCCCAGCGCCTCGCCACGTTTGGGCTGGTCGCGGAGCTGCTTGGACATCTCGATCAGCTCAAGGATGACCTGGGCGGCCTCGATGGTGCGGTTCTGGTAGCGGATCAGCGTGCGCTCCAGCATCTCGGAGAACTTGCGGGCCACGACGACGTTCCGGCCGCTCTGCGCCTTGATCTCGTCGTTGAGCAGCTTCTTGAGCAGCTCAAGCTGGAGGTTCTTGTGCTCGGACTTTCTCACCGTCTCCAAGAACTCATCGGAGAGCACGGAGATGTCGGGCTTGGGGATGCCCGCCGCGCCGAACACGTCGATGACGCCCTCGGAGGTGACGGCGCCGCTCACGATCTGCCGGATGGCGGCGTGTAGCTCGGTGTCGGACTTGCCCGAACCGCCTAGGGTGTACTTCTGAATGTTGCCCTGCACGGCCTGGAAATAGCCCACCACGTCGCGCAGGCGCCGCGCCCCTTCGAGGTGCAGCGCGATACCGGCGGCCTTATTGAGCGCCGTCATGGCCTCGATGTACCGCTTCTTCGCCTTGTCGGGGTCGCCGGGGTCGAGGCCGCAGATGTGGTTCACGCCGCCCGCCAGCGCGGCCAGGCGCTCCGTGGCCTTGGTGCTGAAATAGCCCGAGTAGTTGAAGCCGTGGAACAGGTCGCGGACCACCTCAAACTTCTCTTGAAGCACAGAGAGCGCCACCTCAACGGGCACGCCGGGCTTGTCGCCGCGCTCGCCGCCGTAGCTGCTGATCGCCCGGCGGAGCTGCTCGGCGAGGCCGAGGTAGTCCACCACGAGCCCGCTGGGTTTGTCCTTAAACCGGCGGTTCACCCGGGCGATGGCCTGGAGCAGCCCGTGGCCCTGCATGGGCTTATCGACGTAGAGCGTGTGCGCGCAGGGCACGTCGAAGCCGGTGAGCCACATGTCGCGCACGATGACGATCTGGAGCGGGTCCGCCGGGTCCTTAAACCGCCGCTCGATGGCCTTCTGGCGCTCTTTGCCCCGCACATGGGGGTGAAACTCCACCGGGTCGGCGCCCGAGCCGGTCATGATCACCTTGATGGCGCCCTTGTCGTCCTCCGCGCTGTGCCACGCGGGGCGCAGGCGGACGAGCTCGTTGTACAGGTCCACACAGACGCGGCGAGACATACAGACGATCATCGCCTTGCCGTCGACGATCTCCACACGCCGGTCCCAGTGGTCCAGCACGTCGGCAGCCACGAGCCCTAAACGCCTCGGCGTGCCCACCAGCGCCTCTAACTTCGCCCAGGTCGACTTGAGCTTCTCGCGGGTGGGCTCCTCCTCGTCTTCGGTGAGCTCCTCAAACTGGTCGTCGATCTTGGGCTTCTCGTCGTCGGAGAGCTGGATCTTCGCCAGGCGGGCCTCGTAATAAATCGGCACCGTCGCGCCGTCCTCGACGGCCTGCCGGATGGTGTAAGTGTCGATGTACTCGCCGAACACCGCCGGTGTGGAGCGGTCGTCAAACTCGATGGGCGTGCCGGTGAAGCCGATGAAGCTGGCGTTTGGCAAAGCGCTGCGGAGGTTCTGCGCGAGCCCGGCGGTGACCTGGCCCGTGGCGGGGTCGATGCGCGTCTCGAAGCCGTACTGTGTGCGATGGGCCTCGTCCACGATGACCACGATGTTTCGGCGCCTTGAGAGCGCGGGGAACGGGTCGCGCAGGGTGCGCTCTTGTTCGGTGAGCGAGAACTTCTGGATGGTCGTGAACACCACGCCGCCCGACGCGACGTTGAGCAGCTCGCGCACATGCTCGCGGCTCTCGGCCTGCTTGGGGTTCGGGATCAGGTCCTTCGCGGCGCAGAACTGCGCGTAGAGCTGCCCGTCGAGGTCGTTGCGGTCGGTGACCACCACCAGCGTCGGGTTCTGCATCGTGGGCTCAAGGATGACCTTGCCCGCGTAGTAGACCATCGAGATCGACTTGCCCGAGCCCTGGGTGTGCCAGACCACGCCGATGCGGTGGTCGCCCGCGTCTGAAGAGGCCCGCACGGTGGCGGCGACGGCCTTGTTGACCGCGTGGAACTGGTGGTAACCGGCGATCTTCTTCACGAAGCCGTCGTCGGTCTCCCACAAGACGAAGTGGTAGAGGTAGTCGAGCAGGCGGCGGCGCTCAAACAGCCCGTGCAGCATGACCTGCAGGCGCGGCAGCGCGTCGGGGGCCAGGGCCTCGCCGTCGATGGTGCGCCAGGGGCCGAAGCGCTCTACGCCCGCCGTGAGGCTGCCCACGCGGGCCTCGGTGCCGTCGCTGATGACGAGGATCTCGTTCGTGGTGAACAGCGACGGGAGCTGATCTTTGTAGAGCTGGAGCTGGTTGTGCGCGCCCTCGATGGTGGCGTTTGGGTCGGACGGGCTCTTGAACTCGATCACCGCCAGGGGCAGCCCGTTGACGTAGAGCACGAGGTCGGGCCGACGTTTGTTGTTGCCCTCGACCACGGTGAGCTGGTTGACGACGAGCCAATCGTTCTTGCTAGGGTCGTCGTGGTCAAACAGCCAGGCGAGGTCGCCGCGCTCGCGCCCGTCCTTCATCACCTTCACGGCCACGCCCTCGCGGACGAGCTTGTGGAAGCTGTGGTTACGCTCCTCCAGGGACGGCGAGTCCAGCCGCGTCACCGCGCGGACCACCTCGTCCAGCGCCTCGGGCGGCAGGTGATCGTTGACGCGGGCCAAGGCGCGGCGCAGCCGACCTTCGAGGATCACGGCGCGGTAGCTCTCACGCTCCGGGGCCTCGCCGTCCGGGGCGAGCACAGGGCCAGGGACGTGCTGCCAGCCCAGCTCGGTGAGCCAGGCGATGGCGGCCTCCTCGACGACGGACTCGAAGCCGCTCAACTCGAACCTCCTCTCGGATGGAGTAATGACCGCAAGATACCAGAGCTGCTCTTGACGCCGGCCTCTCTATGGGCAAAAATTTTGCCGATGCCTGTTGACGAGGCTGACCAATAGGCCGTATAACACGGGTAGCTCATCCACCATGCGTGGAAGGAGTCACGAAGCCGCCTCTCGAGGCGGCTTCAGCTTTTTTGGGTCTGGGCATCGTGGTAACGCTTCGCGAGCTTCTTACGTTGGTGCTCACGCTCAAGGGGGTAGGCCGTCCAGAGAAGCACGAAGTCACCGCGGTCATCAACCACGACGAGGTAGCTGAAGTCAGGCAGGGCGAGCAAGACCTTGGGGCCGCGTCTTGGGTCTTCCTCGTCCCAGACCAGCACCCGGCCAGCGATGTCAACCGACTTCAGGATCGCCAAGGGCCAAGCGATGCGCTCGCAGCGTCGAAGGTTGGGGTGCCGCTCGGTCTCGCCGGTTCCCTCCGAGATCAGGTGCCAGAAGGTGGCCGACATGCCCTCAATGAGCGGGTGACGCTTCATGCCCATCCGTTTGCCGCGGAAGTCAGGGCGCGCTCCACCAAAGTCCCGCTCAAAGATCCTGAGCGCCCCCTTGAGATAGGCCGCCCAGTCCCCGCCAAAGTCTTCAAGGACGAGGAGGGCGGGGAGCCACGACGAGTTCGGGCTCATGAACGCTCGCTCCGCGGCTTCCAGAAGTACAGGTTGACCTTGGGCTCTTGAAGCAAGGTCGTCTTGGTGAGCTGGAGTGCCGTTCGCGCGCGCAGTCGGCTGACGAACGCGACCTTGGCGTCGTTGCCGGACAGCTCCCGGTTGGCGTAGGTCACCGCGCCCAGAAGCAGGTCGGCGAGCTGAAGCTGCTCCACCTCATGCGAGCGCACCTGCTGCACGCGCTCTACGATCTTCCGGTCGAAGTCGAGCTGGCTGTTGCACAACACCTCGTGCAGGCTTTGCACCTTACGCTGGCTGCGGGTGTCCTTGATGTCCAGGTAGATCCGATACCGGCCGGACGGACGGAGCAGGGGCTCAATGAGGTCGAAGTAGAGGGCGTAGTACCACGCATCATGATCGCCCCCGTTCTCGGCGGCCCTGTGCGTTCGTTTGTCAACAACGACGGCCCGGAAGTGCAGGTCGTCATCGTCGAGAAAGTAGTCGAGCAGGTCCAAGTACAAGTGCGTCATCGCGGGGCTGACCTTGGTCCACTTCACCTCCGCGTGCGGATTGAAGCCGCGCCTTTCCTTGATCTCCCGGAGGCGAACCGCGATCTCCCGCGTCTTGTCGTGTGGGCACCAGACCACGCCGAGCGCCATCCACGGCAGGCCGTCATGCTCTAGGTGAGCGCTCTCGTCACAGAAAAGGTCGAACTGGGTCACGGCGCGCTGATGCCTCCGCTTTTGTGCGGGCGCCTCGGCCGCCTGCGAGCATCATGTAACCGGGCGAGCGCTCAGGAGAAACCTGGCTTGACCTTGGCCGCGGGTGAAGCGGCCTGTGGGCGCGGTCCCAAGGGCACCACAGCCGCGACCTGCTCAGGATGACGTACACGCTAGGCCCATGAACGCCCAACCACCACGCTGATCTTTAGAAGCGCTGGAGGGTTGAGCTCTTGAGCATGAGCGCGCGAGGAAGCATCCCCGCCCCGCCATCGCGCTCACCTGCCCACACGAGCCAGTCCGCCACCTGCGCCGCCTCGTCTTTCACCCCGATGGGGCGGGTGGACGGCGTTGGACTCACAGAAATCCGAGACGGCGTCTCGGAAATCGGGCGCCGCTCCCGATCGGCCAGGGTGAAGCACCGCATCAGCGTGCGCTTGTCCACCGAGCAGACGCGGAAGCCGACGGCGAGGAGGGCGGGCAGCGAGTCGTGGTCGACCTCGCGGGAGACCTCCCGCGAACCCTCAGTTCGAACGATCCGGAATCTCCGGACGGTTGCCTCGCGGTGAAGCTCGCCCTCGTCGAAGATGTTCCCTAGGTGCTCGCTGAGGGTGCGGACGTGGAGGCGGACCGCGCCGTTGTCGTCGGCGTAAAAGAGGAGCTCACCCGCGCCGTTGGTCATGCCCCCCCCTCCCCCGCATAGCCATAACGCTCACCCACCCACCCGAGCCAATCCGCCGCCCACGCGGGCGCGGCCTCGGCCTGGGCGACCCAGCGGAACCACGCCTGGTGGCTCCACACCACGAAGCCCGCCCGCCCCGCGAACATCGGCCCCCAGCCCGTCCGCAGGTCGGCGATCTCGGACACCGATCCGAGCAGGCCCGTGTTCCGGGCGTCGTAGGCGACGGAGGACACGACCGCGGCGAGGTCCGTCGTGTGCGCCAGCGCCTCGGCGAGCGCCTGCTGGCGAAACAACTGGTAGCCGCCCTTCGCCGCGGGGCAGCGGCGGGAGCGCCCGGCGGCGTTGGCCTGTCTCATCGGGCCGGTGAGGTGGTCCCAATAGCGCCGGCCGCGCGTGGCGGCGTGGGCGCAGCGGGTCGCCGGGTCGGCGAGGACGTGGGCGAGGTCCAAGCAGGTGGACCGGCGCTGATCGGCCGTCAGCGCCTTGCACCCCGAGCAGTCGTAGAACGAGTGCTCGACAAACTTCACCTCGGTCAGCACCAGGGCCTCGCGGCCGTCCTCGAGGGTGAGCTCGAAGGCCACGTCAGGGGAGGTCTGATTCGCCCCGCGTTTGCCGTCGTGCTCGCCGAGCAGCGTGCCGGGGTCGTGGGGGGCCGGGAGCGCGTACTCCAGCGCCACGGCGCGCACGCGGGCGACCGCCAGCCCCGTCAACGCCCGAAAGAAGCCGGCGAGCAGCGCCCGCGCCTCGGGGCCCTCACCAAACGGGAAGTAGAGGTTCGCGCACAGAGTCCACGACGACAGCAGGTTGTCGCGCCCCTGGTGGGGCTGCACGCCCTCGGCGGCGAGCCAGGGCTCCAGCGGGCGCACGCCGCCGTCCCGCAGGCCGGGCCACAGGTTCTCGGCCGCCGACCGTCGCGGGAGGATGTGCTCGTAGCGCCTACCCATCCACACGCCCTCCCCGTGGACGTGGGGCAGGTGGCGAGCCCTCCAGGCGAGCTGGTCGGCGTGCATGGCGTCGCGAAAGGTGGTCATGGGACGCTCCTGTCCCAGGTCGCGGCGTCGAGGCTTGGCGATGGCTGGGGTGGGGGGTGGGGTCGCGCAGAGGCGCGAAGGCGCAAAGGGAGGGCGTCTTTGTGTCTGTGCGTCTTTGCGCGCCACAAGACCGCCGATCGGCGAGGGAAGACCACAGGCGTCGGCTCGTTCATCCCTTCGCCTCCACCAAGACCTCGGCCTCGGGCGCTCGGAGCTCACCCGAGATGAGCTTGGGGAGGAGGGTGTCGCGAAGGTCTGCTAGAATGACGGACTCCCTCCCGTTCTCAACAGCCCGGCGCAGTAGTGGATCGGCTATGCGGGCAAACGCTTCTATCGTCACTCTCGGCGGAATGATGACCCGGAACTTATCGACATCCGCCTTTCCAATGTGAATTACGGTCGTACCCGTCTTTGCGCGCTCATAAAACGCCAGCGGCACCTGAATCGAGAAGAATACGAATCCGGTTGACGCCGGCGCCTTCGGTACGAACTGGCACACCCGCTGGTTCATCCAGCTAGGTGGACCACGCCAGAGGTGGGCGCGGAACTCCCCGTCCATGCCTACCACCAAGTCTCCTGCCACGATCCTGCGCCCCTTAGGGTGCTCTTCTGTCGTGTAGATGTCAGGCGAATGTGTGCTGAGATCGCGGATTCGAATCAACGGTAAGCCGGAGCCCTCTGTGTTGAACAGCTTCGACTGAAACGGCGCACCGTAGAAGACATCTGCAATTTCATAGACTGACCCAACCCCCCACCCCCTCGGCAACGGCCCGATCTCGCTGTCCACGAGGTCATCGTGGCCGTCGAAGTCAATGAACCACGACTTGAAGAGGGCCTGGGCCAGCTCCTCCAGCGTCCGGTTCATCTTGCGGTTGAGGTCGATCTTGTCGTCGAGCGCGCCGAGGATGGCGGCGATGCGGTCCTGTTCAACTCGGGGTGGAACGGGCATCCGAACCTGGCGGAGATCACGAAGGTTGATCACCTGCTGGACTGACCCGTACTCCCTCGCGGCCACACGCCCTCTCCCTACCGATGAGCGAAAGAA
>Ga0209467_1002923_pt1 | contig 11607 bp, 8 predicted proteins | sample Higcelwee11metaG_FD_187175 | JGI IMG/M metagenome (GOLD analysis project Ga0209467, IMG submission 187175) | Freshwater pond sediment microbial communities from the University of Edinburgh, under environmental carbon perturbations - High... | ecosystem: Environmental > Aquatic > Freshwater > Pond...
CGCGAGCCACGCCGGACAAAGTAGTCCTTGATCGCGTCGCCATACAGAATGATGACCAGACCGATCAGCACCAGCGGAGACCCGAGTGCAAAGTACGGAGATGCCTTTTCGCCGGTGGCCATGCCGAGCATGACCGCGATAAGCGGGTTGACCAGCGAATAGCTGGATACCCGGAAGCTCGGCTCGACGACGAGCAGGTGGTTGTAGGCGACCAGCGCGAGCGCCCCGAGCAGTGCCAGGTATAGGAGCGAGAAGAGGGACCACGCCGAGGCGGACGCGAGTGACGATATGACGTGCACTCCCGAACAGGCACCGATGATCAGTGCCACGCTGCCGGCGACCAGCATTTGTATGGCTGTCGACACGAGCACGTCAGCGGGTTTTGGAATCGCCTTGGCCAGACTCGAACCAAAGCCCCAGCACAGCGCTCCGAATATGGCCAGCGCGAGTGCCGAGCCGTTGCCTTCAGCATGCATGTTGCCCTGGAACAGCAACAGCGCGACGCCGGCGACACCCGCGACGGCGCCGGCCAGCCTGATGCCGGATACCCTGGTCCTGTACAGCAGCAGGTTGAAGAATGCCACATAGATAGGCATGCACGCTACCACGACGCTCGCCATCCAGCTTGGTATGGACCGCTCCGATATCGTAATGAGGCCGTTGCCCAGGAGCAGCAACAGAACGCCTATCAGCGCGGCTCCGCCAATCTCCTTGATGGCCGGCATCGCCTTCAGCCCACCCCGGGCGCGCGCTATGCCTGCGAGCATGACGGCTCCGAACAGGAATCGAAACCCGACGATGACGGTTGCCGGTATCGTCGCAACGGCGGCCTTGATGAAATAGTAGGTTGAACCCCACACGATGTATACCAGCGCGTACGAGGCGACGACCAGGATTGTCTCTTTCTTCACGTGGCAACTCCCAGGGCAAAGGCTTATGCGTCAATCTTGCAAGAACCGAGCCATTCCGTCTATAGTGGCGCCCGGAGCCACAGCATGAACCTTGATACAACACGAAATATCGGCATTATGGCGCACATCGACGCTGGCAAGACAACGACGACGGAGCGCATACTCTTCTATTCCGGCAAGACTTACAAGCTCGGCGAGGTCGACGACGGCGAAGCCGTGATGGACTGGATGGAGCAGGAGCAGGAACGCGGCATAACTATCCAGAGCGCCGCCACCACGACCTACTGGCGTCAGCACCAGATCAACATCATAGACACGCCGGGTCACGTTGACTTCACCGCCGAGGTGGAAAGGTCCTTGCGCGTGCTCGACGGCGCGATCGCGGTGTTCTGCGCTGTCGGCGGCGTCGAGCCGCAGAGTGAGACGGTGTGGCACCAGGCCGATCGGTACCATGTTCCGCGCGTCGCCTATATCAACAAGATGGACCGTCTGGGAGCCGATTTCTACGGCGCAGTCGAGGAGATCCGCGAGAAGTTCGCGACGGCCGCGGTGCCGGTACAGCTGCCCATCGGCAAGGAAGGCGGCTTCGAAGGAGCGGTCGATCTGCTGACGATGGAGGAGCTGCGCTGGGACGCCGAAGAAGGCGGCCAGACGATTACGCGCACGCCTGTCGGACCGGAGCTTGCGGCGCTTGCCGCCGAGTGGCGCGACAAGCTGGTCGACGCGCTCGCATCGCATTCCGACGAGATTACCGAGTTCTACCTTTCCGGCGAGGCTATTCCAGCCGACATGCTGCGCGCCGCGCTGCGTGCCCAGACCATTGCCCACAAGATCGTGCCGGTGCTCTGCGGCGCATCCAGACGCAATATAGGCGTGCAGCCGCTGCTCGACGCGGTCGTCGACTACCTGCCTTCACCGACGGACGTGCCGCCGGTATCTGCATTCAATCCGAAGAAAGAAGAACACTTCGATCTGCCGTGCGACCCCAAGGGCAATCCGCTCGGCCTCGTATTCAAGGTGCAGTACGACCGCGAGGCCGGCCCGCTGTGCTACGTCCGCATGTATTCCGGCGTCGTCAAGACAGCGGGCACGGTCTACAACATAGGCAAGAAGAAGCGCGAGCGCGTCACGCGTATCCTGCGCATGCATGCCAACAAGAGCGAGGCGATCGATGAACTGCAGGCCGGCGACATAGCCGTCTTTGTCGGCATGAAGGTGGCCCAGACCGGCGACACCGTCGGCTCCGAAGGCTGGCCGATGCTGCTCGAGCACATGCACTTTCCGGAACCGGTGATAACGGTCGCGATCGAACCCAAGACCGTATCGGACCGCGAAAAGCTCAAGGAAACGCTCGACATCCTCTCGATGGAGGATCCAACATTCCAGACCGGCGATGACGAAGAGACGGGCCAGCTTGTCATCCGAGGCATGGGCGAACTGCATCTCGACGTGCTCGTAACCCGCATACTGAGGGACTTCAAGGTCGGCGCCAAGGTGGGCAACCCGCAGGTGTCGTACCGCGAGTCGATTACGAAGAAGGTCGAGCACGCCGAATCATACGCGCGCAACATGGCAGGCAAGGAAATCACCGCCGGCGTGACCCTCGTCGTGGAACCGTTGCCGCGCGGTACGGGCAATGTCTACGAAAAAGCGATGCGCGACAACAAGGTGCCCGAGGAGCTGTACGACGCGATAGAGCGCGCGGTGACCAATGCCTTTGGCGGCGGCATCGTACTGGGCTACCCCTGCGTCGACATCGGAGTAAAGCTGGTCGGCATCGATTATGACGAGCTGGCGGCTACGCCGTTCGCGTTCGAGGCCTGCGCGTCGATGGCATTCGACGAGGCCTGCCGCAAGGCCGGGCCGGTGCAGCTCGAGCCGGTGATGAAGGTCGACATCATGACCCCGAAGGACTACATGGGTGACGTGATGAGCCTGCTGTCGCAACGGGGTGGCCTGATACACGGTTCCGATAGCCGCGCCGCGATCGACGTGATCCACGCCGAGGCTCCTCTGGCCGTCATGTTCGGCTTCTCGACCAGTCTCCGCTCCGTCTCCCAAGGCCGCGCGAGCTTCTCGATGGAGTTTTCCCACTTCGAACAAAAACGGTAACTGAATTCTGCGATCTTGCGCGGCCTTGGGGCGAGCCAAGGATGGCGAGCCACGACAATTCGCGGAATGCTTGCATTCCGCAACGTCACGGACGACGAGGCCGCGCGAGCTTCTCGATGGAGTTTTCCCACTTCGAACAAAAACGGTAACTGAATTCTGCGATCTTGCGCGGCCTTGGGGCAATCATTCAGACACAAAAAAAGGCGGACCCACGGTAGCGTGGATCCGCCTTCTCTTTTTGGATGTCTTAGTCGGTTACGACCGGGTAGCCCTTGTTCGCCCAGCCGCTGGGAGCGTTGGACGGCATGCCCATGCCGCCGCGGAGGCTGACGGCGTCATAGCCCATCACGCGGAGCGCCGCGACGGTCTGACCGGCGGTCTGGCCGGTGTAGCAATACACGATCAGCTTCTTGTTCTTGGGAAGCACGGAGAACCCGGCCTGCATTCCCTTGCCCCATGGAATGTTGATGGCGCCCTTGATATGGCCCTTGGCATAGTCTGCGGCGCTGCGCACCGACACGAACTGGACCGATGGGTCACCGGCGTCAAGCAACTTCTTCGCTTCTTCTTCAGCGATGATGTTGTTCGCATACACGGTGCCGGTCGTCTTGGCGAGGGCGGCGAAATAGTCGGAGAATATCTTCGTTATGGCGGTGTCATAAGTCGCGGCGGTCGCGGGGAAGGCGTTCGCCGTTGTCTCGATGTACGCCTCGACCCCAGGAACCTTGGATATGCCCAGAGTAAATCCGAGGTTGATAGAGCGGGCCTGCACGCCGGCGATGTTCAGGAGCGCTACGGTCTGGCCGGCGGTCTGGCCGGTATAGCAGTACAGCATTACAGGCTTGTCCTTGGGCAGCTTTGCCAGGAACGAACCCATGTCCGGGCCAAATGGCGCATTGACGGCACCCTTGACGTGTCCCTTGTTGTAGTCGGCGGCCTGCCGGACATCAAGGATCATGATATTCTCGCCGGCCTTCACCTTCTCGATGAAAGCGACTTCCGAAATCTTATAGCTATCTGCGGGCATGTTGGCCAGATACTCGGTAGCCTTCTGAATTGCCAGAGTACTGGTCGCCGGGCTCTGTGCATACAACGCGGTGGACAATCCCACCATCAACAGCACTGCCAGTACGCGATTGATTCGATTCATGTTTCCCTCCTTCAAGAGATGCCTGTCTATTAAGATCCGTCCTGAGTATTCAGAACGGGAAGATCCGTTGTCGCGGGCGCCTGCACGGGCACCGTCGCGTTGCCCGACCATTCCACCCAGGCGCCATCATACAATTTCAGGTTGCGATAACCGGCGTTGTACAGGGCCAGGAAGGATTCGGCGCCACGAATGGAAGTCTTGCAGAACAGGATGATCGTCTTCGAAGGATCAATTTCCTTCTCGATATAGATGGCCCTGATCTGCGAGACTGGCCGATACGCGCCGCCCTGAAAGAAATTGTTCCTGGTAAAGTTGATGTGGACAGAGCCGGGGATCGTGCCCGCGGTGAATTCCTCATCGGTTCTGGTATCGATGATGACGGTCTTGGGCTCGGGGCTGTTGACCTGGGCTTCGACCTCGGCCTTCGTCGCCAGCACCGCCGGATTCAGCTCCTTGGCGGTATAGCTCACGGGCTGTATCGTCGGCATGCCTGATTCCAGCGTGGCTCCCGCGGCCTTCAGCGCGTCAAGGCCGCCACTGACGACCATCACTTTTTCTGGATCGTGGCCGTAGGCGACCATAGTCCACCATAGCCTGGCCGCGTCCATGTTCTGGTTGGCGTCATAGATGATGACCCGCGCCGCGTCGTCGATACCACGGTTGCCCAGGGCTTGCTCGATCTGGGCCTTGCCGGCTACCAGGTTTGGATACGGAGCATTGACCATGATGTCATCCCTGGTTATGCAGACGGCCTTGGCAACATGTTCCTTGGCATAGTCATCGGAATTCCTGGTGTCTACGAGTATCGCTCCGCCACTGGCGATCATGGCCTGAGCCTGCTTGGCAGATATGATTTGCTTTCCGCTCTGGGAATAGGTCGGGCCGCACGCGACCAGCGTCACGGCTACCAGCGCGGCCGCAAGAAGTGGTACCATCAAGCTTCTGAAATTGTGCATTATCGTTCCTCCGCATCGCATTGTAATCTCGTTACGACGGCTATAGAATAGTGAATTGATACTATATAATTATCGATATGAATTTACACCAAGAAGGCGAAATGAGCAAGTGGTTACATGCCAACTTTATCTATTTGTTCTTATCTATATACGTCGTGTTCAATATAGCCACTTTGCTCTATTACCCATTCGTGCACAGCGACGAGGCCTGGCTGAGCGGTCTGACCAGGGCCTGGCTGAACCGGGGAACCATCACCGCGACCGAACCATTCTTTGACCTGTATCCACGTGCACCGCATGCCATAAAAATTCTCTTTCACGCGGCGCAGGCCATTGTCTTTCTGGTCGCAGGGTATGGCATATTCCAGGCCCGCCTGCTGTCGCTTGCATTGGGAATCGCGGCGTTGCTCGCATTTCGGCAACTGCTCCTGCGGGTCATACCGGAGCGGGACGGCAATCTGCAGGCCGGCTTCTTCACGATACTGCTCGCGCTTGACCCGCAGTTCATCAGCGCCGCCCACCTGGGCCGGCAGGAGATAGCGCTGCTGCTGATGCTGATGCTGGCTGCGCTGCGGCTCTTTCCCAGGGCAGGCGAACCGGGAGGGTTTGCCAGGGGCGTGCAGGCAGGGCTGATGGTGGCAGTGGCCATTGGTATCCACCCGGCCGCATTCCTGCTGGCTGCCGCCCTGACGGGGATGATACTGACGATGCGGCGGCGGTTCCCGACGCTGGGTGGATTCTTCCTGGCCTGCTCGCTTGGCGCCACGGTATTCATCGGGCTGAGCCTCTGGATGAATCCATCGTTCTTCCATGATTACCTCGCCTTCGGCGACAGCGTCGAAGTCGGGGCGCCATGGTACATCAAACTGGTGCGGTTTCCGGACTGGTACCAGAAGCTGTGGTACCGCTATTCCGGAACCTATTGGATACCGGAGCTGCGGCCGCTGATGCCGCTCTATGTCCTGTCGGTGGCCGCTTCGCTGGCGCTGGCCGTTGTCCGCGCCAACCGCGTGCTGGTGGTGCCCTTCCTGGCGCTGGCGGGCTTCAACACGGCATTGGTCATGCTGGGAAAATTCGGCGCGCCGCTGTTCGCGCTCGAAGTGCCGCTCTGCTACCTGGCGCTGGCTCTCTTCATATCATATCGAGGTGCAGGGCGCACAAAGACGGCCATGCCATGGGCCGCAGCGTCGCTGGTGTTGCTGGTTGCCGGCACGACGGCATACAACCTGCTCGACATCCGCCGTGCGGGCACGGAGCGCTATGCCGACTACGAGGCGAATATCGGGAACATGCTCGCAGATGAAGAGCCGCTGCTTCGGGCGGAGGGCCACCAGCTCAGGGTGCTTGCCAACCTGAATACGGAATATGCGCTTCCGTTCGGCACGTTGCTCGACTTCCGCAACCTGGCGTACCTGAAGGCCTCGGGCCTCGATTTCGCCTCGTACGTCGGAACCAGGAACATCACGCATATCCTGTACCCGGAAGAAATGGACCTGATATACAAGGAACGGCCGGTCTGGAACATTCTGTATGGCAACGTCGCGGCATACTACGACGACATGCAGCGTTTCCTGAAGGACGACTGCGTCGCTGTTGGCAGCTTCGATGCGCCGGTCTATGGCATGCGGATAGTCGCGTACAGCGGCACGCGTTCCTGGAGGGTCACACTCTATCGCGTCAGGCGATCGCGTATCGATTTGACTATGGCTATCGCTTCAGGCGTATCCATGTCACGGAGCGATACACCCTGAGGCGATACACCCTGAGGCGATACACCCTGAGGTGATGTGCGGGGCAAGGAGATACGCTCCACCTGCCCCGGCTGGCCAGCGCGATGCAGAAACCATATCTCACCGCCGATGCGCACGGCTTCGTGAATGTCGTGGGTGACGAATAGAACGGTCGAACCATGCCGCGCCCACGCGCCTACCAGCGTCTCCTGCAGGCTCTCCCGGCTAAAGGCATCCAGGCTCGCAAACGGCTCATCGAGCAGCAGCAACTCTGCGCCGACGGCGAGCGCGCGCGCCAGCACTGCCCGCTGCTTCATGCCACCTGACAGCTGGTGTGGAAAATCGTTCAGATTGCCGGCCAGTCCTACCTGCGCCAGCGCATCCCGCGCCCGATCCTCTGCCCCGGATCGCTGACAATGGTCTGGCCCCCACATGAGCGGAAGCGCGGTGTTGGCGAGGAGCCGGCGCCACGGGAACAACTGATCCTGCTCCTGGAATATCAGTATGCGACGCCGGTCGGGGGCGTGTATCGCCTGTCCATCGAACAGGACGCTGCCGGAACGGGGACGCAGGAACCCGGCGGCGAGTCTGAGCATCGTGCTCTTGCCGCATCCGCTTGGGCCAAGCAGGACGACGAAGGAGCCACGCTCGAGCGAGACCGAGCAGCCGCGCAACACCTGGTCCTGGTCGCCGTAACCAAAGCCGACGTCATTGAACTCGAGTATCGGTCGCGTCATCGAGCCTCCCGTCCCCAACGGCGGGCGGTGATTCGCTCAAGCGAACCGAACAGCAGCGCGTCCATCAGCACGCCGGCGGCCATCACCATGAAGAGCCCGGCATAGAGCCCCGGTGTGTCCATGTATACCCTGCGCTCGAAGAGGTACCAACCTATGCCGCCGAAATGCCCGGCCGCGCCAAAGACCATCTCCGCGGCGATAAGCGCGCGCCATGACCTGGCCCAGGCGGTACGGAGCCCCGACAGAAACGACGGAAACACGGCCGGCACGATCACATGCAGCACTATCCCGGCGCGACGCAGCTGCCAGTTGCGCGTCATCTCGCTATACCGCGGTGGCATCTCATCGAGGCCGGTCTGCAGGTTCAGATAGACGGGCCACAGGGCGGCATGAATCATCACGAGCAGCACGGCTGGCGTCCCGGTGCCGGCCCACAGCACGACGAGCGGCAGCAGGGCTATGCCAGGCAGCGGGTGCAGCAGGGCGGTAAGCAGCCTGACACTGCGCAGCGCCTCGCGGCCGAGCGATGCGACCACGGCCAGCACCACCGCGATGAACGCCCCGAGCAGGGTGCCCGCTCCGACCAGCCCAAGGGAGAACAGCAGCTGGTATGACAGCGTCCCATGGCTCAGATCCCGCCACAGGGCAACGATGATCACATCGAGTCCGGGCACCAGCAGTGGCGAGACCGTGCCGCTCATCGCCAGCAACTGCCAGCCCACTGCGAGCAACGGTATCAGGAGGAAGCTCACGGACGCTGGTCCCCGCGTCCGTCACCGCGAGCGATCGCGGGATCCCAGTACAGGTCATCACCATGGCTGAATTTTTCGGGCAGATACCCGGTCTGCTTCATGAAGTCGACGAAGCGCTCCAGACCCACGACCGTCGTGCCGTACTCGTTGCCTTCTTCGCCGAGCAGCGCGCGGACCGTCTCCACATCCATCGAATACAAGGGCGCGAGGATCCTGGCGCTTTCGTCCGGATGCTGGCGCACATAGTCGATGCCCTTCTGCAGCCCCGCCATGAAGGCCTGGTATACCCGCGGCCGCGTCTGGGCCAGCTTGTCGGTGGCGACGGTAACGATGAAGGTGAAGGGCCCGCCAAAACAGGTCTGGCCGTCGATGATCTGGTGGATGCCTGGTTGCTTCAATTCAAGCGCCAGATATGGCGACGACGTGAAATGGGCAACGATCTCCTTGCCCGCAAGCAGGGCCTGCATGCCGTCCGGATGGCTCATCGTGACCAGCTGGTTGTCGAATCGCTTGGCGTCGCCCAGGACTCGTTGCGCACCCATGGCCAGCAGAATGTGCTGGATGCTTCCTGGCTGCGGCAGGACGATGCGGTCATCGGGCCTGAAGTCGGCAAGGCCCTTGATGCGGGCACTGCCCGAAACCAGCGCGTTCGGCGACTGGTTCAGCCCGGCGGCTATGCGCCAGGTCATGCCGCCCGCCTTGCTGATCAGGTACGGTGGTATGCCCATGAAGGCGGCATCGACATTGCCCGCCAGCGCCGCCTCCCGTATCGTCGCGGTGTTGGCCAGCCTGAGCCATTCCACCGTGTCGGGCAACCCCGCATCCTTCAGCGCCTCATCGATGAAGCCCAGCTCCCGGGCTATGGTCACCGGCGCGTAGGCGAGGCCAAATTGCTCGGCTATGCGCAGCCCGGACTGGCTCGTATGGCACGATGACAGTGTTGCGCCGATCAGAATGACACAGGCTGCGATGAGAGCGAATCGGCGTTGTTTCATGAATCCTCCGAGTGCAGGCCGGCGCCACGCAGGTCGCGGATCAGATTCTCGCCGGAATCCGAGACGAGCTCGAGGGCGTCATAGAATCTATGGACGCGGCGATTGATCTGGGCGCGGCTGGCGGCAGTGATGACTCCCCATGCGGCGCGCCCGGTCGAATTGACCAACGAGCCGATACGGGCTCCCGCATCGAGCAGGTATCCGGCGCCCCGGACACCGGGCAGGCCGGTCAGGGCAACCGCATCGCCGACCCGCGCCACCCGGCCTTCGCCGGTGAAGGCGAGCACCGTCGTCGCAAAGCCACACGGCGGCCATGCGCGGCTGGCGCGTTCCAGAGCGGCTGCGCCGGATATATCGATACGGCCATGCATCGCAAGTTCCAGTTGCAGATCCAGTATATCGACGCCGGTCATGGCCGGGACGAGCACTTCTTCATAGGCGCCACCAATCCTGCATGCCACTTCGTTGATGACGACTCCTTCGGAGCCTATCAGCAGCTGCACATAGATGGGGCCGGCCTCGATGCCGAAGCCATGCACAAAGCGGGAGCATATCGAGACGATCTCCGTTCCATGGTTCCTGAAGTGCCGGGATGGATACCGATGGGCCGGACATATGCCGATGTGCGGCCCGGAGGTCATCGTCGCCCTGTCGGTCAGCAACAGCGGATACAGCCTGCCTTCGTGAACCCAGCCGCTCAGTGTTACTTCTTCCGATGGATAGAAGCGCTCCAGCATCGCACGCGGTTCGCGGCTGTACGACAGGGTCTGTGGCAGGTAGCCGAAGACTTCTGCGTCTTCATGTACCAGGAAGATGCCGCGCTGCCCCTGGCTGTCCATGGGCTTCAGGACTGCGGCGCCCATAGGCGAGCCCTCAGGCGAGCCCACAGGCGAGCCTTCGGGCGCAACGTCGCGCACGACATTCGCGCCGGAGCCCGCATCACCCGGCCCGACGAGCCTCCAGGCCAGCGTCGGCAGGCCCAGCTCGTTCAGGCGCCGCTTCATTACCGACTTGTTGGTAACAGCGAGCGCGACGTTGTAGGGCAATGCGCCGCCAAGCCCGAAGGCCTCGGCCACGGCGGCGACGGTAAGCACCGGCTGGTCAGTCCCGGCGGTGGCGACGCCGTCGATGTGCAGGCCTTCCGACTGAACGTCACGGACCGCGGAGACCGTCCCTTTGGGATCGAACGTGTCGGCCAGCAGCAGCCGGTGCGCAAGGCCAGCTCCTGGAGCGCCGGGATCTCGATCGCTGACCAGCACGTGCAGGCCATGCTCGATCCCGCGCCGTATCAGGCCGCACTGGCCGCGTCCGGCACCGACGACCAGCAGACATCGGGCCGCCCCCCGAAGCTCCCTGGAACCGGCCCGACCGATGCCACCGAAGGCCCTTCTGATGGCCGGCGGAACAACAGGCAGATACAGCGCCAGTGACAGGAACGACATGACCAGCGACAGGCCTCGGCGCCGGCTTGCCCCGCCACCGGTGTTGCCCGGATGGAGTCCCGAGGCAGCCGCTACCGCGCCGACCGGCGGGCCGAGCGGTATGGATCGCGCCCTGGCGGCGTTGCGGACCAGATCGACAGAAAGGTATGTGCACTTTTCCATGCCCGCGACGAGGGCCTCTGCACACGGGCACGTAAAGAAACGGAAGCTCGATGGCACGAGGTTCCCAGGCGCTCCGGCGACCAGCCTGAACAGCGCCGACCTCAGGGCGGATCCCCAGTTCCTGGCGGCCGCGCGCCCCGCAGTCGACGGCAGGGCGAAGAGGAGGTCTCCGCCGACCGTGGACCGGTCCAGCATCGGCACCAGATCGGCCAGAGCCTGCGGCGGATGGCCAAAATCGTCATCGATCGTGACGACAACGTCACCTCGAGCCGCGGCTATGCCGCGCAGTGTCGCTCGTTGCTGGCCACAACGATCCGCAATGACAAGTACTCGATCCACTGTTCCATCGAGCACCAGAGGCCCGATCAGTGACTCGCTCGCGTCGGTCGAACCATCGATGACGACCAGCAGCTCCCAGTCCTCGCCCATCCCGGACAGGACCTGAGCCACCGATCGACACAGGGCGCACAGGGTCGCGGCGCCATTGTAACTGGGTACGCAGACAGAAATCATGGCACGCCGCTCCACACCAGGAAACCGGCCACGATCAGAATTCCGCCCACGATCTGCCGCCTGCCAAGCCGTTCCCCAAAAAAGAGAGCGCTGGCCAGAATTACCAGAGGATAGCTGAGCCCGGTCGCTCCGTACACGGTGGACAGG
>Ga0209467_1002928_pt1 | contig 11597 bp, 11 predicted proteins | sample Higcelwee11metaG_FD_187175 | JGI IMG/M metagenome (GOLD analysis project Ga0209467, IMG submission 187175) | Freshwater pond sediment microbial communities from the University of Edinburgh, under environmental carbon perturbations - High... | ecosystem: Environmental > Aquatic > Freshwater >...
TCGTTTGTTAAAGCCCAAGGCCCGTTTTTATCAGGCTTCGACCAGTGAAATGTTCGGCCTCGTTCAGGAAATCCCCCAGAAAGAGTCCACGCCTTTCTACCCCAGGAGTCCGTACGGAGTCTCCAAACTCTACGGTCACTGGATCACCAAAAATTACCGTGAAAGCTATGGCATGTTTGCCTGTTCCGGCATTCTTTTTAACCATGAATCGGAACGCCGCGGTGCTGAATTTGTGACTCGCAAAATTACGATTGCAGTAGCGAAAATCAAGCATGGCTTGCAAGAGGTGCTGGAACTCGGCAATCTCAATGCCCAACGCGATTGGGGTCACTCCAAAGATTATGTCATGGCGATGTGGCTCATGTTGCAGCAGGACTCTGCCGATGATTATGTTATAGCGACGGGGGAAACACACCCGGTACGTGAATTTGTAACGCTCGCGTTTAAGGCGGCAGGGATGGTTTTAGCTTGGCACGGCGAGGGCGTCAATGAATACGCCACGCTTGAGGGCACCGATAAAATGGTGGTCCGTGTGAACCCTCAGTTTTACAGGCCTGCAGAAGTGGAACTGCTGATCGGTGATTGCAGCAAAGCGGAACATGGACTGGGGTGGAAACGTAAAATCAGTTACGCACAACTTATTCAGCGCATGGTAGAGAACGATCTCAAAATGGTGGGAGCAAGCATTAAAACATGAAGCGCGTCGTCATCATAGGGGCTAACGGTTTTGTCGGGTTATACCCTGTGGAGAATCCTTATATCTGCTGCGACAACACAGGAATTCGGCAATACTGGGGTGGCGTTGCTCTTGAGGAGACGATTCAAGGGATGGTGAAATGGTATGGGGAGGGTGGAAATGGTTAATGTATTCATTATTGGAAGCAAAGGAATTCCTGCCGCTTACGGTGGCTTTGAAACTTTTGTAGAAAAGTTGACCGAGAAACGAAAATGTACAGACATCCAATATCATGTATCCTGCTTGGGTAGTGACTCTAAAGAATTTGAACATAATGGTGCTAGATGCTTTGACGTAAGTGTCCCCTGTTTTTTAAGAGGATCGCGAGCCATTTTTTATGATATTTTGGCACTGAGAAAAGTGATTACATACATTAAAAAAAATAAGATTCAAAAACCGATTGTGTATGTTCTCGCATGTCGCATTGGTCCTGTTATTGGACATTATAAGAAAAAAATTAAGAAGTTGGGCGGCACATTATTGGTTAACCCAGATGGTCACGAATGGGAACGGGGAAAGTGGAATCGTTGGGTTCGTTTTTATTGGAAGCTTTCCACACGATTGATGGTAAAACATGCAGAACTTTTAGTGTGTGATTCTAAGAATATTGAAAACGATATTCAAAGACGGTATGCCTATTATAAACCGAATGCAACTTTTATTGCTTATGGTGCAGATATTCAAAAATCACAGATGTCTTCAAAAGATGATAAGGTGCAGACGTGGTATAAACAACACGGTCTTTTTCCAAAAGAATATTACTTGATTGTTGGGCGTTTTGTCCCTGAAAATAATTTGGAAACTATTATTATTGAATTTATGAAATCCAAAACGCATAAAAGTCTTGTTATTATTAGTAATGTGGAACGTTGTGCCTTTTATTCTGCGCTTAAGCAACGGTGCGGCTTCGAAAAAGATTCGCGGATTAAGTTTGTTGGAACCGTTTACGATCAAGAGCTGTTGAAAAAGATTCGAGAGGATGCGTATGGCTATTTTCATGGACATGAAGTGGGGGGGACTAATCCTTCGTTATTAGAGGCTCTTGCCAGTACGGATCTTAATTTGCTGTTGGATGTAGGTTTCAACAAAGAAGTCGCAGAAGATTCGGCCCTGTATTGGAATAAAAAGCCTAATAATTTATCTCTACTTATAGATTATTCAGAATTGTTGGATTCTGTAAAGATTGAAAAATATGCAAAGGCATCGACTCAGCGAATACAAGATGCTTATAGTTGGGATAAGATTGTTGGTGAGTATGAAGAATTGTTTTATGGTAACTTGAATGTGGCTGTCTAAATATTATCGTCAGTTTTTACGTTTCCCGCTCAATCTTTGGAATAGAGCAAGATTAAAAAATGAACAATTTTCAATTATTTCTATGACCTGCGTGGGAGGAATAATTTCACATGAACTCAAACAACGTTTTAATTCCCCTACGATAGATCTTTTTATGTATCCAAGTGATTACATCAAGTTTCTGAACAATTTGAATTATTATCTCTTTTGCGATATGATTGAGACTGTGTCGGAATTTGATTTTCCTGTTGGACTTCTAGGTGGAGATATTCGTGTTTATTTTAAACATGCCACCTCTTTTGCTAAAGCTAAATCAGATTGGCTTCGTAGAGCAAAAAGAATAAATTTTGATAATTTGTATATAATTATGACACAAAGTTATGATTGTACGGATGAACAAATTTCCGTATTTGATAAGCTTTCTTATGAGAATAAGATTGTATTTACATCTCGACTACGTAATGATGTAAAATGCGCATATTATAATCCCCTTTTTGTTAGCCTTAGAAATGGAGAAGTAAAAGATTTGTGCCAGTATAGGCATAAGTTTACTGGTAAAAGACTTATTGATGCGTTTAATTATGTTCAATTTTTAAATAAGGGAAACTATTCGTGAAAATAGCATTGGTTATTGGCGCTCCTGTTACTCATTCTGGTCATGGGGTTGTAAGTCAAGCTTTAACTTGGAAAAAAGGGCTGGAAGATAAAGGACATTCTGTAACATTAGTTAATAATTGGATTACTCAAGATTGGAAATCTTTTGATATTATTCAATTTTTTATGTATAGTGAATATGTTGCTGATTATATAGACGCTGTTGCTCCAGAAAATAAAAACATCGTTTTTGCGCCTGTGATAGATCCTAATTTTAGCATAAATGCTATGAGAGGCATTTCTCATTGGGGGTGTGCTAAGTTAAAACTATTTAATCGGTATTATAGAATAAGAAAGATTAAAAACCTTGTTTCTAAATTTTTAGTACGTTCTGATTTTGAGGCAATGTATGTGGAAAAAGGATGGGGTGTAGAAAAGAATAAAATAGTCAAGGTTCCTTTATCTTTTAATTTTTTTAGTAATGAAACGAGTGTCGTTCCTAGAGAAAAATTTTGTTTCCATGCAAGTTATTTGGCTGATGAAAGAAAAAATGTTAGACGATTAATTGAAGCCGCGAAAAAATACAAATTTCCGCTAAAATTAGCAGGAAAATTACGAAACCAACAAGAAACGAATAAAGTTTTTTCTTGGATTGGGGATGCTAAAAATATTGAATATCTTGGTTTTTTACCACAAGAAGACTTGTTAGAATATTATAAAAAAGCAAAAGTGTTTGCTTTGCCAAGTACCAATGAAGGAGTGGGAATCGTCGCCTTAGATGCCGCTGCAATGGGGTGTGATATTGTGATTACAAAGTTAGGGGGTCCGAAAGAGTATTATGGAAATTATGCCACTATTGTGGATCCTTATGACGTTGATGAAATAGGAAAATCAATTCTTTCTTTTTTAGAAGGAAAGACGTTTCAGCCAGAATTACAAAAGTATATGCATGAAAATTTTTCTCTAGAAAACACTATTCAACGTCTTGTAAATGTTTATGTTCAATTATAGAAGCGTTAACAAAAATTCATTTTGTAAATATTGGCTGTTGGCTATGTTGTTTGTAATAACAACGTCTTTTTATTGCTTTGGATTAATTATTCATGCTTTTAATGTTCTATTAATTTTGATGATGGTGTTGAGTTCTGTGTTGATTTTTTTTATTACTCCATATTTAAGAAAGTCAGAATTACTCTTTTACCTGTTATATGTATTCATGCTTATGAGCGCGTTTCTTCATTTTGAAACTTTTAGACTTTCAACGGTTCTTTATACGGGTTTATTTATAGTTTCTTTTTTGTTTTATAATAGGTTACTAAATGAAGGATGCTTGTCTATTTTTGAATATTCAGTTTTCTTAAAAAAAATTATTTATGCATTCGCCATCGTTTTAATAATACAACAATTTTTAACGATTACTGGTTTACCAGTACTAAACAAATGTTGGAATTTTTCTGAAAGGTTTAAACTTAATTCTTTAGCTCTGGAGCCTTCATACATAGCGGGGACACTACTTGTTTTAATGTATTCTTTTATGGTCATTAAAGCAAAGGAATCAAATCAGAAAACATATGCATTTAAAAAAAATATTAAGGATGATAAATGGGTGTGGCTGTCTTTCTTTTATACGCTTTTAACCTGTAGCAGTACTTATTCGCTATTGGCAATTTTTGTTTTTATTTTATATTTATCGAAAAAATATTTTTTGCATTTTTGTGCTTTTTTTCTTGTTATCGCATCGTTAGTATTTTTTTTCCAATCTCGCTTGATGAATATTGAGGCGTTCTCTCGATTGTATAATTTAAAGGATGTTATTTTTTCTTTAGATACGGATATGATTGCAAAAACTGATTTAAGTGCTGCGGCAAGAATAAATCCGATTATTTTTTATGCTGAAGATTTTAATCTTTTTTCAAAAGACATTTGGTTTGGAAAAGGAACTGATTATTCGAAACAACATATCATTGTTCGTTTATTAGGCCATGACGAGGCTATGGAACAGGGGAATGCAACAGGCGGTATGTTTCCTGCATTTTTTCTGGATTATGGATTGATATGCGGAATTTTGTTTCTAGTAATTTTAAAAAAAATTACAATGAATCGCTGGTTTTCTTTTCCTCTCATTATATGGTTGTTCTTTTTTCTTGCAATAGGTTTTAACACTTATATGCAATGGTTGTTTATTCTGTTTATGAGTACTACGAAATATTTTGAGAATCGTATAAGATTTGGATGATATGAATATTCTGCATTATACATTAGGTTTACCTCCTTATCGTAGTGGCGGATTGACTAAATACGCCACTGACTTGATGCTTATGCAGAAAAAGAAGGGGCTTTCTGTATTTTTGTTATATCCCAAAAGTTCTTTTCTATTTGATTCAAAAATTTGTTTCAAAAAACATAAAGAACATTATGGCATAAAAGTATTCTCTTTAAATAATACTTTTCCAATTCCTTTACTATGCGGCGTAAAAGAACCTAAAAAATTTATGAATACGAATGTAGATATTACCGGTATACGGCGCTTTTTAAAAAAAATAAAACCAGATGTTCTTCATATTCACTCATTAATGGGGCTACCAATTGAAGTCATTCAAGTCGCAAGACAATGTCATATAAAAGTTATTTTTACAGCTCACGATTATTATGGCTTGTGTTTAAAAACCAATTTTATTAATAATGCAAATAAATTTTGTCTTTTTCCGTCCGGACGAAACTGCGCTATTTGTAATAAGTATTCTAATTCTATTTTGAATTTATACTTTCGGAATAATGAATTTATTTTGCCTTTGGTTCGGGAAATTTTAAACTTTGTACCAAAAAGGAACGTTCGTCATACTTTGTGTGAAGACCTATTAAATGATGAAAAAAAAGCTCAACTTTTTGACCAGTCATATCAAGGACTTTTAGACTATTATAAAATTTTTTATCAATTATTTGATAAAATACACTTTAATAGCAGTGTAACTTGTGATGAATATTCAAAGTACATAGATACATCTAAATCTGTTATTATTCCTATTACACATCGAGGAATTCTTGATAATCGCCAATTAAAATCAATTGGGATGAGATGTGTTTCTATTGGATTTATTGGTCCCTTGGCCCCTTTTAAGGGTTTTGCTTTATTAAAAGAATCTCTTTTAAAATTGCATGAAAATGGTTTAAGAAATTGGACACTAGATGTTTGGGGCACAATAAAGGGGACTGATACAGATTGTAGTCAAATTATATATAGAGGAAAATATTCTACCAATAACTTAGCTAAAGTTTATAATAAATTAGACTTATTGGTAGTCCCTTCAATTTGGAAGGAAACCTTTAGTTTAGTAGCATTGGAAGCATTATCTTTTGGCGTTCCTGTAATTGTTTCAAATACAGTGGGTGCGCGGGAGATAGTAAAAGAATATAATCCGAACTTTATTTTTAATACTAAAGAAGATTTAAAAAACTTGCTTTTGGAGTGTTTAACAAATCCACAAATTTTAGAGGACTATAATCAAAAAATTATAGATCAAAATTTTTCTTTTAGCATGGAAGAACATACAAAAAAAATATTAGAGTTTTATGGAGTGTAAATATCATCCATAACAATTGGAATCTAAAAATATGTCAACAAAAGCTAATTTTATCGGAATTATATTATGAAAGTATTAATTGATTTGACATATATAAAAACAGCTAACCCTGCTGGTGTGGCTATTTACGCATATCGATTAATACAGGGTTTTAGGGAAACAGGATGTTCAAAAAAAATATTTTTGTTAGTTACTAATGAAAATAAGTTGGAAATAGAACGACAATGCCCTGAATTTAATATTATTTGTTTACCATCAAAATTTCGCTTTATTTTAAACAAAGTACGATATTTAACTAGTTTTCTGTACCAGTTTACAGTAAATCAAATTGTTAAAAAAAATGAAATTGATGTTTTTCTAACTTTATACCTGAATGAAGCTAGTTTAACAACATCCGTTGTACCCCAATACGTTTTTTTGCATGATATTCAGACATTTATTTTAAAAAAGAATCAAAAGTTGAAAGGGGCTATTTATAGGCTTGCAATGATTCGTTTATTGTATAAGACATCAAAAATTATTACAGGTTCTGAATATTCAAAAAAGTCGATTTTGAAAGTTGTGTCTAATATTTCTGGAAGTAAAATAGCTGTTATATATGATAGTGTTTTTCTTCCAGAAGAAGAAAAATGGGATATAATAGATTCTTATAAGCCTTATATTTTAAATGTTAATACGATTATGCCTTATAAAAATCTTGAAACTTTAATTAGAGCTTTTTATGCTTTAAAAGATCTGATTCCACATAAATTAATAATAAAAGGAAATGTTACCCCATATTGGAATGAGGTGATTTTCCCACTGATAAAAAAATTAAAAATTGAAAATAGAATAGTTTTAATTGATACGCTCGTGAAATCTGAGAAAATGGTATATCTGTATCGAAATGCATCATTATTTGTAACGCCTTCTTTAATGGAAGGTTTTGGCTTTACTCCAATAGAAGCGGCAATTTGCAAAATTCCTGTAATATCAACAAAGGAAACGGCTTTATTGGAAACAACTTTGGGTTTGTTAAATTATTATGAGCCGCCTTTGGATTATGTTAAATTATCTAATGTAATGCTATCCGCGCTGTCTCAACCATGTGGGAGAGAGCATTTGGAGTATATTTCTTCCATAATGAAAGAACAATATGCCCCGCTTAATCAAGCAAAAAAGTTTATGAATCTTTTCCAGACTAACTCAATATCTGAAAAAAATATTTATGAAAGATGAAATAATTATAGCCGTTATTGTTCCTGTTTATCAAGCTGAGGCAACAATTGCACGGTGTATTGATCGTATTCTGCAACAGAAATTCACAAAATTTGAATTGTTATTAGTCAACAATGGATCGACTGATAATTCGGGTAATATTTGCGATTCTTATGCGATTTCTGATGCACGAGTTCGAGTATTTCATAAAGTAAATGGCGGTGTTAGTTCTGCTCGCAATGTTGGAATAGAAAAAGCTCAAGGCTTATGGCGCTGCTTTATTGATGCGGATGATTGGGTTGAATCAGATTTTTTGTATTCATTTGATGTATTTTCTTTATCCCCTGATATTTTTCCTATGCAATTTTCATACAGAGACGAAACGAATCAATGTTTTATTGGTGAATATTGGATGGATAATAATTTTGTCTAAAAATAAAAGATTGTTTTTATGATGGGTCTTTTGAATGTATTAAAAAGGATTGTATTGATTATGGATATGTTAATTCTTTTTTAGCAGAGTATAAGAAAAACTCGGCAATTGTGAAATATTTATTGAGCTTAAAATAGTCAAATAAAAAGTTATGAACTATGAATTCAAAATTAAATTTTAATGAAAAACCATTAGTCAGCATTTGTTGTGCGACTTATAATCAAGCCCCTTACATTCGTCAGTGTTTGGAAGGCTTTTTAATGCAAAATACTACATTCCCTTTTGAAATTATTATTAATGATGATGCATCAACGGATGGGACTACAGAAATTATTCAAGACTATGAAAAAAAATATCCTGATGTTATAAAACCAATTTATCAAGCGGTTAATCAGTATTCTCAAAAAAAGAAAAGTATGCTTTTTGACATTTTATTTCCTAGAGCCATTGGGAAATATATTGCTGTTTGTGAAGGGGATGATTATTGGATTGATCCTTTAAAATTGCAAAAACAAGTGGACTTTTTAGAATCTAATGAAGACTATGGAACCGTATATACAAATAAAGTTGATTATGATGAACAACAAAAACTTTTTACTTCGCCTCATTTACTAGTGAAAGAAGGAAATGCATATTCTGAAATGCTTAGCGGGAAAGTGGGAATTTGGACATTGACGATATGTTTTAGGAAAAAATTATTAGATGATGCTTTATATCATGATTTATCATCTTTGCCTCAAGGCAGTTTTAAGGGAGATCTTTTTTTATTCTATCATATAACAAGAGTTTTGAAAATAAAATATTTGAGCGATGTTACTTCTGTATATAGAAAGTTAATTCATTCGGCAAGTCATTTTACTGATTACAAAACAGGTATTAAGTTTTCTTATTCATTAAGAATTCTAGGGCTATACTATTTATCTAAGTATCCAATAGCGGATAAATGTTTGAGTAAATTTTTGTCAAAAAAATATACATTAGATATCCATAGATATGCTGTATGCTTTAATGATTGGGATCTAAATAAAAAAATTCATTTTTCTTTTTCCCCCATTATATCATTCAAATTCCTATTGAAAACAACATTAATATACATGATAACGCGTAATAAAACTATGTTTCACTTATTTTCAAAAATTTTTAATTTTTATAAAAAGCATTTATAATGCCCTCAAAACACACTATCATAACCTCTCTTCTTTGGAAATTTCTTGAACGTGGTGGAACACAGGTGGCACAGTTCGTTGTCGCTATTGTTCTTGCTCGTTTGCTTTCTCCTGCTGATTTTGGCTTGATTGCTTTAGTCACTGTATTTATGGCTATTGCCAATGTATTTGTTCAAAGTGGTTTAAATTCTGCTTTGATGCAAAAAAAAAATGTAGATACTTTGGATTTCTCTTCTGTATTTTATTTGAGCCTGACTTTAGCGGGTTTTGTTTATCTAATCCTGTTTTTAAGTGCTCCATGGATTGCTAACTTTTATCATAGGGTAGATTTAATTCCTGTGATTCGTGTGCTTGGGTTAACTCTGTTTTTGGGTGCATTTAATTCGATTCAAGAAACTTATATTGTTCGCAATATGATGTTCAAAAAGCTCTTTTACAGGAGTGTTGGGGCTATTATCCCTGCTGGTATTTTGGGTATTGTGTGTGCTTATTTGGACTTAGGCGTGTGGGCTTTGGTTATTCAACAATTGACAAATTCTTTTTTAATTTGTGTGATTATGTGGTTTACTGTAAAATGGCGCCCACGATTAATGTTTTCTTGGGTTAGAGTCAAATTGTTATTTTCTTTTGGTTGGAAACTTTTAATTTCTAGTCTTTTAGATACTGGTTATACAAATTTAAGAAGTCTTGTTATTGGTAGACTTTTCCAACCAGCAACACTTGGATTTTATAATCGTGGTAGTCAGTTTCCGTCAATTATTGTTTCTAATATCAATGCATCTATTCAATCTGTAATGTTTCCTTCACTTTCTGCGGTGCAAGATGATAAAATACAATTGAAACGAATGGTGCGCCGTGCTATTGTCACAAGTTCTTTTTTGATTTTGCCTTTAATGGCAGGGCTTGCAGCCATGGCAAAACCTGTTGTAAAAATTGTTTTAGGTGAAAAATGGCTCTCTTGTGTTCCTTTTGTGCAAATTGAATGTTTCATTTTTGCTTTTTGGCCTATTCATACTTCTAATTTATCTGCAATTAACGCACTTGGGCGGAGTGATATTTTTTTGAAATTAGAAGTAATAAAGAAAATTTTAGGTGTATCTTGTTTGATTGCTTTCTTCTATATGTTCCATTCTGCTATTGGTATTGCTTTAGGTGGCGCGTTTTCAACTATTTTAGGTACTTTTATTAATGCAAATCCAAATAAAAAATTGTTGAATTATGGCTATTTTGAACAAATGAAAGATATAGGTCCTTCGTTTATATTGTCACTTGTTATGGGCTTGGGATTATGGTGGCTAACAAAACTCCATTTATCACCTGTTTTAGTTTTAATTCTTTTAACCTTTATTGGAGCGTTGTTTTATTTAGGTGTTGCAAAATTATTACATTTTGAATGCTTGGATTACCTTATAAAAACTTTGCAAGGCTTTAGAAATGACAGAAGATAGCATACCAAATATGCAACCTAAAACAAGAGATTCCAATCTAGAGCTTTTTCGTATCATATCTATGTTGTTGATTGTGGCTCACCATTTCGTTGTCAATTCCGGTTTGTTGCCAATACTCATTGAAAATGCAGGTTCTACAAAATCTTTAGTGATGCTTTTATTTGGTTGGGCCGGCAAAACTGGCATCAATTGTTTTGTTCTGATTACGGGTTATTTCATGTGCAAATCCGAGATCACTTTGCGCAAGGGATTAAAATTATTCTTCGAAGTTGAATTTTATAAGATTGTCATTTTTGCAATTTTCTGCATTGGTGGATACATTGAAATAACGCCCAAATTATTTATAAAATCGATTTTTCCTATACCCAGCATAAGCAATGGTTTCGTTTCATGTTATTTAGTTTTCTTCTGTTTTATCCCTTTTTTAAATATTTTGATCAGGGGGCTAACGCAAAAATCTCACCTAATATTGATTTCCCTTTGTTTTGTGTTTTTTAGTGTTTTGCCAAATTTAACTATTAAGATTCAATTCAGCTATGTCAGCTGGTTTATGGTAATCTATGTAATTGCGGCCTACATTCGGCTTCACCCTATTCCCTTTATGCAGTCGAAAAAAATCACAGGGATTTGTCTTACCGCATCTTTGCTGCTATCATGGTTTAGTGTTTGGTTTGGCATACAATTATACAATATGACAGGCAAGAATGTTTTTTACTTCTTTGTCTCCGATTCAAACAAACCTTTGGCGCTGCTTACTGCTGTATTTGCATTTCTTTTTTTCAAGAATCTAAAAATTGGATACAGCAAAATTATCAACACCATTGCGGCTTCTTGTTTTGGTGTTCTATTGATACATGTAAATAGTGACGCCATGAGACAATGGCTATGGAAAGATACTTTGGATAATGTCGGTCATTATGATGGAAACATCTATTTATACGCAATCTTAAGTGTTTTAGGTGTTTATATCGTTTGTACGGCAATTGATTTCATTCGTATTCAGCTGATAGAAAAGCCGATTTTTAAATTCTTCGATAGAAGTTCAAAAAAATTTTAGCTTTAGGTAAATAATTATGGAAAATAAACCGATTACCGTTACCTCTCCCCTTCTTCCTTCTCTCGAAGAATTTACAACTATACTTCAGG
>Ga0209467_1002929_pt1 | contig 11596 bp, 10 predicted proteins | sample Higcelwee11metaG_FD_187175 | JGI IMG/M metagenome (GOLD analysis project Ga0209467, IMG submission 187175) | Freshwater pond sediment microbial communities from the University of Edinburgh, under environmental carbon perturbations - High... | ecosystem: Environmental > Aquatic > Freshwater >...
TGGGCGAAAACTCCTGATCGGGAAGTAGTTTAATTTCGATGTAATGAGTCATAATCGCTCCCCTATTCGGATTTTTCCCCAAACACGCCACCACGCAGCAGTGTAGCCATTACGTAATGCTGCTGTTCAACAGGGGGTACCTGCCCTTTGACAACCCAACCATCCAGAAGCGTGTAAAAATCCATCTTGTCTTTCGGTTGTCGATAGGCTTTCCCCCGGCTAGTCACTGAACCATACGGCTCGACAGCGATGGGGCCAAGCTCGGCTGCTTCTGGATACCAAGTGTCAATGGTGCGCAGGGCGTTGCCGATTTTTTGGGAATGCATGGCAGCTACCTCATTCACTTTGTAGAGAGTTTTGCTTTTCTTGTTGTCGCGCCCGCTATCCAGCACCAGTTCCTGTGAGGGAAATATTTCCTGACCTGCCCCAAGCCGAACAAAGGCCTCAATCTGTAAAAACGCAAAATCTTCACCGGAAAATCCCTGGCGGATAACCTCGGCCAGTTCGGCCAAATGAGCTGTAGATTTTGAAAAACCGCGCAGATCGAAATCTTCACCTGCAAAGAGCCAGTCATTCTCAACCACCTGATTTTTGATGTGCCTGACACGAACTTCAACCTCTTCCGCGCCAACACGGTTACGCCACAAGAAACGGCCATTGGCAATGTTCGTGGCGTAGCGGGTGGCCAGTTCATTGAACCCGTTCTTGGTCACATAGCCATTGATGACCGCAGCCAGCGCAGCCTGATATTCCTGATCGTTGCAGGCCGATGGTTGGGCCAGATTGCCCAACACGCGCAGACTGAAGGTCACCTTGAGGGTGTCAGTGTCAAACGGTAGCGCCGCCACCTCGACGCGTTGCAGGTTAGCCTTCTGGATCTCCGCATCCAGTTTGGCCGGATCGCTCTGAAGCGCATTTTTAAGCCGGTTGGAGATGGTGCCGCGCACATCCTTGCTTTGGATGGCGATGGGTTGCCAGTTGCTACTACTGTTACGCTGTTGCCAGTTGCCTGCGTACATCACTGCGTCCGAATTTGCCAGTTTGCGCTCAAATGCCAGTACTGATGCGGTCTTGATTGCCATAATGTTCTCCTTTTGGGTGTGATATTAATTATTCTGTTTGGTTAGTTCTGCTTTGTCAGATTAGCCTTGCGATGAAACCTTTAACCCCTCCCTGCTCCCCTTACATAAGGGGAGAGCCTTAGAACCTCCCCCTTATGTAAGGGGGATTGAAGGGGTTAAGGTTTACTGTTTTGAATGTGACAAAGTAGAATTTGCCACGGATTTAACCCCACCTGTCCTCCCCTTACTTAAGGGGAGAGACGTACTGCCACAAGCGGTGGTATTTAAGATTTTGCATGTGCCTTTAGCTCCCCCTCTTAAGATAAGAGGGGGCTGGAGGGAGTTATGAGCCTTTGTTTCCCCTGATACGAATTCCGACACAGATACCACCCGCTTTCCGGTTCGGCCTGATAGCGCCAGATCAATTGCTCCAACTTGGTGACGCGATGTGGGCTGATCCATTCTCCAACGCTGTACACCGATTCCACAAAACGGAACAGAGTGGTGGAATCCCTGCTGCGAGCCACGGCACCCGCTTCATAGAGCTGGGAAATCCCGCGATAACCGGTTGCCATGGGAACAAGCCAACCGCCCCCCGGCTTGGGAACGTAGCGCCATTCGGCTGGTGTCTGCTCGTCAACTTCCCCCTCCGGGAGCTCTGCCTGGAATTTGATAGCTGAAAAATCGAGCCAGGCATCCAGTGGTTCAGCGTTGGGATCCAGTTCGATACAGTGCCGGGTATGTTCCGCCAGCAGATCGGAGCGCTGCACAAGGGCAAAACCGGGCAAAAGTTTACGAAGCTGTTGCCGCTCGAACTTCTGTAAACCTTCAGTGTCTTCAGGCGGCTCCCGGAATTCAACAGACTTGATACTGATAATCGTGCCACCGGCCAGACGCTGGGCGAGCGCTAGTTGTTCGATCATTTTTTCCAGTTCTTTCGGATCAGAGTCGGCATCAAGGAGCCCCACAACCGGTATCAGCAGGGAAACCGTCATGTGCATGCGTCCCTCTTCGTTAAAGGCCGGTGATTTCTCTTCCCTTGTCAGCGGGTTGCGAGTCAGGGCAAAGACATGATCACCCCAGCCACGCGGTTGATGGGACTGGATCTGTTGCTTATGACAAATCACGCCGCACCCTTCCAGATGCAAACCAAGATCAGTCGGGAGCTTTCGGGAAAGGGCATGGACAAAACCCAGAAAGTTGGAGATGGCCGGAAAGCCCCAGGTAAGTCCGGCAACGGCGTTGGCGTTCTCCACCCGAATGTTGCGTAAAATAAGTAAGGCATCCATCACTCAATCACCTCCAATGCCAGAGTTTTCCATTCCGCGTGTTCTGCATCACCCATGGTCAGCTTTTCATGTTTGAGGCGGTTGTTAAACCAACGGGCAAACTGGTCGGCAATCACCTCCTGCCAATCGTCCTTCTCGAGCTCCGCGGCAAACACCTCATCCTGTTCGGCGCGGTGCGGATCCAGCCACAACTGTTCCGCGCGGGAAAGCTTGCAGTCGGGCTGAGCGCTCCAGCCTGCGGTAAGATTCTGAATTTCTGCCGCATAGCACACCAGCTGATCCAGAATAGCGTCAACACGTTCCCCCCGCTGGTCGCGGATCGGTTTGGTGCTGTCGTGATCCACTTTGCTCAATAAATACTGTTGCAGCGACCGCACTTCTTTCCAGACCCGATAGCCGAAGTGATTGTGGATAAACACCGATTTCACCCCCAACGGCGGGGTTGATATGGTTTCCCAACTGGGCGGTGCACAGCAGAGCAGAAAGGATTTACCCCCTTGGCTGCTGTTTAATTGACTGACATTCTGAGGCTTGGTGCCCCCGTAGGTACGAACGGCAGTATCAGGAAATTCGACCACGGGAGTAGCGCTGAAGCGCCCGTCTTTCCTTGCCTTGCGGATCAACTTAACCTCATCGCCGTAGCGGGTGGCGGCAATGCGGCTGTTCAGGGCATGGGCGAGCGAGGAAGAGTAGAGCGGAGCCAGTAGGTGGTACTGACCTTTTGCCACCGGGAAATAGAGCTGTTTTGCCAGTTTGTGAGAGCTTAGTTCATTACTTTCCAAAGCCTGTTTAAAAGCCTCCATCCATTCGGTCAGCTGCTGTTCGTCCTTGGCAAAAGGTTTGAGTGGTGACGAATCGCCCTGTTTGATGTGCTGGATAAGTGTTGTGCCTTCGTGTTCCAGTTGCAGCAGCGCCGCCACATCCAGGGCAGCGGCATTGCCGACCGCATCGATAGCCGGAGCGGCCAGTGAGGCGGTACTCAAAAGCTCACCGTTCTTCATGCCTGCCGCCTGCGTTTGCCCTTCAGAAAAATAAACGCTGCTTCCACGGGCATCGGTGTGGGTGAACTTCAAGGCATGGGTAACCATCTGGATCTGTTTTGCCCGCACTGCTGCATCCGCCAGCCAGTTTGCGGGGAGGTAGCGGGATGCAATCTCTGTCCGCTCTGTTTCCAGAGTTTCGCCAGTGCTTTGTTTTTGCAGCTCTTTGTCAAACTTATCGAGCCGCGTTTCGGCTCTTCCGGCAATGTAACCGGATATTTTTGCTGATAATCCGGTAAGTCCCATAGTTACCTCCAATTGAATTATTGTTACGTTCAAATATGTGAGTCAAAGTCAAAGGCTCATAACGCCCCCCAGCCCCCTCTTATTCTTAAGAGGGGGAGCTAAAGGCAAAATTACAGTCAAAAACATAATCTTAAACACCACAACGTCCGGCAGCACGTCCCTCCCCTTATGTAAGGGGAGGACAGGAGGGGTTACGCCTTTGACTGAGCAATCTTCAATTCTAACCCGGCAAGAACACTTTCCATCTGGCATAACACCTCATTATTCCAAAACCGCACTACCTCAATACCATGGGCATTCAAATAATTTGTGCGCTCTGCATCATATTCTCTTCCCTCAGGTAGATTATGCTGTCCGCCATCCAGCTCTACTGCCAACATTTTCTCCGGACAGTAAAAATCCAGAATGTAGGAACCAAAGCTGTACTGACGAAAGAATTTCATCCCATGAAACTGCTTGTTACGGACTTTTGCCCAGAAAGCCCTTTCAGCGTCAGTTAGGTTCCGGCGTAACTCTCTTCGCCTTTCTTTCAAGCTGGTGTCGTTCTTTAAGTAGCTCATAGTTTTCACTTCCAAAGTCAAAAGCTCATAACGCCCCCCAGCCCCCTCTTATTCTTAAGAGGGGGAGCTAAAGGCAAAATTACAGTCAAAAACATAACCTTAAACACCACAACGTCCGACAGCACGTCCCTCCCCTTAAGCAAGGGGAGGACAGGAGGGGTTACGCCTTTAATCTCTACTCCGACAGTTCCTCATACACCCCCAACGCGCTATGATACAACCAACGCCCCTCCCGCAGCCTGAGCACCCCAAACCTCCTGCTGGCCCGGCCAATCTCCAGATCCTGCACTTCTGCTAGCTGCTCCGTAATTACCACGATGTCATCAGCACCCCACAGCGACACACCATGACTCAGCACAAGCTCCACCCGCTCAAACTCCTTGTCACAGAGCTTTAAATCCCCGTTTTCTTCAAATTTATGAAATTTCGGCGTGTCACCCTCCTCTTCGAAATAGAGCACATACTCTGTTTCAGGTAGGGATTTGCGGAACGGGCTGCGCCGTTGCAACTCAAAACTCCAGTGGGCGCAGTGTTGCCACCAGCGAGCGGCATATTCCTTGATTTCCGGCTGCTCACTGCCGAAGAATGCAGCGCCAAGACTCACATGCTCCAAATCCGCCAAATTGCTATCCGCCTTCAACGGGCTGCGTTCCATGATGCGTGGAATGGCATTGATGGTTCGATATTGCCCTTTCTCCAGCAGATCATTCAGATCATGGGAGTGCAAAGGAAACACCCTTGATTCAAAGCCGGGCTTTTCAAAAGCGGTTTCCTTGCCAACCAAAGCCTGGTAGTTACGGGAGAGAATCATCAGGTTGGAGGTGTGGGGCACATGGTTGCGGTGTCGCTGAATCCTTCCGGCCAGCTGAATCAGCGAGCGCATGGAACTTGGTTCGGCAATGGCCCAGTCATAATCGTGATCGCGGCCAACTTCGGCTACCGACGTAGCAAGAACGACGAAGATATGATTGCCTTCGGGATAATCGGCCAGCGCCTGTTGAATACTCGGCTGCTGCCAGATGGCATCAGGATCGTGACGGGTGAGGACGCCATCAAGACGCCGCTCCATGGCCGAGCGCACCGCTAAAGGATGGCGGCTATGGTAGACGCAGTAATGAATGTGGTGATTATCGGCAGGTTGAGTCGCCAGCAGCTGTTTGACCACCGCCACCAGCGGATTGATATTTGCCATGCGAACCAGGCCGATGGAGATCCGTTTGCCGCTTTTGGGATGAACTTGACCGTGCTCGGCATGCAGGCGGTGTAGCGTAGTGTGGATTACATCCGCCAGCGCCGTGACCGCCGCTTCAGCCGTTGGTTTTTCGGCCTGCACCGGCAACAGTTCCGCTTGACGAACCGGCGCGGCTTTCAGCAGCTTCTCTACCCGCTTCCGGACAAACTGGCCATGGGCTTCGGCAAAGCTAGCCATTTCTCCATGGTCACTCTGCTCCACGCCGTTTTCATCAAACCAGGCGCAGCAGATATTCAATGCTCGCCCCGGCTCGCCGCAGGCGTGCTGATAGGCCCGGCGACCTGAGCGATAGGCGTCAAAGAGCGCCCGGATCAGCACCGGCGGCAGAGTAGCGGAGGAGATCACCACCCGCGAACCGAGCAGCCCGGCCCAATGCACCAGGCGTGTCAAGGCGGGCAGATCAGCCAGATCAAAGTCATCCGGCTCATCCAGCACCAGGTCGGCGGTGAGCAGGCGCAGCATCGGCGCAATCTGCTTACCGCCCCGTTCCCCTTCGGTGGCCGGTATCAGGTGGTCGATGGTGCTGACCAGGATCGGGGCGCTTACCAATTGGTGCAGTTTTGGTGTTTTCTTCAGCCACTGATTCAGGCGGCTGTCATCAAGCGCCCCATCGTAGCTGACGTACTGGTGCTCGGCGAACAGCGCTTCCGCCGATTCGGAGCCGGTCATCTGTTCATGTTCGTTATTTAAATCATGCAGATCCCGCACGGCCTGCGAACCGATCAAGACCGCCAGATCGTCTTCATCCAGCCCCAGCCGCGTGCGCAGCGCATCGCCGGTTTGCAGCGTCAGTGTGCGCAGCCCCAAAGCAATGCTGAAGCGGCAGCCGGTTTTTTCGTTGGCCAAGCCATACATGATGCGGCCATTGGCAAAGGTCTTGCCGCAGCCGGTGGAGGCCATGTTGACGCCGAAAAAACCGTGCTCGGTAGAGCGTTCCCGGACAGCACAGGCCAGATCATAGGCTTTGTCCTGCCAGCGAAAATACGGGCTCTCGCTCCGTTTCTTAAAACCTTTGTGACGGGTGATGGCTGGCAATGACTGCCGGAGCGTAGCCAGCCCTTTGGCCAGCAGTACCGCGTTGTGACCGACACCCACCAGATGTTCATCAAGCTTTTGCTTTACCTTTTTAGTCTCGCGGTCGGTGTTGGCATAGACCGCATAGTGGTTATCCTGCCAGGCAGGAGTCACCTCATGGGCCGAATAATGATGATCGGAAAGCATCAGAAACAAGCGCGCCATGTGCATGCTGAACGTGTCGGCCATCCACTCTTTATCGCCACGTATAATATCCGCCTGCTTCAAGGCCCGGCTTGCCACGGCATGTGCTTTGGCCCGCCAGGTTTTGCTGGCCAGAGGCGTGCCGCCTGCAAAGCTCCATACAGCGGTTATATCTTTTGATGTCCATGTCCCGTTGCAACACTGGGGCGAATTCCAGGAAGGGCCGAAGTACTTGGTGCTGCCCAGCCAGCTGTCTATATGGCCCAGCCGTGGGGCACCGGAGTTGTCGGTTGTTTGATCCCATTTTGGCAAGCGGTGGTGCGCCACAATCAGCCAGGCGATTGTTCGCGCAAATAGTTGCTGAAGGTTCTTGAACGGATTTCCGTTTGTACCGGGCACATCCTTTACCAACGTCTCCAGCAGCTCCTTTTCATCACGTTCACTTACCCGGCTCAACTTCTCCAGCCACTCCCGGTCAGACATGTCACCCACAAACGCTTGAAACATACGTAACGACACCCACTCATGGCGATAGGGCTCAAATTGCCGTTTGCCTTGCAACTTATCCTGGAACAGCACATTGGCCTTGCCAAAATCATGAAACAGCCCGGCGATTGCCGCCAACAACGAGATGACCTCTGCCGTGTGCCACTGGTTTTCGTGCTTTGATCGCAGGATGTCCCGTCCGGTGGTGTTGGTCGGCACAGTCCCCTGTTCGTTGAAAGCACTCAGGCTGCCGACAATCCAGAGCAGTTCTGTCCGATTGGCGGACTTGATCCAGTGACAGGCCACGGCGGTGTTGCGCTTGGCTGTCTTACGCAGCATTTTGCGCAGTGTTGCCAACCCCTGCTGGGTAATGGCCGTTTGCCAGGTGCGATCACCTTTGCGTTCTGCAAATTGATCCAGAATACGGCGGGTTTCATCCAGCGCCCGCTTGCTGCACTGGGAGACGAGCATCACATTCATCTCCCCACCTCGCTGAGGGATTCAGCAACATCTTTGATGGTATCGATCATTACATCCAGCGCCTCGGTTTGATTGAAGTTTTCGGTACAGCGTTGGCGAAACTCCCGTTCATCCTCACCGGCCATGGCGGCAATAAAAGCTTGCGGCAGTATCAGGGCATCCTTGATCAAGTCGGCAACATCAAAAACCAGACCACCGCGCCTGGTTTTGCCGTGCAGTACCGCCAATCCATGAGGCAGCCCCAGCACCCAAGCCGCCGTGGCACCCAAGCCGTAGGCCAAGTAGTTACCATGATCAAGAAAACGATTGGCTATATCGGTGCCTGATCCCCGCTTGGAGCGAGTGAATTCACCATATTTGACTGTGTTGACCGCTATCTTGTAGAGCGCCTTGGTGAGCTTGGCTTCCTGAGCGAGAATGTCATTGTTATTATGGCAGTGATCCAACTCCGATCTGGTGCTGTTCAGCAGCCCAACCAGCTGGTCGCTATTGACCGCAAAGCCATCCTCGCGCTGCATGCGGGAGCTGAGCCATTGTTTCTCAATCTGCCCGAGCCGCACCAGCTGAAACGCCTTGGCAGCGGCAAGTCGCTTTTCATCGTTAAACCAGAAGCTAACCCAGTGTTGCAAATATTCCGTAGGTCGGTACTCGCATTGCGGAGTCAGCCATGAGACATCAACCTGCACTTCATTTGCCGCGAACAGCGGTGTGCCGCCCCCCCCACAAAAACCGACCAACACACCGGCTTTTGCCAGTTCCCTCATCGCCAGCTGAGTGATGGAGGTGCCGGTGCCGAGCAATAGGGAGGTGGTGTTGGCTATAGGGATGTTCCAGTACAAGGAGTCTTTGCCTTCTTCGGTGACGTACTCAACCCGCCCGCCATTAACCAGCACGCGACAATGCTGCAGGTAATACATGTTTGCCCGCTTGGAGTGCATGATAGTCTTTAAATCTGATGGTGATAGATTTTCCATTTTTGGAACCTTTTGAGTTACAAGGAGTTATATTAGCTGCTCTTTCAAAGTCTTTACCCGTCCCGCTCCGCTTTCCCCCAACACCTAAAAATATTCCACCATTACTTCCCCCACAAACGGGAGGACACATTGGGCCACCCCTACGTTTTTCTAATCCTCTTCCTGCCCTCCGGCAATCCGTCCCACTTTGTGGGCAGCCGTTCTAACCATTTTCAATTTCTGAAACAGTTGCAAAGTATACCAGAGATATTGATCCCAGCCAGCTCCAACGCCAGAAAACACCGTGTATCAAACGGGTGGCCAGATGAGTCCGTCCCTACGTTTCCCAACCCTCTTCCTTCCGGCTCAAAACGAATTGTTGCCATTTTGACGCAACGTATCCAATATCCAAACAGGAGGTGCGTTATGGCCCAAAACATTGTCGAAGAACGGATAATCAAACTTTCTGCAGCAGCCTCTGAAGAGCTTTTCAAGATTATGGAAACACCACCTCAGCCAAACGAGTGCCTGAAAACCGCCATGCAGCGTCGGAAAGAACGGTTGTACGGGAAATAACTCTGCATCATCCCACTATTGCAACCATCAGGAAGATTACCTGACAAACTCCCCTCCCAGCTCCACCCAGACCCACGCGGCCATTCGTGCATCGTCTAGGGCGCGGTGACGTTGCAGATCTTCCGGCAGTCCACCAATAGACCGTCTCCAAGTATTCCCTACCTGTTCAAACTGAACCAGCGTGTCCGCCCCCAAATTGCTCCTTTAGAAAGACGCGGTAACGATGTCGGCACTAGCACCTCGTTTTGACTTGTATCCTTACTAGTGCTACTGTAGCGGTTATCAAACACCAAGGAGAGACATCATGCCTCACACCATGCGACAAGTCCTGGCCGATGCCCTGACATTGCCTCCTGTGGACCGAGCCGAGCTGATTGAGGCGCTTTTCTTCAGCTTTGATAACGGTAGCCGCGAACAGATCGACCGGCTCTGGGCACTGGAGGCAGAAGACCGTATTGAAGCCTATGAGCGTGGCGAAATAGGAGCAATATCGGCTACAGCCGTTTTTGAAAAGATCAATGCATGGACAAAATGAAGCGGGTCACATTCCTTGATCCCGCAGAAATCGAGTTGCTTGAAGCCATTAGCTGGTATAACGAGCAAAGTGAAGGACTGGGGTTCGAGTTCGCTGCAGAAGTAGCTCGTACTATTGACCGCATAGTCAGTAATTGCACAGCCTGGTCACCACTTTCTTCACGAACCCGTCGCTGCAGAACCAACCGTTTCCCCTATGGCGTCATTTATCAACTTCGCATCGATACAATTCTGATCGTGTCGGTCATGCACCTCAAACGCAAACCCGGTTCATGGAAGAAGAACCTCTCCTAGTTTTCATCAGATAACCCTCCCAGTTCCATCCAGACCCGCGCTGCCATCCGGGCATCATCAAGTGCGCGGTGACGCTGCAGATCTTCCGGCAATCCACCAAACAGATGTTGCTAAACCGTTTCCAATCAGTGCGTTTATCATTGAAAATTCGGATTTACACTCCGAATTTTCAATGATATTATCTCCCACATGATTACTCGTCCGTATTATCAAAATGCCATCAATACTGCTCTGGGCCGTTCTCCGGTAACGGCGCTGCTTGGCCCCCGTCAGTGCGGCAAGACTACACTGGCACGAATGTTCGCCTCACAACAGGAAGCCCATTTTTTTGATCTTGAATCCCCGATGGACCGGCAACGGCTCCAGAATCCAGAGCTTATGCTGGGCTCACTGTCCGGACTGATCATTATTGACGAGATTCAGTTGGTGCCGGAACTATTCAATGTTTTACGTGTTCTGTCAGACCGGCCCGGCAACAGTTCACGCTTTCTGATTCTGGGAAGTGCCTCGCCAACGCTTATGAAATCAGTTTCTGAATCATTGGCTGGACGGATTGAATTCATTGACCTATCCGGCTTTGATCTTTCAGAAGTTGCCCCCGATGAACAAGACAGGCTCTGGTTGCGCGGTGGCTTCCCCCGCTCTTTTCTGGCTGATTCTGAATCGGACAGCCGGGCTTGGCGGGAGGGTTTCATCAGAACCTTTCTTGAACGTGACATCCCACAATTGGGAATTTCAATCCCGGCATCTTCTATACGCCGATTCTGGACCATGCTGGCGCACCTGCACGGACAGACCTGGAACGCGTCTGCGCTTGCGCGCTCCATGGGATTGTCGGATAAAACGGTTCGCCACTATCTGGATATACTTACCGGCACCTACATGGTAAGGCAGTTGCAACCCTGGCATGAAAACCTTAAAAAACGCCAAGTAAAGGCTCCCAAGGTGTATTTGCGTGACAGCGGAATTCTCCACGGACTACTTAACATTACCGATCAACATGCCCTGTTGAGCCACCCTGGTTTGGGAGCCTCATGGGAAGGCTTCAGTATTGAACAGGTGTTGCTTGCCATACATCCCGCTGAAGCTTTCTTCTGGGCAACCCAAAGTGGCGCAGAACTTGATCTGCTTATTTTTTCCGGTGGACAGAGATTCGGCATTGAATGCAAATCCAGTGAGGCCCCCAAGGTAACCAAATCCATGCACAGTGCCTTGGCAGACTTGCATTTGCAGCACCTCTGGGTGATCTATCCAGGAAAAGATCGTTATCCTGCCCATGAGAAGATCACCATGTTACCGTTGAGCTCAATAAGTTCATTACCAGCGGAAATGGCACGCTTATCCAGATAACCCTCCCAGCTCCATCCAGACCCGCGCTGCCATCCGGGCATCATCAAGGGCGCGGTGACGCTGTACGTCTTCTGGCAATCTACCAAACAGATGTTTGTAAACTGTTTCCAGTTTGTGATTCATAAGCAGTGGCAATTTCCGGCGAGACAGACGGACAGTGCAGTGCCAAGGGTTTGCTAGTGGCAACCCGAGCAGAGACAGTTCTCGATTGATAAAGGCCCGGTCAAAGGGAGCGTTGTGGGCCACCAGCGGGCTGG
>Ga0209467_1002930_pt1 | contig 11593 bp, 11 predicted proteins | sample Higcelwee11metaG_FD_187175 | JGI IMG/M metagenome (GOLD analysis project Ga0209467, IMG submission 187175) | Freshwater pond sediment microbial communities from the University of Edinburgh, under environmental carbon perturbations - High... | ecosystem: Environmental > Aquatic > Freshwater >...
GCCGGATGGACGCCCGCGGGCATCGATGCGGCGCCGCTCGCATTTGCCATCGCGGGCGCATTCTTCTCTGCCAGCTTCTTCAAACATCATCTATTCAACATCCACCCGCTGGCACGCGACCTGGTATTCGAACAGATGCGCGACGCTGCCTTCGTCGTTGCCGAAGATGGCGCCATCGTCGACAGCAATGCTGCGGCTCGAGAACTCCTCTCGACGCTTGTGCCGGATATGGGCGGCGATACGCTGCAATCCATTCTGGCGGCCTACCCGGAATTCGGAGCGGCATCGGAAGAGACGGCTTCCAACCCGGTAGTGACTATCAGCGGGAGCGATGGCGCCAGCCGGTCTCTGGAGATCAGGCGATCGGGAATCACCAGCAGAAGCGGGCGTCTGATCGGTCAGGTCTACACCCTGGTCGACATAACCGAGAGCAAGTATCTGCAGGATAGACTCGAGGAACTCGCCTCGACCGACGAGCTGACGGGCCTGCCCAACCGGCGGCGCTTCTTCGAACTGGCCGCTGTGGAACTCGAGCGGGCCAGGCGCCATGCACGGCCAATAGGATTCGCCATCATGGACATGAACAAATTCAAGGACATCAATGACCGCCTTGGCCACCACGCCGGCGACGAGGCCCTGCGCCTCGCGGCCCGGCTCTGCGCCGACACGCTGCGCTCCTGTGATGTTGTCTGCAGGATAGGCGGCGATGAGTTTGCGTTTGTATTCCCTGAGTGCGACGAGGTCGGTGCCGCGGCCGCGGCAGAGAAGATCCGTGCCGTCATTGGCGCGGCGACATTCACGAGCGGGGCGAGCCTTGTCACGCTTTCAGCCAGCATCGGCTCGATAGGCTCGGCCGGACCAGTTCATCCCGACCTCGAAGAAATGCTCGCCACGGCAGACCGTCGCATGTATCAGCAGAAGTCGCTCGCAGAGAACACAGCGCGCCACGCCACCCGAATCAACCAGGCCGCCGGGAATCGATGATGGCCCGAGCCGGTGTCGGCTCGGCGACGGACAGAAGCGCGGCGCAATCAGAATCGGCACAGGATGCATATGCCCGCCTGAGCAGTGGCAGGAACTGGCCGCGTGGCACGGCGCGGCCACCGAGCAACAGTTTGTAATCCATCGGCATGCCAAGATCCCACACGTGGATGCCACGTGCGGCCAGCACCGCACCAAGCGCCGCCAGTTGCACCGTGCCCGCGCCCGATACGCGCGAGAAGCCGGAGAGGCTCGCATACGAGCCGCCGATTCGGTAGCCCAGCTCCCCGGCGACAAGCGTCCGGTCGCTCCCGCTCCCCATCCACAGTTCGGCCGACAGAAAGGCAGCGCGACGAGTCTCCCGCTCTTCATGCAGATGGCAGAATGCATCGACCAGCTCGGGCACGAGCCAGTCGTCGCCGTGAGCATCCAGACAGCCTTGCGCAACTTCGCCGAATGAGGTGTTCATGCTGAACGCGTACCGTGTCGATTCACGGCGAGTGGTCCTGGTCACATGGGTCAGGCAGGGGTCGAGCAGGCAGCGTTCGAGGTGCAGCTTTGGAACAAGTACCGGCATCGGGCCGGCTGGTGACTGCACGGTGGCAGCCATCGGCATGAAGCCGGCGATGGCCGCTGATTCGATAGCATCAGGGTCAATGCGGGGGAAGATGGCAAACTCATCGCCATACGCATCGGCAAGGACCGACGCGCATTCTGCAAAATCGTCTCCAGGTTCTATGAACGGCAAACCTGTCCCATCCCAGCGCATGCCACCATCCTTTCGGTTCCAACGTTGACGATACAGCACCAGGTCACGGAGCGCCAGCGTGTCGGGAAGCCTGGCACCGTGCTATACTGTTCGGTATGGAGACGGTACAAACCTATCATGACGGGCGCCTCGTGGTCGCCGTCGGCGACATAACGAGCTTCGATGGCGACGCGATAGTCAATGCGGCCAACTCCACACTGCTGGGTGGCGGAGGCGTCGATGGAGCGATACACCGCGCTGCCGGCCCGGAGTTGCTCACCGCGTGCCAGGCCCTCAGGACACAGACTCTGCGGGATGGCCTGCCGACTGGCCAGGCTGTCGCTACCGGCGCCGGCAGGCTCTCGGTCAAGGGCGTCATCCACACCGTGGGCCCCATATGGAGCGGTGGATCGAGCGAAGCGATGCATGCTGAATCTGCCTTGCTCGCCTCCGCGTATCGGGAATCGCTGTCCATTGCGAGCGGGCGCGGCTGGCGCCGCGTCGCCTTTCCGGCCATTTCTACGGGCGTCTATGGCTATCCAAAACCGGCAGCCGCCGTCATCGCGTTCGAAACGACCAGCGCCTGGCTTGCGACAAACGCGTTGCCGCTGGCCGTATGGCTGGTATTCTTCTCCCGGGCCGATGCCGGCACATTCATCAACGCGGTCACCCAGAAGAATGTCTAGCAAAGGCGTGACTCACGTTCTGAGCCAGCATGAGGCTGTGCGCATTGCGTATGGATGCCAGTTCCGTTCGGATACCTGGCCCGGAGCCAGACTGATCGGTACGCTGGACCCGATAGATGTGGCCGCTGCGCACCTGGCCCGCATCGGTCATGTGCAGATAGACACGATTTCTGTCGTGGAACGGGCACATCATCACGCATTCTGGAGCCGCGATCGAGCCTACCGGCCCGATGTGCTTCCACACCTCGAAACCACACCCCGCCGCGCCTTTGAATACTGGGCGCACGCCGCCGCGTACCTTCCGATGAATGATTACCGTTTTTGCCTGCCCAGGATGCGGCGCATCGCCGAGACCGGGCATCAATGGTTCCCGACCGATCCCGCGCTGGTTGCGTCGGTACTCGACCGCATACGGGCAGAAGGCCCGCTCAGGTCGAGTGACTTTGTGGGTGACGGCCCGCGCGGCCCCTGGTGGGACTGGAAGCCCGCCAAGGCGGCACTCGAATACCTGTTCATGTCCGGAGTGCTGCTCGTTGCCGCAAGACCGGGATTCCAGAAGCTGTACGATCTTGCAGAGCGGGTATTGCCCGCAGACATAGACACCCGATTCCCGACTGATGACGAGCAGGCTGACTGGTATGTGCGGCGGGCCGCCTTGGCACATGGGGTCTTTGCCGAGGCAGACATTGCCTACATGCGCAAGGACGGAATCGCCGCAATCGAGTCGGCCATCCAGCGGGCGGTCGACACTGGGTTCCTGTCCGCCGTAACCATTTCGGGGCAGGAAGGCCGCCGGTACTGGGCGCATGCGGAAGCTCTCGATCTTGCCTCGTCAGACCTGGATCAGACCGACCCCCGTCCGGTGCGCCTCATTTCGCCATTCGATCCATACATCATCGACCGCAAACGCACAGCCAGGCTGATGGACTTCCAGTATACGCTCGAGTGCTACGTGCCGGAAGCAAAACGACGCTTCGGGTATTTCGCGCTGCCGGTGCTCTGGCACGGTGCCCCGGCCGGCTTGGTCGACTGCAAAGCCGACAGGAAGGCAGGCACCCTCGTTGTCAAACGCGCCAGCCTGCCCGCGAATCCGCCATCAGGCTTCCAGGAGGCGCTCGATGGCGAGCTGTCCGCGTTTGCCGCCTTCAATGGTTGCATATCGATCGATCATGACAAGAATCCGGACCTGAATGCGGGCTAGAAGGCCAGGGAATCCCAGGCAGCCACGGTCGCATCGATGCGGGCCCTGGCGTCCGCGAGTTGCGCGCTCGTAGGAGAACCGGTCATCGATTCGACCACATCGAAGATGGACTGCTGGGCCGCAACCAGCTCCGCCGATCGTGCTTCCGACACGCGCGGGTTGCGCCGCACCCGCCTCGTCGCCTCCCGACGCGCCAGCCAGTATGCATCTCCACCCGCCGAGCCATCGGCATAGTCATACGCGGTCCACAGCGGAGTAAAGGTGCCGTCGGAGAGCAGCACGGGCTTGAACAGGTTGGAGCAGGCATACGAGGCTCCGGTGAACCAGAGCACGGCGTTCCCGCCATCGCCCGCCGGGGCGACGGGATACTCCACCAGCATCGATGCGGTGGTTGGATTGCCCATGATGTCGCCATCATGGCTGCAGACGTTCCTGAGCCTGCCAGGCAGCTGCGGATCCGACACGGCGTGTGCCCTGAGTACCGCCATGGCGGCGGCGCGGCTGCCAGCCTCGGCAGCTGGTCCGAGCAGGGCGGCTACCGCACGCCTGCGGGTGTCGCCGGCGCTGAACCTGGAGTAGAATCGCTCCTGCACATAGTCCTTCCAGGAGCCCTTCTCGGAGAGTCGCCCCGCGTCTGCCTCGTCCAGACAGGCCATGCGTTCATTGACGACCGCAATGGCCTTGCGGGTTGCAGCGTCGACACGTTTGTAGTCGTCGGTCAGTGAATACGAATTGGATATCGCCGTGGGCCCTTCAGCATGCTTCCACGCCCAGCGCTTGCCGGCTGTCTCCAGCACACAGGCGCCATCGGTACCGGCAATCAGATACGTATTGTTGTATACAAGGGTGCCCTTGTAGGCGCCATTGCCGCCCTGGTCATAGCGTTCGGTCAGATCGATCAGGCAAGCCAGCGCTTCCTCGGCACTCGATGCCGACATCAGGGCTGCACGGAGAAACTCCATGCCAAGAACGCCGCCAACCGCCGGCTTGAAGCGGCTGAACACCGCCTCGTTGCCGATCGCGACACCGGCGCCGTTCACACCCATCTCGGCGCCTGCCATCCAGGTCGGGCACGAAATGGCCAGTGCGTGGCCGGCGTCGCGCACATCAAGAATGCGGTTGCCGATGCGAACAGAGTCGGCGGGCGCGCGCCGCGAAATGATGCGCAACACCTGTGCCTCGGCGGCATTTCTGTCTGAATTCTTGCCCAGGAACCGGGCTGCCGGTGTTGGCAGATAGAACGTATCGCACATGGCTTGACCTCCGTGCTACCGAGAAAAAAGCCGCCCCTGTCGGAGCGGCTGTCTGTCACCCTCGCCTATGCAGACGATCTCAGAGCATACCCGTAAAGTCAAGGGCTATCGATGGCTTGCGCTTGCCAAGCTCGATGTTCAGCATGAACAGCCCCTGCTTGCCATCGCCCATCAGGTCAATGGTCTGCAATATATCCATCGCGTTCTTCTCTTCTTCTACCTGCTCATTGACATACCAACGCACCAGACCCTCCGTGGCATAATCCTTCTCGGCCAGACTCAGTTCCAGTAGCTCGCGGATCGATGCGGTAATGAACTTCTCGTGCTCGAGCGTGGCCTCGAACAGTTCCTTAATGGTCTTCGCCTTGACCTCAGGCGCCTCTATCTTTTCCAGCTTGGGGGTGGCGGCGTTGTCGAGCAGATATGAATACAGCTTCATCGCATGGAACATCTCCTCGTGATACTGGGTCATCATCCAGGAGGCAACCCCATTGTAGCCCTGCTCGCTCATCCTGGCCGACATGGCCATGTACAAATATGCAGAGAACATCTCGCGGTTGATCTGAAGATTGATCCTGTCTACAATTTTCTTTGAAAGCATCGTAGTGCTCCTTATCGATATCGGTGATGATGCGGATCAAAAGCCGTTCCGCATGTTTTCAATATAACGAGCGAGCCACGCGTGGGCAAATTTGTCTGACGCCGGCGCCGTGCCTTCGTCAGGCAGTCCAGCTGGAGTAGTACAGCAGACGCCCATCATAGGCGACCGGCACATCCTGGAGCATGTTCCATGAGCCTGGCAGACCCAGCGCCAAGGCGGCGGCCTCGAAGTGGCGCATCGCAATGCCTATATCCAGCTCCTGTATTCGTATGCCGCTGATCGCATTGTTGTATAGTCGATCCTCGTCGAGGAACAGGTGAAACTGCGTAGTCTCTGCCGCGCCGGTGCGCACGATGCGCCACGGTTGCTTGTTCGATGCCGACGGACCAAGGCGAACAGCCTCCAGCACCCGCGCCCATGACCCCGCATCGACGAGCGGTCTATCAAACGATCCGTCGAAGAACAGCGCGCTCGAGGGCTTTCTGTTTCTGGAGCCGGCAAACGCGCGCATCGTCGCATCGATGAACGATCGTCGTTCCGCAGGCTCGCCGATTGGCATGATGGCCGGAACAACCTCGCCAGGCGCCAGGTTCATCGACTTTGCCACGCCCGAGCGGTCAAACGTACCACCAAGCCAGCAGGTCCCGAGGCCCGCTCCAACCGCCCACAGCGCTATGCCTTCAAGGGCATAGCCATAGTCGGCAAAGGCGTATGGCCCGGGCACGACCGCTCCCACGACAAAGCCCGTGGCGTTCTGGATGATGCCGTAGGTGCCTATCTTGCCCGTGGCCGATTCTCCACGCGAGCCGGGCTCCACAACCATGAAGCGCGGCATGGTGCCGAACGGGCAGGGGCCGGCGTGTCCGATCGCGTTCTCCAGGCTCTTGCGATCGGCAGGGCTCAGGCTCGCGCCGGTGAATGAGCGCACCGATCGTCGGGCCTCTATCGACTGCAATGATATGTTCATGTGCCATAAGGTACGGATCGAGCATCACCGAAAGCAAGCGCTCTTGTTCGATCTGTCCGTTCCCCTTGACCCTGATTCCCGTGCACGCATATTCTAGACTCATGAAAATCATCATCCTGGGGCTTGCTGTCATCATGTACGGCCTTGTTATGGCATTTCCTCACAGAAAGGCTTGGTTCACGCTGGCGGCGGCAGCCATCATCACCGCAATTGGTGTGGTGTCACCGGCCACGGTTTTTGGTGAATTGATCAACTGGAATGTGCTGCTCATCTATGTCGGCAGCCTGATCATTGCCGACCTCTTCATCTATTCGCGCGTGCCGTCGCACGTGGCCGACCACATCGTCGACAGGGCGCCAAATCTGGGCTGGGCGGTAGTCTTCATCCTGATCATGACGGGCCTCTTGTCGGCTTTTGTAGAGAATGTGGCGACCGTGCTCGTGATGGCGCCTATTGCGCTCGCCTTGAGTGACAAGATGAAGGTGGATGCCCGCTACTTTATGATAGGCCTTGCCGTCATGTCCAATCTCCAGGGCACCGCCACCCTGGTCGGAGACCCGCCTTCGATGATATTCGCTGGCTTTGCCGGTTACTCGTTCAACGATTTCTTCTTCAAGGATGGCAGGCCTTCGGTCTTCTTTGCGGTACAGGTCGGCATGATCGTAGGCGCGGCATTCTTCTACTTCTTCTACCGCAAGATGGAGCGGACCGCGATAGACCTGCCGGAGGAACGCGTCAAGACCTGGTTCCCGACCGTGCTCCTCGTCGCGCTGATCCTTGGCCTCGCCACGATATCGTTCATGTTCGAGGGCTTTTCGATTCTGTCCGGCGGTTATGTCTTTGCGCTGGGCATCGTCGGAATGTTGTGGTATCGGTTCATTATGAAGGAACCACGGACCGAGGCGCTGCGGCTGATCAAGGGCCTGGACTGGGAGACCATCCTGTTCCTGATAGGCATATTCGTTGTCGTCGGTGCGGTCTCGGAGATAGGCCTGCTCGAAGATCTGTCGCAGGCACTTTCCCATGTGATTGGCAACAGCATAGCGGCAGGATACATCGTTATCATTGCTGTCTCGGTGATTCTGTCCGGATTCATAGACAACGTGCCATACATCATCGTCATGTTGCCGGTCGCGGCGCAATTGGCGGCCGGACTCGGACTCAAACCGGAACTCTACATGTTCGGGCTCTTGATTGGCTCGTGCCTCGGCGGCAACCTGACACCATTCGGCGCCTCGGCCAACGTGGTCGCCGTAGGCATGCTCAAGAAGCGTGGCACCGTGATCAAGTTCACGGACTGGCTCAGGGTCGCCGGCCCCTTTACCATACTGACGACACTGGCCTCGAGCCTTTTTCTTTGGGTATTCTGGAAATAGAGCCATCCCGGATCGGGACAGGGACGGCTCCGATCCGGTTACTTTGAATAGTCGAAGAAGCCCTTGCCCGACTTCCTGCCAAGCAGGCCTGCACGGACCATCTTCCGCAACAGCGGGTGTGGTCTGTACTTGGAATCGCCAAACTCGGTGTACAGCACTTCCATGATCGCGAGGTTCACATCGTTGCCTATCAGGTCGGCAAGCGCCAGCGGCCCGATCGGGTGATTGGCGCCGAGCTTCATCGCGTTGTCTATGTCCTCGGCGCTGGCCACGCCGTCGGCCAGAATGCCTATCGCCTCGTTGATCATCGGTATCAGTATCCTGTTGACGACGAAGCCCGGGGCCTCGTTCACCTCGACCGCAGTCTTGCCGAGCGTGCCGCACAGGTCGACGATGGTCTTCCTGGTATCATCCGATGTCGCCAGCCCCTTGATCACCTCGACCAGCTTCATCATCGGCACCGGATTGAAGAAGTGCATGCCTATGACCCTGTCGGGGCGTTTGGTCGCCGCCGCGATTTCGGCAATGGACAATGATGACGTGTTGGTGGCCAGGATGGCCTCTGGCTTGCATACGCCATCGAGCTCGGCAAATACCTTCTTCTTGATAGCCATGTTCTCGACAGCAGCCTCGACAACCAGATCCACGCCTGCGGCCAGGCCGACATCGGTCGTGCCTGTGATCCTGGCCAGCGCCGCGGAGCGTTCCCCGTCCGTCATGCCTCCCTTGGATACGACGCGATCAAGGCTCTTGGCGATGGCGGCCAAGCCCTTGTCTACAAAGGCCTGCTCTATATCGCGAATGATGACTTCATACCCGGATTGTGCAAACGCCTGGGCTATGCCGGACCCCATCGTGCCGGCACCAAGAACCATAACCTTCATATCTACTCCTTGCACGCGTTGAATCTAATAGACTACTTGCCCGAGAAGACCGGCGCGCGCTTTTCGACAAAGGCCGCCATGCCTTCCTTCTGGTCGCCGGTAGCGAAGCACAGCCCAAACAGGTCCCGTTCCAGCGTCATCCCTGTTTCTACAGTCGAATCCAGCCCGCCGTTGATGGCAGCCTTCGCGTAGCGGACCGCCAGCGGAGCATTCTTCCTGATCTTGGAGGCGAGCTCCCTGCAGGTCGGCACTAGCGCTTCCGGCGCCACCACCCTGGATACCAGGCCCATTGCCAGCGCGTCGCTGGCGGACAGCATTTCGCCGGTGAAAATCAACTCCTTCGCTCTGGATGCGCCAACCAGCCGAGGCAACCTCTGCGTACCCGAGAAGCCTGGTATGATGCCCAGACCAACCTCGGGCTGACCGAACTTGGCCCTGTCGCTGGCTATCCTGATATCGCACGCCATCGCGAGCTCGCAGCCTCCGCCCAGCGCATAGCCGTTTACCGCCGCTATGACAGGCAGCCTGAACAGCTCGAGCCGCCTGAATATCCTGGAGCCGAGCGCTCCGAAGTCACGTCCGGCATCTGCGTTCAGGTTCTTCATCTCCGCAATATCGGCGCCAGCCACGAACGCCTTGCCTTCGCCGGTCACTATGACCACGGAAGCATCCGAAGCCTCGATAGCATCGAGCACGGTATCGAATTCCAGAAGCAGCGCCGTCGTCAGCGCGTTCAGCGCCTGCGGCCTGTTTATCCTGACAAGAGCGACCCCATCCTCCATCTCGACCACAAAATTGTCATACTCCATGGTACACCCCCGCCTCTCAGTGCTTGCGCTGCTTGTCCTTCGGAACGACGCAGGTCCCGACCGCACGGCATACCACGATGGGTTCCGCGAGCACATCGGCCGCCGAGTCGTTGATATCCTTGCGCGGGGCAATGACCTTTCTCGCCTCGAATGTCATCTTCCTCGATGAATTGCCGATATGGACGATCTCGCCGAAAGCCTCGATGTAATCCCCCGCAAAAACCGGGGCCAGAAATTCTACCTTCTCGTATCCAGCGAACAGCCCTTCGTCACCATCATTCCGAATCAGCAGCTCTGTGGCCACATCGCCAAACAGCTGCAACATCTTGGCACCGTCTACCAACTCGCCGCCATAGTGCGCATCATGGGCGCCCATGCGAATTCTGATTGTCGCCTTGTCCATGGATTTCTCCTCCTTTGTGCAGGTCGCCGACAAGCATACCCCAGAATCTGGCAACGCGAAAGCTCATGTTCCAGAAGGTTCGATAAAAAGAGCATAGCCGGCAGGGACATTTTTGGTGATATTATGCTTTATGGATCGATGTTCCCATGCCGGATGTGCAGGGAGGGATGGACGCCGTGTAGGGTCCGCAACGATGCCAACGATGGAGGAACCAATGACAGCGAACCAGGGTTTGCAGCCGGCAGGGCAGCGGCACAGTCTCGAGGCAGAGCGCCAGCATGTCATCGACCGATTGACCGACGCTTTCGCAGCGGACACGATCACGATGGACGAATACGAACGTCGCGCCTCGGCCGTGAGCGCCGCCAACAGCCTCGATGAACTCGAGAGGATCGCATACGATTTGCCGACAAGGGTTGGGCACCGGGTCAATGCAGATCGACGCATGGGCAGCGCCGTGGGAGGAATCGACGATTCAATAATTGGAGCGACACCGGTGATGACCGCCTGCATCATGAGCGACCGCACCATGACGGGAAATTGGCTCTCGAGCGACCGGGTCTCGTCGTTTACCGTGATGGGTTCGACCAAGCTCGACCTCCGCGACGTTGACCTGCCGTCTGGCCCTATCAGAATTGAGGTATTCACGCTCATGGGCGATACCAAGATCATCGTGCCGGCCGACCTGCCCGTACACCTCAATGCGTTCGCGTTCATGGGTGACAGCAAGGCGGGTCGGGATGTCAGGCAGAAGACCGGCGGTGCCCGAAGCTGGGTGGAGATATCCGGCTTTGTGATGATGGGCTCGCTGACAGTGCACGCTTCCGACTGAAAATGAAAACGCCGTCCCGGGCTTCCCGGAACGGCGCTCTGACATATATTGCGACGGGCTAAATCTTGTCTATCAACATCGAGCACTTGCCGGACGGTATCGGCAGTGTCTTCTTCTTCTTGCCTATCACATGAATCGTAAAATAGTACAGCTTCTCGGATTCCATGTGAATTTCCCAGCCACGGCCGCTCTTGTTTGACAGAATCGTCACCATGTTGCGTTTCAGGCTGAGATTTTCTATGCCCATGATCTCCAGGTTCGGTATGATCCAGTCAACCGTCTTGCGCGGCAATGACACGGAAAGCCCCACGATGTTCTCTATCATCAACGCGACGGTAGCAAGACCCGCAAAGCCCAGGTACTGGGCCCGCGGCCAGTCGGGCCTGTCCGGCCATACGGCCTTGCCTTCGTTCTGTGGTTGATACGCCTCCCAGAGCGTCTGGCGATGCTCGCCGTTCTGATGCGCGGAGTCGAGCGTAAAGTACAGATGCCTGATCGCGCAGTCGCGCGCAAGCTCCCACTGGTTGTACTTCTCCAGTCCCTTTATGACCATATAGGTGAATTGTGGCAGCACGGCGCCGTTGTAGCCCATGCCGCGCTTGTCATACAGCTCGCAATCAACGGCCAGAGACGGAAACGGATTCTCGGTGCCGAAGGTGGCGGGATTTGTCAGGTGAGCGATCATCGCCTCTGCGCGTTCCTCGTTTGGAATCTCCGCGAGGAGTGGCCAGAAACCGCCGATGGTCTTGATCCTGACCTGGCGCTCGCCGGCATCGACATCATAGTAGAACCCGTCATCCGCGTTCCACATGAAGTTGTTGATTCTGGTCTTCAGCGAGAAATAGTTGCGCT
>Ga0209467_1002933_pt1 | contig 11581 bp, 13 predicted proteins | sample Higcelwee11metaG_FD_187175 | JGI IMG/M metagenome (GOLD analysis project Ga0209467, IMG submission 187175) | Freshwater pond sediment microbial communities from the University of Edinburgh, under environmental carbon perturbations - High... | ecosystem: Environmental > Aquatic > Freshwater >...
AAATATGAAGAGTCAGAATTTAAAAATTATGGGTGGTATTCTATTGAAGAAATTTCTAAATTAGATTTAGAACCAATGTGGCATCATGTTTTTACTAAATTAGGTATTATTTAGTATTTTTTCTTGGCTTAAAATCATCTATATTATCAATAGTTTTTTCGTGGCCTTTAATTTTTTCTTGGTGAGTAATCAATCTTAATATTAAATATGGTTGGATTATCGACATTAATTTATCCGAAAAATTTTCAGATTTTTTTAAATCTTTTTTTCTAATACTTAACACTGCTTCCATTGTCTCGACTCCAATATTTTTACAAGCACTATTAATTAAAAAACTTTCAAGGTTAGACACTCTGGCATCAAGTAAAACTTTTTCAATTCTAGTTTCCGAAGTACAAGGATAATAAAATTTAACTTCCACTTCTTCTTTATCGACCATAATTATTCTAGTTACTGTTTTTATTAAGCCACTTTTTTCCAATTTTAAAAACTCTTTATCAAATTCTTTTCTATCTTTTTTATTCCGATTTGGATATTTTTTTGAATCCATTTTATTAAGTAAAGAATGGAGAGCTTTTTTAGTTAAACCACCTCCATTTTTTAATTGTTCAAACATTTCTCTTGGTTTTTCTTCCAGTTTATTTTCTAAATCCAAAGTAAATATTTTTTCAACTTTATTTTCTGGATCTCCTAATATTTCCAATCCTTTTTTAATATGAATTTTATAATCATTTACTTCTTTTCCTAATACCTGTCCTATGGCTTTAATAAATCTTTCAGCTCCATTCTTTTTTTCATCATTATCTGGCAAGTTTATATAAAATTCTCGAGAACTTTTTACTTTTTCTACCCATTTTTTTTGTTTATCATCTGCTAAAAAATCTAGATATTGTGATTTTAATAATCCTTTAACTTCTTCACTAGTTAAATGTCTTCCAAAAAATAAAGCATCCATTTCCGTATCCTGTAAAAACATAATAGTTGAATAAGGATCGGTTTGAGCCATTAAAAACAATTCTTGATAAAGCATTCTTTTTTGACTAAAAGTTTGTCTTTCAAACAATTTATTAACTTTATTATCTTCATTAAAATTAAGTTCTCTTAATTCAAAAAAACTTTCAGCATCTATTAAAGGAAACATTTTGCGCAAATCAAAATCATTTCTTTGAGGATTATTAATCGAAGTAGAATGCATTATTTTTTTTCTCATTTCTCTCATTACTACTTCATAAATTGAATTTATATCCTTATTCTCCAATTTCATTTTTGATTGATAATCAGCTTTTGGAATTTCTTCTTTAGGAATACTTATTTCGATTTGACCATTTTTTAATTTTATTTTACCTCGACAATTATCGTGGATATCACCAATGTTATGTCTTCTATTTTGGGCTTCATCATCACCAGTTTCTGGTGTAGTTGTAATATCGATATGAAATAAATTATTATCTTGATTGTCTTTAAATTGAAAATTAGTTCGATAAAAAAGAGCTCCCTCACCAACTGGTCCATAAGAAATATCTAATTTAATATTTTTTGAAATTTGGACATTTTCTCCACCATATATATCTTTAATTTTGTCAAATATAGTTTTTAATTTTTCTTTTTTATCAACATAAAAATCAAAATCAGTATCACCACTTCCTAATACTTTTAATGCTTCTAATACTGGATTTAATCTTTCTCCAGAATCAACTTTTATAGCCGCCCTGTCAAGGGAGGTGTCCGAAGGACGGAGGGTTTCATTTTCAGAATCAATTCTGCTTTGCAGAATTTTTAATTGATTTTTTGTTGTCCAATATTCGCTTGGATTTATTAGACCAGACATCACTTCCATGGCGCTTCCTCCAATTTGGAGCTCATTTTCTTTTAAAATTATTTCTGTAATTTCAGTTAAACAGGGGATTATTTCTGCTTTTAATTCTTCGCTTAAATTTTTTAAACCAAAATCAAATAATTGTTTTCCATCAATTATTTTAGTTTCTGTTGGTTCAAATTGTTGTTCATTATGTTCTAAATTCATAGCCTATCCCCCTTATAGACTTAATAATTGCTGGTGATAATCTTAACGACACCAATCGATCTCTCAATCTTTTAACCGCTTGGTCGATAGCCCATTGAGAATAATTATTTTCCGTTTTTATTGGCCATAATATTTTGGCAATTTCATCTCGAGTAATCGCTACATTTGGTTTGGTAATAAAATACTTTAAAAGTAAATATTCTGTCATCGATAATATTCTCGACAAAGATACTCCATTCAATATAATTTCTCCATTATCTATTTCAAATATTTTTTCTTTGCTTTTATTACTATTAATAACTTTAATTAATTCTGGTACTGCCACTAAATTGTTTTCTTTAATTAAACCAATTTTTTTTAGATGGTCTAAATCTAAATCATTTTCAAAACTTTTTAAATTAGGACAAGCTTCAATAATTATTTTTTCTTTTTCTGATAAAGATTTTGCAATTGAATTCAATCTTAATCGCCAGCTTGGTGATTCTACTGACCAATCTCCAGTATCTCGATATATTCGACAAGCTTCTTTTATCAACCAAAAAAAACCGCCAGAATTATAAGTTATGGTTTTTCTCACTGGTTGAGGCATTTTCATTTTCCATTTTTGGCATAAATAGTCAATAAAAATCATTACATCCTCATCTTTATATAAAGGATAGTAAATAATATTTTGGAACAATAAACTATATTTTTTAAATTCAGGGATAACTTTAAAAATATTAGTTTCAAAGGTTATTAATATTTTTATATTCAAAAAAGATAATGAAATATTTTGAAGAATATCCATTATGGATTCATTTTCTGGTTTTAATAAAAATTCACCATTAGTAATCATCAAAACCAAATTTATTTTTTTATCCATTAAAGATTCTTCCAAATTTTCTTTTTTAATCTCGGTTGGTAAATGTTGGTTAACTAAGTTTTTAAATTCTTCAAAATCATCAATTAATTGAATTTCAGGGTTAATTGAAATTGGAATTATTAAATCTCCCTTAAACGAATCAATATATTGTTTAATTCGAAATTGACGGTCACTTAAATAAGGAAAAATAATACACACACTTTCTCCCATCTTTAATATCGATTCACATCTCTGGCTAGTTTTTTGATACTGATCAGTACTAACTAAATCAAATCTATCAAACATATACATAATATAGCACATTTTTGACATAATTGACAATTATTTGTCAATAAAACCATCAAGCATCCAGTAATTCTTCCAAGTTATTATCCTTTTGATGAAAAAGATAATCCTAATTTTATTGGTTTGTTTTTTAACTTTACTGTTTCCTACAGCTACTTTTGCTTATTCTAATAGCGAAGTTGTTTCTGTGGTTAATTCCACTCGTACCCAAAATTCTCTTAAAACTCTAACTGAAAATAATCAATTAAATCAAGCTGCTGCGGCCAAATTAGCTGATATTCAAAAATATCAATATTGGTCTCACGACAATCCTGTTACCAACACTAGTTGGGTTTCTTTTATTCGACAAGCTGGTTTTAAAGGTTCTGCTGGTGAAAACTTAGCTAAAGGTTTTAATTCTAGCGATAAAATTATTAATGCTTGGTTAAATTCTCCTAGCCATCGAACTAATCTACTTTCTACTAATTTCAATGCGGTTGGTATTGCTATTGGTGAAGTCAATTATTCTACTGGTCCTCAAACTGTCGTCGTTTTAACTTTTGGTAAAACTAAACCAAACATTATTTCTTTCTTCCAAGATCTTTTCCCATCACAAAAAACCGTCTTCGCTCTAAACTAATTTTTATTTTGTGTTAATATAAAGCATTGAACATAGGCAATCGAGATGAAATTTCTCAACTGTGCCGCAACTGTTAAAGTCAGAAAACTATCTTCAAATTATTTATCCCGTGCAGGAATTATGAACAAAAATTTAAAAAAAATTCTCCTTTCGATTCTTCTCATTGTTTTGGTTGCTTTTCCTTTTATTTTTCTATATTTTTCCAAACCAGTTTCCAAAACTAGTTCTCAAATAACTCCAACTGCTGAAATTAATTTAGATAAGTTTAGTTACCAAGGTCAAAATGGTCTTGATGCTTTAACTTTATTGAAAAGTAAAACCACCGTTGAACAAGATAATTCTGGAATGGTTTCTTCCATCAATGGTCGTAAAGCCGATAATTCCAAACATGAATTTTGGGCTTTTTATGTCAATGATCAAATGGCCACTGTTGGTTCTGCTGACTATATTACTAAAGACACCGACATTATTAATTGGAAAATCGATACTTACTAAATATGAAAAAAATAATTATTCCTATCCTGTTTATTTTATTAGCTGCCATTAGTCGTTTTTTACCACATCCTGCCAACTTCGCTCCAATTGCTGGCATGGCTCTTTTTGGTGGTGTTTATTTTTCCAAAAAATTTACTTTTATAGTTCCATTTTTAGCTCTTCTAATTTCTGATTTCTTCATTGGTTTTCATCAAACTATGCCTTTTGTTTATGGCAGTTTTTTAATTGTTGGTCTAATTGGTCTTTGGTTAAAAAATCACAAAACTACTAAAAACATTTTTGCCTCCACTCTTATTTCTTCTATTTTATTTTTTATCATTACCAATTTTGGGGTTTGGTTTATGGGCAATATGTATACTAAAAACATTTTTGGACTAGTCGATTGTTACATCATGGCTATTCCATTTTTTAGAAACACTATTGTTGGTGATTTATTTTATACCGGTGTCTTTTTTGGTGGCTATCAATTACTTCAGCTCGATTACAAAAAATTATTTCAATCCACTAATTTCAAACGTCTTGGTTTTTGATTTTTCCCCAGAAACTAGGATTAATTGATTTTTCTTAATTTCCAAATATTTTGCCAAATCTTTCAAAACTGCTTCGTTAGCCTTATTTTCCAATTGTGGTTTATTTACATAAACATGTAATGTCCCCATCAAATCTTTTTCGATTCTTGGTTTTTTTGAATTAGGGTGGGCGATTATGGTTAGAATCATATCTCTTTCATTTTTTTTAAATATCAGTAATATTTAATTATAAACTCTTATAATTTTTTTTATAATTAAATGGCTTTTTTAGCCGAACGAGTTGTTAGTCCCTATGCCTCTGAAGTTTTTTGTCCTCAAATAATAAAAGAAAATATTTCATCACCAGAAATAAGTAAATCTCCAATTGTTTATAGCATTAATGCTCGTCTTTGGTTAAATCAATTAAGTCAAAAAGAGAATAAATATATTGATATCGATTCTGTTCCTGAGAAATATTGGGAAAATCTTTTTGATAAATTTGATTGTTTTTGGTTTATTGGCATTAATTTACCTAGCCAAGCCAGCAAACAGATTTGTCAACGATATCCAGACAGTGTTCGTTATGCTAAATCAGATGTAAAACCGGAGAATATTGTTGATTCACCTTATGCTGTTTATGATCATAATCAAATTAATCCAAGAATTGCTAAAAATTGGGAAATATGGGACAAAAAATTAGATTATTTTCATCAACATGGAAAAAAAGTTTTTCTTGATTTTGTTGCCAATCATACTGCTGTAGATAATCCTTGGGCATTTTTATATCCTCAACGTTTTATTCAAGCCACTAAAGAACAATATCAGTCTAATCCCGATAATTATTATTCTATTGTCGCTGCTGATGGTGAAACTCATTATTTAGCTTATGGTCGGGATCCTTATTCGGGTAATTGGATTGATACTTTACAACTAAATTATGCTAATCCAGAAACTCAACAAGCCATGAAAGATATTTTATTAAATTTAGTTAATCACTGTCATGGTGTCCGTTGTGACATGGCCATGCTTTTAAATTCTCACACTTTTATTAAAACTTGGAGAGATCATTTGTCTTCAGAAGAAATAACTTTTTTAACAAATAATGAATTTTGGCCAAAAACTATTGCTGAAGTTAAAGCTAAAGCTAAAGAATTGGGTCGAGACGGTTTTGATTTTCTTGGCGAAGCTTATGGTGGTAATGGTGGTGAGGAATACTATGAACCATTATCAAAACTAGAAAAAGTTTTTGATTGTCTTTATGACAAAGGTTTCTACGATGAATTAACTCAATTAAAGTTTAATCGATCAAATGATTTTTACTCTCATCTTAAAAATGATATTGCAAATTTAATTGAAAATGGTCATAAAGTCATTTTTTTTGGTAATCATGATGAAAAACGAGCCATCGAGGTGTTTGGTAAAGAATTGTCAAAATCAGTCGCTCTTCTTTGTACTTTAGTCTCTAATAATATGCTTTTAATTCATCAAGATGAGGAAAATGGTTTTCGTATTCGTCAACCAATGCAATTAGACAAACCTTTAAATGATTACACCGACTATTCAATTAAAAAATTTTACAATTTAATATTGAATATTAAAAACGAACCTTTATTTAAAAATGCTAAATGGTCCATTGTTCCAAATGATGAATCTAAAGACTATCACATTTTTACCTTTCAAACATTTCTACCAGACAAAAACATCTCTGCTTCTGTTTGTATTAATTTTAGTGATAGTGAAAATATTGGGACAATTCCAGAAATATCTAAAAACGATCAAGTTTTAGTTATGAATTTAGACCAGGGATTTCAATTACCAACTATTGATCAAGAAAGAAATAGAGGATTGTTTGTCCGTTTAGCCCCTTACGAATCACAAATGATAATTAATTATCATTAATTATTTTTTTCTTTATTATTTTTCTTATTAACATCAATAATTTCTTGATGTAACAAAGTTAATCTTTTTTCAATATCTTTTATAGTTTTAATCATTTCTGCCTCACCATTATCATCCTCTTCATCTTCTTCATTTAAATCTTCCACATCTTCTTGGATATCATCAACATTTTCTTGGATTTCATCAATGTCTTTTTCCACACTAGCCAAACTAATTTTAGTTTTGTTAACACTCATCTGAATAAAAATTGACAAATAAATTGCCTCTAATGAAACCGCTGTTGTTAATATTAATAATATTTGGTCAGTGTCATATCCGATTAATTTCAACATAAATATTCCCACAAAAAAAATAGTGTGTAACACAATTGAAACTGGGGTTCCAATCCAACCAGTTAATTTATCTGAAATAATTTCTAATTTATTCATACCATCAATTTTAAACCAATATTTTTTTTAAGTAACCCACTTATAATTAATCATAATTTTAAAAATAACATCGACGATCTATGATCTACGATCTATCATCACAATTTAATATTAATAATCTTCCCGACGATCTATGATCTACGATCTATCATCTAATTTAGTCCACAAAAAAGCGGAGTGTTTCCACTCCGCTTTTATTATTTACAATAAATTACTTAGTATCTATTGCCACCACCGAAACCACTGTTTCGATTGCTGCCGCCACCGAAGTCACGACTAGGTCCTCGAGAGAAGTTGTCTCTTCGTGGGGGTCTATCTTCCATAGGTCTAGCTTCGTTTACAGTAATGGATCGACCGTCTAATTCTTTGCCATTCAACATTTCTATTGCGGCGTTAGCTTCGGCTTCTTCCATTTCCACAAAACCAAATCCCTTTGATCTTCCTGAAAATTTATCTTTAATAACTACTGCTGAAATCACGGTTCCAGCTTGAGCGAATGCTGCGCTCAATGATTCATCGGTTGTTGTCCATGCGAGACCACCGACGTATAATTTTTTTGCCATTCTTTATACCAAACTACTAAATTGCAATGATTAAAAATCACTACAAGGTATATTCTACTTCTTTTTCAAAAAAAAACTAGTCACATAAGATAATTTGTGTTAAATTTAACTATGAAATCAAAAATTAATTTAACTAATTTAGGAATTTCTATTGCTATTCCTTTAATAATTGGTTTTCTTGGCAGCATCGCCACTGTTTCTTCTGTCAAAGGTTGGTATGTTACCACTCTTATTAAGCCTGAGTTTAATCCTCCAGCTTGGATTTTTGGTCCGGTTTGGACTTTTTTATTCGTATTAATGGGAATTTCTCTTTATATTGCCCATTCTAAAAAAATCAGCTTAAAATGGTTTTGGATTCAATTATTTTTGAATTTAGCTTGGTCTTTTCTATTTTTTGGTTTAAAAATGCCTTTATTGGCTTTTATTGAAATTATTATCTTGTGGATTTCTATATTAATGAATATCAAATCTTTTTGGCCAAAATCAAAAGCCGCTGCCATTTTGCTTTTCCCTTATCTTTTTTGGGTAACTTTCGCTTCATTTCTCAATTTCACCATCGCTAGACTAAACTAAGATTTGCTACAATAGCCTCATGCTTAGTCCAACAGATTTTTCTTATAATTTACCTGAAAATCTAATTGCCAATAAGCCCGAAAAAAAACGGGATCATTGCCGTCTTTTGTCTTTAAATAAAAGTAATGGTCAAATTGACCATCTTAATTTTTTTGATCTAGTCAATCTTCTTGGTTCCAATGATGTTTTAGTTTTAAATCAAAGTAAAGTTTTTCCAGCTCGTTTGTTTGGTCAAAAATCAACTGGTGGTAAGTTTGAAATTCTTTTACTTCGTCAATTAGATTCTGTTTCTTGGTTAGCCATTTCCAAACCTCGTTTGGCTGTTGATCAAGTTTTAATTTTTGGTCACGATCTGTCTGGTAAAGTTACCAAAAGTAATAAAGATAATGGTCAAATTGAAATTGAATTTAATCAAAAACATCAACAATTTCTTCAAACTCTCGATTTAATTGGCCACACCCCACTTCCTCCTTATATCAATAGTCATGAAACCGAAAAAGAAGTCAGAAAAGAATATCAAACCGTTTATGCCAAAGAGCTCGGTTCAGCCGCCGCTCCTACTGCTGGTCTTCATTTCACTAAAAAATTATTAGCCGATTTGAAAAAAAAGGGAGTTCAAATTGAATATGTCACTCTCCATGTTGGTTTGGGGACTTTTCAAAACCTTCGTCCGGAAAATATTGCCACCAAAACTCTTCATCAAGAATTTTATGAAATTGATAATGACACCGCCACTCGATTAAATTTAGCCAAACAGCAAGGCAAGCGAATCATCGCCGTCGGCACTACTTCAGTTCGAACTCTTGAAAGCGCAGCAATAATTAATGATGAACTTTCCAAAAATTCTGAATTTACCATTTTTGACGGCCTTGAACGTGCTTCGCACATTCACCAGCCTAAAAAATGTGTAAAGAAGAATTTATGTTTTTTACAACCAGGCAAAAGTTCGACCCAAATTTTCATTTACCCTCCTTACGAATTTAAATTCGTCGATGCTTTAATCACCAATTTTCATCTTCCCGAGTCTAGTCTTTTAATGTTAGTTTCCGCTTTTACTTCTAAAGAACTTATTTTAAATGCCTATCAACAAGCTATTGAAAATGAATATCGTTTCTTCAGTTTTGGTGATGCTATGTTCATTTATTAGTTATTGTATAATTAACATATGAAAAAAATAGACATCAAAAAACTAAAAGTTAAAGATTTAAATTCTCTCCGAGAACAAGGAACTAAGCCATTCAAAGGTTTTGTTGAATTTATTCAATCTCAAGGTGTTGTCGGTCTAGCTGTCGGTTTCATTATGGGTGGTTCAATTACTAAGCTTATTACTTCTTTTGTTAACAGTATTATCAATCCATTGGTTGGAATTTTGGTCAGTCGAGCTGGCGATTTAAACTTAAATTATTTTAATATTGCTGGTGCCAAAGTTATGTGGGGAAGTTTTATTAGTAGTTTCATTGATTTTATTATTATTGCTTTTGTGGTTTATTTTGGAGTTAAGCTTCTTGGACTCGACAAACTAGACAAGAAAAAGTAAACTTTTATTTCATGATTAATGAAATAATCTTTGATATCGAAACTAAAAAATTGTTTGAAGATATCACTACCAATAATCCTTTCGATTTAGAAGTTTCCATTGTTTCTTTATATAAACGTCAATTGGACGATAATTTTAATGAAATTAGTGGTGAAATTTTAAGTTTTTGGGAATCAGATTTCGATAAAATGTGGCCACTTTTTGCCAATATGGATAGAATCATTGGTTTTAACTCTCTTTTTTTTGATGTTCCGGCTATTGCTCCACTTTGTTCCTACAATTTCAAAAATTTAAATCATTTTGACATTTTAGCCAAAGTTAAAGAATCTCTTGGTTTTCGTTTAAGTCTAGATTCCATTGCCAAAGAAACTTTGGGGACTGGCAAAATTGATGTTGGTACTAATGCAGTTTTGTATTGGAATGAGGGGACTGAAGAGAGTTTAGCCAAACTAAAACATTATTGTGAAGCCGATGTTTTAATTACCAAAGATGTTTACGATTATGGTCTTAAACATAAACAATTAAAATACAAAGACAAATGGAATACTCCTCGAATTATTGAAGTTGATTTTTCTTATCCAAAAGTCGAATCTTCTCCCCAAATTAGTTTGTTTTAAATTCAAAAAAATAGTTTCTTTTTGTTTAAATTTGGTGTATTATTAAAACAAGTCCCCTCAAAAAAGTAAAGAATTTTGCCTATTGCACCGCATTTTTTAACATGGTATGTTGATAACATGAAATTTATTTTTATATCTGGTGGAGTTGTTTCTGGTTTAGGAAAAGGGGTTACCGCCGCCTCTATTGGTTTAATTTTAAAGTCCAAAGGTTTACGGGTAACTAACGTCAAAATCGACATGTATTTAAATGTCGATGCTGGGACTATTCGTCCTCAAGAGCATGGTGAAGTTTTCGTTTGTGATGATGGCATTGAAACCGATCAAGATTTAGGTAATTACGAAAGATTTTTAAATGAAAGTTTAAAGAGAGAAAATTACATGACCACTGGTCAAGTTTACAAATCTGTAATCGATCGAGAAAGAGCTTTTGGTTATAACGGCGAAGATGTTGAAGCTATTCCTCATGTTACTGATGAAATTATTAATCGTATTAAAAAAGCCGGAAAGGTAAATAATGCCGATGTGGTTATTATTGAATTAGGTGGTACTGTTGGTGAATATCAAAATGGTTTATTTTTTGAAGCCAATCGAATTCTAAAATTTAAACAACCAAAAGATGTTATTCATGTTCACGTTTCCTTTTTACCAATCATCAAAAGTTTAGGTGAATTAAAAAGTAAGCCAGCTCAACAATCAGCTCACATTCTCAATTCTATGGGAATTCAGGCCGATTTTATGGTGGCCAGATGTGAAAAAGATATTGATGAAAAAAGAAAAGAAAAATTAGCTTTATTTTGTAATTTAAGAAGTGATCATATTATTTCCAATCCAGATTTAGACAGTATTTACAAATTACCAATTTATTTTGAAGATCAAAATTTTGGTGAAAAAATTCTAAAATCTCTTCATTTAAAAAATAAAAATGGTTCTGGTTTAGCCGAATGGAAAAAATTTGTTGACCGAATTAATAGTGAAAGAAAAGAAATCAAAATCGCCATCGTTGGTAAATATTTCACCACCGGTGATTATCAATTATCCGATTCCTATCTTTGTGTTATCGAAGCTTTAAAACATGCTGGCGCTAAAATTGGGGTTAAGCCAGTTTTAAGTTGGATTAGTACTGATGAAATTGAAAAGAATGGTACCAAAATATTAAAAGGTTATGATGCTA
>Ga0209467_1002939_pt1 | contig 11572 bp, 9 predicted proteins | sample Higcelwee11metaG_FD_187175 | JGI IMG/M metagenome (GOLD analysis project Ga0209467, IMG submission 187175) | Freshwater pond sediment microbial communities from the University of Edinburgh, under environmental carbon perturbations - High... | ecosystem: Environmental > Aquatic > Freshwater > Pond...
TTGTAGAATTAGCAGAGAAATACAAATGCTTGACTTATGTCGATGATGCGCATGGTTCAGGTGTATTAGGTGAAAATGGTCGTGGAACAGTGGATCACTTTCACTTACATGGTAGAATCGATTTTACGATTGGAACATTATCTAAAGCGTTTGGAGTTATAGGTGGTTATGTGGCAGGTAAGAAAGTAATGAAAGAATGGTTAGCTCATCGAGCTCGTCCACTTCTATTTTCAACATACTTACCACCATCAGTCGTAGGACCTTTGCTTGAAGCTGTTAAAATGTTAAGTGAATCGGATGAATATACAAAAGCATGTTGGGATAATGCGAATTATTTCAAAGCGAAGATGAAAGAAGCGAACTTTAATATTGGTCATTCAGAAACACCGATTACTCCTGTGTTTATTGGGGATGAGGCTAAAACTGTTTTATTTTCTAAATCTCTCTTAAAAGAAGGTGTCTATGTCTCTCCAATCATTTTTCCTACCGTCCCGAAGGGCTTAGGAAGAGTAAGAGTAATGGTTAGTGCATCTCACACGAAGGAACAACTCAATCTAGCCATTGATGCGTTTATTCGAGTTAAAAATCAAATGGGTTTATAAACCAAAGTATTTCACTTTGGTTTTTTAATGGGCAAAACCAAATGGTAAAATATTGGGCTATGGTATAATCAACCCATTGAAAAAAGGTAAATATGAGAACATTTAAATATGATTTATTAAAAGAGATTAAAGATCGTTGGTCGGCTCGTGCACTAAGTACACAAGCAATTGATAAAGAAGAAATATATGCATTGATAGAAGCCGCATCGTATGCGCCATCTTCAAACAATGAACAACCATGGCGCTTTATTGTAGGGTTTGAATTGAATACACTTAATCGACTTAGAGAATCATTGATTCCAAATAACTTAGAATGGGCACAACGTGCACCTGTATTAGTATTACTTTTATCCAAACGTACATTTACTAAGAATGGTAAAGTTAATCAATACAATCAATTTGATGCAGGATCCGCATTTTCATTTCTTAGCTTAGAGGCAACTAAGCGTGGATTAATTGCGCATGGTATGGGTGGTTTTGATAAGGATTTAGTTCGATCATCATTTAATATTGATGAAGACTATGATGTATTACTAATGATTGCTATAGGCTATCCAGGGGATAAGAGTCTTTTAAATGAAGGTCATTTAGAGCGAGAGAAACCTGGAATTAGAAAAGACATATCAGAAATTATCATAAATACGGAATCAAACTAAATAGAAATAAGATACAATTAACTTAAGGAGATTAAGTATGAAGAAAAATATCGGTGTTGTTGGAATGGCAGTTATGGGTAAAAACTTAGCGCTTAATATTGCGGATCATGGTTACTCTGTTGTGATTTATAATCGAACAACAGAAGTAATGTTAGACGTATTGAAAGAAAATCCAAATGCTGGATTGTTTGGGGTTGAAACACTTGAAGAATTAGTGATAGAACTTGAAAGTCCACGTAAAATAATTTTAATGGTTAAAGCAGGAAAAGCTGTTGATGCGATTCTAGATAGCCTTATTCCTTTGCTTGATAAAGGTGATATTGTAGTGGATGCGGGTAACTCATTCTACTTAGATACAATTCGTCGTGAGAAATATTATAAAGAATTAGGACTTAACTTTGTAGGGATGGGTGTATCAGGCGGTGAAGAAGGGGCTCGTTTTGGACCTGCGATTATGCCTGGGGGAAGTATTGAAGCTCATATGTCTCTTAAACCTATTTTAGAGGCTATCTCCGCAAAAGTTGATGGAGAACCGTGTACAACTTACATTGGGACAGATGGCGCAGGACACTACGTTAAAATGGTTCACAATGGCATAGAGTATGGAGACATGGAACTCATTTCTGAAGCGTATCATTTACTAAAGGAAGTGGCGGGATTAAGTAATAAGGAATTAGCCGATGTATTTACTGAGTGGAATAAAGGTGATTTAAATTCATATTTAATTGAAATTACAAGTCATATCTTTAAGACGAAAGATGATTTAAGTGATGCGGATATTATCGATGTGATTAAAGATAATGCAGGCCAAAAAGGTACAGGTATTTGGACCACAAAAGAATCAATGGATTTAGGGGTTCACACTTCAGTTATTACAAGCGCTGTCTTTGCACGATTTATATCATCAAGACGATCTGAAAGAATGCATGCGAAATCTGTATTACCAACGATGACTCAAGCTGTAAGTGTTAATCGTGAAGATTTTATTGAGAAAGTCCGTTTAGCTTTGTACTTATCAAAGATTGTTTCATATGCGCAAGGCTTTGTATTACTAGCGGAAGCCGCAAAACTATATAAGTGGAATTTAGATTTTAAGGCAATCTCTAAAATATTTAGAGGTGGATGTATTATAAGAGCTCAATTCTTAAATCGCATTGCGGAAGCTTATGGGAATAATCCTAAATTAGAAAACTTATTACTGGATAAATATTTTATGAATATTGTTAGAGAAGGATTAAGCGCATTACGGGAAGTGAATTCAATTGGAATACTAGCGGGTATACCAATTCCTGCACTTAATTCCGCAATCAGTTATTATGATGCATACCGTTCTGATTCATTATCGACAAATTTAGTTCAAGCTCAACGTGATTATTTTGGAGCACATACGTTTGAAAGACTCGATCGTGAAGGCGCATTTCATTTTGAAGATTGGGGTAAAAATGTTTAAAAATCCAAGTTTAGTCTTCACCATTTTTGGATCAACAGGCGATTTAACCTACCGTAAGCTTTTACCTGCTCTGTATCATTTAAAACATCGTGGTAGATTAAATGAAGATTATGTCATACGCTGTATTGGTCGAAAGGATTATACCAAAGATGAGTATGTTCAGATTATTGAACCTTGGATAAAAAAACAAAGTCGTTTTACATTTAATCAAGATACATTTAATGAATTCATTAAACAAATAGAATATATAAAGATGGAATTTACCAATAAAGATGCATATACAACACTTCTTGATTATCCAATTGGACTTGATAATCTATATTACTTCGCGGTTGCGCCAGAATACTTCAATACAATTGCGGATGGATTAGATCATGTGAACTATTTAGATGATTTTAAACATAGAGTAATTTTAGAAAAACCTTTTGGGGATAGTCTTATCCATGCGAAAATGGTTAATGAAAATTTAACTAAATTATTTAATCAAGAGAATATTTATCATATTGATCATTATTTAGGTAAAGAGATGATTCAAAACATATTAGCTATTCGTTTTGGAAATCGTATGTTTGAATCGGTCTGGAATTCAGATGATATTGAACAAATACAAATTACCGCATCAGAAACAGTAGGGGTAGAAACACGTGGTTCTTACTACGAACAAGCTGGTGCTACAAAAGATATGATGCAGAATCATTTAATGCAGATTATGAGTTATGTTTTAATGGAAAGACCTGAAACATTAAGTAGTAAAGATATGTTAGATAAACAAATTATGGTACTTAATGAAATCGAGCTAGATGACTTAGTTCTTGGACAATACGATAAAAATGAAGATGTTTTAGCGTATCGAGATGAAACAAACGTTGATGCTAAATCAATGATTGATACCTATGTTGCGGTAAAAGTACATTTAAGAGAAGGTCAATTAAAGAATGTGCCAATCTATCTACGTACAGGTAAACGATTAAAAAATCGGGCTACCTATATAAAAATTATATTTAAGTCTTCTGCTTCAAAGCTATATGAAAACTTGCACCAAGAAGTTATTACCATAAAGGTACAACCAGATGAAGGGGTTAGTTTAAGTTTTAATGCCAAGAAACCAGGCACGATAAATACAATCACAGATGTAAAAATGGATTTCTGTCAAAGTTGTATACTAGAGAATAGGATTAATACACCAGAGGCTTATGAAAGATTACTCGATGATGCGTTTGGTCACGATGATACCTTGTTTACGCCTTGGCCAATTGTGGAGATGAGTTGGAAATTTGGGGAATCAATCAGGAAATTTGTTAATTCAGGGAAAAGAAGTTTAGTTTTATATCCCGCAAAAACTCTGGGCCCAATTGAAGCTGATAGTATGCTTCAAAAGGATGGTTTTGTTTGGTTAGATGAGGATGAATTATCCTATTAGGAGCAACATGCGAAAAAATTTAGGGGTGGCTTTAAGTGGTGGTGGAGTTAAAGCATTTAGTCAAGTTGGAGTTTTACGTTACTTAAAAGAAAATGATTTTCGTTTTGATGGTTTTTCAGGCACAAGCATGGGATCTATTATTGCGGCATTAATGGCACATGAAGTTCCAATTGATCAAGTCGAGAAAAGTATTTTAAAGTTAGAGAAAATTATATTAGACGAAAATTTACTTGCGCCAACCAATGCGCAATTCTTTCCACTTTTAACGCGTTCAATTACAGGATTAATCGATCCTACTCGTTTTGTGAAGATTATTGAAGAAGAACTTGACCAATATAATATTAAATATATCAAGGATGTAAAACTACCATTAGTAATAACTGCGGTTGATTTAATTAGTGGAAAAATCGTATATTTTACCAATCAAAAAGATATGATTAAGACACAATTCAAGTACTTTATTATTCTAGATGATGTCTTACTAATCGATGCGATTAGAGCTTCATGTTCATTCCCAATGGTTTTTGCGACAATGGATTATCGTGATATGCAATTAGTTGATGGTGGGGTATTAATAAATGTACCAGTCGCACCGATGCGTGAAATGGGCTTTAATAAAGTATTATCAATATCCATGGATGATTTTAGTGATTATCAAAAGAGTATGAAAGTCACTGAAATTGGTGGACGTATTATTGATTTAATGGCTAATCAATCCACGAATGCGATGTTAAGCTTGTCGGATTATAATATTAATGTATTTGATAAGAAAATTGGAATATTCTCATTTGGCCAAGGCTCAAACGCAATAAAACTAGGTTACCAAAGTGCGATAGAGAATAAAAAAAGTATTTTTGAATTTAAATATACTTTAAAGAAATTTTTCTTTTAAATAATTTCGATGGACTGTAATGATAGGGAGTGATTCACTCTCTTTTTTTGTGATCCAAGTGAATTGTTCAAATGCTTCATCAGTATTGTATATATAGAAGTTAATATTCCATATTTTATGACTGAATACATGTTTTATTGATTTATCTAACAACAACTCTTGATGCGGCTTTATTTGATCAAGTCGTGGTAAGCGATAATAACCATGCATTAATTTATCATTATGATCTAAAGTCAATGCGAATTGATTTTTTGAATTAATGCATAATACAATATCCAGTACTTCTTCTTTCTTATCCAGTTGTTTTGTGGCTTTAGGATAATCATTAACAGAATTTGATAAATAAGCCTTACAATCTTTATTTAATGGACAAAATTCACATTTTGCGGGCTTATTACATATTAAAGCACCTAGTTCCATCAAAGCTTGTGTTAGATGTGTCGGTTCAACATGTTCCATCCATGATTCAATGATTGATTTCACCAAAGGTGTGAATTCTTTTCTGTTTTCTTGTTCATCAAGCATAAACAAGCGACTCATTACACGTTTCACATTGCCATCAATCGCCGCTGTTTTCTCATTAAAACAAATGGATGCGATTGCGGAAGAGGTATAATCACCAATCCCTGGTAATGTTTCAATTTCTTTCTTATTGGTTGGAAAACTATGATTAAAGTTACTTGCTAATATTAGTGATGCCTTTTTAATGTTTCGTACTCTAGAGTAATAACCTAATCCTTCCCAAAGTCGATATAAGTCATCATCATCTGATATAATTAGATCATCTAAGGTAGGGTATTGTTTCATCCAACGATTATAATAAGGCAAAAGTGTATCAATTTGAGTTTGTTGAGCCATGATTTCACTAATCCAAACTCGATAAGGATCTTGATTTTTTCTAAAGGGTAAATCACGTTTATTTTCTAAGTACCATTGTACAAGTTTATGTTTTATATTTTGCATAATCGTATTATAAATAAAAGACAGATTAAAAGCGAGAAAACTCGCTCTTAATTAATATTTATCGGATCCTTCTGTTTATAAGGGAGGGAAATGAAGATTCAGAAGGAAATCATTAGTTATTTTATACCTATATTATAATCAAACTTTTGGGGTGGAGTGTGAAAGCTATGTGAAAGATAGTTAACACTGCTTTACACAAATGTGATACAATACTTGAGTTTAGTAAAGAGGGCCTTAATGAGAAATAAAAAGATTATTAATATAGCGGTAATCGCTCACGTAGATGCAGGAAAGAGTACATTAGTTGATGCATTTTTAGATCAATCAAATGTATTTAGACAGAATGAAGTACATGTTGAACAAATCATGGACTCCAATGATTTAGAACGTGAACGTGGGATTACTATATATTCAAAGAATTGTAGTATTATGGTGGGCGATACAAAGATTAATATTGTAGATACTCCAGGGCATGCCGATTTTTCTTCCGAAGTAGAACGTATTATTCGTACCGTAGATACTGTAATTTTGCTTGTAGATTCAAGCGAAGGTCCAATGCCTCAAACACGATTTGTTTTACAGAAATCACTTGAACTAGGTTTAAAACCTATTCTATTGATCAATAAAATCGATAAACAAGATCAACGTGCAGAAGTCGTTGTAGATTTAGTTTACGATCTATTCTTATCGCTTGATGCGACAGATGAACAATTGGACTTCCCAATTCTTTATGGTATCGCAAGACAAGGTATCGTTCGATACAATTTAGAAGACACTAACAATGATTTAACTCCATTGTTTGATACAATCTTAAAACATATTGGTACATATCCAGATTTAGATGATGAACCAACACAATTACAAGTATCATCCCTTGCATATGATGAATATATTGGTCGATTAGGAATTGGGCGTTTATACAAAGGGACATTAAAAATTGGACAGTCCGTAATGGTTGTTCGTGGTCAATCGAGTATTCGTCAATCAATTTCCCAATTATTTACCTATGAAGGTTTAAAACGTATTCCTGTTCAAGAAGTACACAGTGGGGATATTGTAATTATTGGTGGTATACAAGATGTCTATATTGGGGATACTTTATGCGATCCAAACAATATTATGGCAATGCCTATGATTACGATAGAAGAACCAACTTTATCGATGAACTTTTTAGTTAACGATTCACCATTTGCAGGTAAGAGTGGTAAGTATGTTACTTCACGTAATATTAAAGAACGTTTATTGAAGGAACTTGAAGTTAATGTAGGATTAAAAGTAGAATCACTAGAATCTACGAATAAGTTTAAAGTATCAGGTCGTGGTGAATTACATTTAACGATCTTAGTTGAAAATATGCGCCGTGAAGGCTTTGAATTAGCAGTAAGTCGTCCTGAAGTTATCTATCGTTATATTGATGGAAAACGTATGGAACCAACTGAAGAAGTAATTACAACAGTTCCTGAAGAATATAATGGAGTTGTTATTTCTAAATTGAACTTAAGAAAAGCTCAAATGGAAAATATGGATGAAAAGGGTGGCTATGTCACAATTACTTGGAAAGCGCCTACTCGTGCATTAATTGGTTATCGTAGTGAGTTTATTAATGATACTCGTGGTGAAGGAACGATTATTCGTCAATTCGCTGGGTATACTGAATATGTTGGTGAAATGCCAAAACGTTCTAATGGATCAATGGTTTCAACTGAAGCTGGAGTCGCTATGACTTACTCTATCTTTAATCTTCAGGAAAGAGGATTGTTCTTTATTGGAGCTCAAACTGAAGTATATGAAGGAATGATTATAGGAATGGCTTCTCGCGATGCAGATTTGGAAGTTAATCCAACTAAGAATAAGAAATTAACTGCGATTCGTTCATCAGGTAATGATGAAGCGATGAGACTAGTTACACCTCGACTATTAACACTTGAGTATGCGGTAGAGTTTATCAATGATGATGAATTAGTTGAAGTTACGCCAGCCGCAATTCGCCTTCGTAAGAAATACCTAAAAGGTCATGAACGTAAATCCGCTAATCGTATGCAACGCAACGAAGAAGAAGACGCATTAAACGCATTAAATGAGGGATAATATGACTGATTTTTCATTTGAAATAACACATGTGTGCAAACAATCTGGAGCACGTTGCGGTATTTTACATACACCTCATGGGGATGTATTAACACCCATGTTTATGCCTGTTGGAACACTCGCAACTGTAAAATATCTTTCACCTGAAGAAATAGAAGAAATGAATGCAGGTGTCATCTTAGCAAATACCTATCATCTATGGTTAAGACCTGGTGAGAATGTAGTTAAAGCTGCAGGTGGTTTACATAAGTTTATGAATGTTAAGAATCCAATTCTAACCGATTCAGGTGGATTTCAAGTATTCTCATTATCTGAGAATCGTAAAATAACAGAAGAAGGTGTCTACTTTAAGAATCATCTTAATGGAGATGCTTTATTCTTATCCCCTGAAAAGGCTATACAAATTCAAAATGATTTAGGGGCTGACATTATCATGAGTTTTGATGAGTGTCCGCCTTTTCCTAGTACCTATGAATATATGAAACAAAGTGTTGAACGTACCTTAAGATGGGCAAAACGTGGTAAAGATGTGCACAATAATGATGCGCAAGCTTTATTCGGTATTGTTCAAGGGGGAGAATTTGAAGACCTTCGTGAATATTCCGCAAAATCACTCGTTGAAATGGATTTCGTAGGATATTCCATTGGTGGAACCTCTGTTGGTGAAACTAAAGAAACCATGTATAAAATGATTGATTATGCGATTAAATATTTACCTTTAGAAAAACCACGATATTTAATGGGTGTTGGGTCTACAGACGCAATACTTGAAGGCGTTTTGCGAGGTGTAGACATGTTTGATTGTGTCTTACCGACTAGAATCGCAAGACACGGCACATTAATGACATCTGAGGGTCGATTGAACATTCGTAATGCGAAGAATGAAATGGATTTTAGACCCATTGATGAAAGTTGTGATTGTTATACCTGTAAGAATTATACACGCTCTTATTTAAGGCATTTAATACGATGTAATGAAGGCTTAGGACAACGTTTATTATCGATTCATAATCTACGTTTTTTAATTAATCTAACAGAAGAAGTAAGATTAGCCATTCAAGAGGATCGTTTCTTAGATTTTAAAGAAGCGTATTTTAAGAAACACAATTTAAATAGTGTGAATTCAAGAGGATTCTAATGAAAACCAGTGATTTTGACTTTAATTTACCCCATGAATTAATTGCCCAACATCCTTTAGAAAATAGAAGCGCATCACGTTTATTAGTATTAAATCGAAAAGATGAGTCGATTGAGCATAAGCACTTCAGTGATATTCTTGATTACTTAAATAAAGGGGATGTTTTAGTTTTAAATGATACACGTGTTCTTCCAGCACGTTTGTTTGGTATAAAAGAAGGTACGAATGCCCATATTGAATGTCTTATTTTGCGTCATGAAAATGATACTGTTTTAAGTATGGTAAGAAATGCTAGAGCTGTGAAGATAGGCACTATCATAAATTTTGGCGATGATCGTTTAAAGTTTGAATGTATTGAAATATTGGACCAAGGTTTAAGACGTTTTAAGATCGTTAGTGAAGGTGTTTTCTTAGAACGCTTAGCAGAACTTGGGACAGTTCCTTTACCACCTTATATCAAAGAAAAATTGGATGATCCTGAACGTTATCAAACAGTTTATGCTAAACATAGTGGAAGTGCAGCAGCACCAACTGCAGGGCTACACTTTACAACCGAACTCTTAGATAAAATAAGAGAAAAGGGTATTGAACTTTGTTATATTACATTACATGTTGGACTAGGGACATTTAAACCAGTAGATGTGGATGATGTAACAGATCACATTATGCATGAGGAAGTATATGAAGTATCTAAACAAAGTGCAGATTTACTCAATAAAGCGAAGTTAGATAAACGTAGAATTGTGGCAGTAGGTACAACATCAGTTCGCACCTTAGAATCTCAGATGCAGAAACACGGTAAATTTATCGAAGAGGCAAGTGCTACTTCTATCTTTATAACACCTGGTTATACATTCAAAGCGATTGATACATTAATCACGAATTTTCATTTACCTAAATCAACTTTAGTAATGTTAGTCAGTGCATTTGCGAATCGTGAGTATATAATAAAGGCATATGAATGTGCCATAGAAGAGAAGTATCGTTTCTTTAGCTTTGGCGATTCTATGATTATACAATGAGAAAACTAACTGATTACCAATGGGAAATTGAAAAAATTGAAGAGCTTAAAAAGTTGGAATATAAACCTAAACTTTTAATGCAGTCATGTTGTGCAGTATGCAATAGTTGGCCATTGGAATATCTTTATCCTATATTTGATATTACGATTTATTATAATAACTCAAATATTTATCCAAGCAGTGAATATGATACACGAATCAATGAATTAAGAAATTATGTCACTATTTTCAATGAAAAGAATCATACATCAATCAAAGTCATTGAAGAAAAATATGATTATGAAACGTATAAAACTAATTATTTAGAAAAAAGAAGTTTTGACAAAGAAGGATCACAGCGATGTGGTATGTGTTATGCACTACGTATTAATCAAGCACTTGATTATGCGAATAGACATGGATTCGATTATATTACGACCGTAATGACGATTTCACGTCAAAAGAATTCTAATAAGATTAATGAGATAGCCAGAAGATTAGCGAGTGGATATCCTAAGGTTAATTATTTCTATTCTAATTTCAAAAAAAATAGAGGGATTGATTTTGCGGTTAATACCGCAAAAGATTTAGGTATCTATAAACAAGAGTATTGTGGATGTGAATACTCAATTCATGAAAAAGAATTTGATGTGTAATTGACTCTAGGCCTAATATTGTCTATACTAATTACAAAACAATGAACGAATTAAACTTATTTTTTGGGAATGTAGAAAGCTTTGGGATGATGAAACAAAGCCAAGAGAAATAAGCCTGTCCTTCGGGAGTTAATTTTCTGAAATGAGTAAGAAAATTCGGTTGTTCCGTTATAACATTGAGCACAGTAGTGAAATTAAGGTGGTACCACGTTTATCCAGCGTCCTTTGTAGGACGTTTTTTTATGGAGGTAAAGATGATAAAACTAAAAATGCCAATCGTAGAAACTGAAAGATTGATCTTAAGACCAGTACAATTGGATGACGCAAAAGATATGTATGAATACTGTAGTGATGATGATGTCATTAAGTATCTTTGGTTTGAAAAACATGATTCTGTTGAGTATAGCCAATACATTATTGAAAAACTATTCTTAAATCGAAAAGATGTGGGAATACCTGAAGCGTATGCGATTGTGGTGAAAGCAAACAATAAGATGATTGGGACAATTGATGTGAATCAAGTCCATTTCAATGATGTTGGTGTTATAGGTTATGTCATACATAAGGATTATTGGGGTAAAGGCATCGTTACTGAAGCTCTAGAAACATTAATTCTAGTTCTATTTAATTATTGTGGATTCTATCGTTTAGAAATCAATCATTGTGTTGATAATGTTGGTTCAGGAAGAGTTATTGAAAAAGCTGG
>Ga0209467_1002940_pt1 | contig 11556 bp, 5 predicted proteins | sample Higcelwee11metaG_FD_187175 | JGI IMG/M metagenome (GOLD analysis project Ga0209467, IMG submission 187175) | Freshwater pond sediment microbial communities from the University of Edinburgh, under environmental carbon perturbations - High... | ecosystem: Environmental > Aquatic > Freshwater > Pond...
TAAATGCGAGGAAAGGCCTTGACCCACAGGGTTCATTCGCAGGTACTACTGACAACGTCTATTCACCGTCAAGGATCCTTACGGTTGGAATAAATGTATCACTCTAAAAAACATAAAACGATGAAACGAATATTATACAGCACACTGTTCGTCGCAGCACTGTCACTCTTTATGATGTCGTGCAGTGAGGATTACCTCGATACCCTGCCATCTGACCAGGTGTCGGCGAACTCAGCATTTACAACTACCGGCAACGCCATGCAGGCGCTGAACGGGATACACCGCCTGATGTACCAGCAGCATAACAGCAACCAGGGCCAGTCAGGAGAAGGTTCAGTAAATATCAACCGTGACATGCTGGGCGAAGACCTTGTTATGACCTCCTCAGGTAACGGATGGTATAACAATACCTACAAGTGGGTAGACCACAGAAGCGAGACTTCTGCCGTTGCCTATGCCCCCTGGTATCTCTATTACAGGATTATAGCCAATGCCAATATGATAATTAACAATATTGACAATGCTTCAGGTCCCCAGGAAGATAAGGACATTATTAAAGGCGAAGCACTCATTTACAGAGCATGGGGTCACTTCAACCTGGTACAGCTTTACGGAAAGAGGTACGTTGCAGGAACGCAGAATACACAGCTTGGCGTACCCATCATGGTTACCAATAATTTTGAAGGCCAGCCCCGTAATACAGTTGAAGAGGTATATGCCCAGGTTAATGACGACCTTGACGAGGCAATCTTGCTTCATGCAGATTATGAAAGAGCCAATAATTCGCACATGAATATTGATGTGGCAAGGGGTGTGAAGGCAAGGGTAGCACTTGCTATGCAGGACTGGACAAATGCTGCGGCACTAGCTGCCCAGGCAAGAGCTGACTATCCTCTTATGTCAAATGCTGCTTATAAGGCAGGATTTAACGATTATACAAACGGTGAATGGATGTGGGGAAGTACGGTTATACCGGATCAGACAACCTATTTCTATTCATATTTCGCTTATATGTCAAGGAACTTCAGTTCCACAAATATCAGGGGTAATCCTAAGGCTATCAACAACCTTTTATACAACAATCCGATTTTTACTCCTACAGATGTTCGTCTTGCCAATTTTGACCCGACAGGTGCCCATACGGCCCTTGCTCTTCCTGCAGCATTTACAAGAAAACCATATACCAGCCAGAAGTATCTTGCTGTTGATGGCGCTGACAGTCGCGGAGATGTGGTCTATATGAGAGCCGCGGAGATGTATCTCATCGAAGCTGAGGCGTATGCACGCATGGGCGGACATGAGACAGAAGCTCTGGCAGCACTTAACGCTCTGAGGCAGAACCGTGAAACAGTCCCGGCAAACTACATTCCTTCAGCCGCCACCGGAGCCGCACTCATTGACGAGATCATGCTTAACCGCCGTCTTGAACTCTGGGGAGAGGGTTTCCGTTTCACTGATCTGAAACGACTGAATCTTCCGCTTGACAGAAACGGTGCAAACCACCAGGTTGCATTATGCACCGTGCTGGATATCCCGGCAGGCGATGTCAGGTGGGAATGGCTTATACCTAAACAGGAGATGGACTCAAACGACCAGATGGTTCAGAATGATCTGTAGACTGTCATTATAATCTTTAAAAAGGGGCTCCCGTTTGTCGGAAGCCCCTTTTATTTTGTGCCTTTCCGTAATAAAATATAATGTTTGTTAAGGATGCCAATTAGAAATTATTGATTATTTTTAGCCCTTAAAGATTTACCTAACCGTTTTTTTTAACCTAAACTATCAATTTATGAAAAAGATCCTAATGATTTTTGTACTGGCTCTGACCACTACAGCGATGATGCTGGGACAGACAGTACAGATTACGGGTACTGTCACAAGCGTGGATGACGGCTTGTCGATACCCGGCGCATCAGTAGCTGTTAAAGGCACGACAATCGGTGCCCTTACAGACGCTGACGGGCGGTACACCCTGGCAGTCCCGCAGACAGCCAGTACTCTTGTTTTCAGCTTTATAGGCATGAGGAGAACAGAGGTACTCATCGAAGGCAGAACCAGGATTGACCTGGCGATGGAATCTGAACTTGTAGGCCTTGATGAAGTTGTTGTAACTGCTGTAGGTATTTCCCGCGAAAAGAGGGAACTCGGTTACAACGTCCAGAGCGTCAATACGGAAGTCATAAGCAGCCGGCCCAATGCCGACCTTGTAAACTCCCTGGCAGGTCGTGCTTCAGGTATTCAGATTACAAGTTCCGCAGGTGATGCAGGTGCATCAACATACCTTACCATCCGCGGTGCACACTCAATTACCGGTAACAACCAGCCGTTGTTTGTAGTTAACGGTCTGCCAATCATTTCAGGTGGCGGCGGCGGCGGCGTTGACGGTGTTACAACCTCAAGCCGTTCAATAGACCTTAACCCTGAGGATATTGAATCTATCAGCGTTCTTAAAGGCGGTGCCGCAACTGCACTTTACGGCGTTCGCGCTGCAAACGGTGCCCTTATTATTACAACAAAAAGCGGTAAAAACCTTACAGCAAGAAAGGTTGAATTTCACACCTCGGTTGGTTTCGATAAGATATCACAGAGACCTGCAATGCAGAATATTTATGCCCAGGGTATGGACGGAGTCTGGATTGGCGGTCACGCAAATTCATACGGGCCTAAAATTGCCGATCTGGAATATGACGGTGATGCAACATACAAATGGGATCCGAACGGTCGCCTTGTTCCCAAGGGAACAGGAAACGGGATGCCCGCCGTAGCTTACGATCCATTTGATTTCTTCCAGACAGGTGCCGCTTATAACAACCGCTTAAGTGTCAGCAACGGCAATGAACTCGGAAGTTACTTCTTTTCAATGTCAAACCTCACCCAGGAAGGTGTTGTCCCGAACAACAAATTCGGAAGGACAACATTCCGTCTGAATGCCACATCAAAATTATCAAAGAAGGTGACTGTGGGTGCTGATTTCGCCTATACGAATTCAAAGGCAAGACAGATTCAGAAAGGTTCTAACGTGTCAGGTGTTATGCTCGGCCTTGTACGAACTGCCAGAACCTTTGATAACAGCGCCGGTTACATATTCCCTGACGGAACACAGAGAAACTACCGTAACGGTGGCGGATATGACAACCCCTACTGGGTCTCCAATAAGATTTCATTTGACGAGAATGTAAACCGTTTCACGGGAAGTGCAAATCTTAATGTCAAATTTAATGACCACCTTGACCTTTCATACACCGGTGGCGTTGACTGGTACAACAGGAGATATACCGACAGGTTCGCAATCAATTCAAGGGCATTTCCGGCAGGATATTATGATGAGTACATGGCCTATTCCGGGATTCTGAACTCTGACCTTCTGCTTAGTTATACCCAGGATCTGGGTGATAATTTTGACATGAAGCTTACTGTAGGCAATAACCTCTACTCAACCTACTTCAAGTCGCTCTACGGTGATGCTGACGGTCTGCAGATCGCTGATTTCTACCAGCTTTCAAACTCTCCGACAAATACTGTCAGCCACGGAAGCTCGGCTTATCGTACAGCAGCATTCTTCGGCGATTTCAGCCTTGCCTTTAAAAATATTCTATATCTTGGTCTGACAGGTCGTAATGACTGGTCGACAACCATGCCCGAGGCTAACCTTTCTGCATTCTATCCTTCAATAAGCCTGGGTTTTGTATTTACGGAGCTCGGAAGTCTTAAGGAAAATAATGTGCTTACATACGGTAAGATCAGAGGATCTGCCGCACGTACGGCTAACATTGCCGGACCTTACAGCACCTCCAATTATTTCTTCGCTGCAGGCGCAGGTGACGGTTGGACAAACGGTGTCGGATTTCCTTACATTGGCCAGACTGGCTTTGAACAGGGCTCCGGCCTCGGCAACCCCGATCTGAAACATGAGACCCAGGATTCATGGGAAGTCGGATTGGAATTAAGGTTCTTCAAGAACAGGATCAACCTTGATGCCACCTACTTCAACAACCTTAATACAGGTCTGTTAATGTCAGTGCCAATTGCTGCTTCAAGCGGTTTTACATCAGTGTATATGAATGCAGCATCAATGGATTCAAAAGGTGTTGAGCTGAGCCTGGATTTAAACCCGGTTGTTACGAAGAATTTCAACTGGAATATCCTAGTCAACTTCACAAAACTGAAAAATATGGTTCTGAAACTGGCACCGGGTGTTGATAACCTTGGCCTCGGAGGCTTTACAGAACCCCAGGTACGTGCCATAGCAGGCCAGCCTTACGGTTCGATCTTCGGCAACGAATGGTGCAAGGATGAAAACGGCAATGTTCTGATCAACGATGATCCGACAGACAGTTTCCGTGACGGTTACCCATGGGTTGATACACGTGAATTCGCCAATATCGGAAATACGAGTCCGGACTGGACCGCAAACATTACAAACACAATGTCATATAAAGGTCTTAGCTTCTCCTTCATGTGGGACATCAAGAAAGGCGGTCAGATGTGGAACGGTACAGGTCATGCAATGAATTTCTTCGGAACAAGTGCAGCCACTGCATATCGTGAAGTATATTACACTCCGGAGGGGACCATCAATTTCGAGTTGACCCCTGCTGAAAACATTAAGGTTTTCGAAGGTGTTTACGGTCATCTTGTAGACGGTGTGCCGGTAGGTACCGGTGTTAAGAATGTGACCCCGGTGGTTCTTGATCAGGCATGGTTCCGCGGTCAGGGAAGTAACTTCGGCGGTGGTGCCTCATCTGTTGCAATGGAGCCAACAGACTGGCTGAGACTGAGAGACATTTCCTTAAGTTATGATATTCCTGTCAAAAATACTTTCATGAAAAATCTGCAGGTCTACGTAACTGGCAAGAACCTGATGCTCTTTACACCCTACACGGGTATTGATCCTGAGACAAACCTCGAAGGAGCTTCAAACGGTCAGGGAATGGATTACTTTAACAACCCGGGTACTAAAACCTACATGGGCGGTATTAAAGTAACATTTTAATTAACCTCCAAAAATACAAATTATGAAAAAGTACATTAACAATATATTTAAGACCGCAGGATTGTCTCTGGTTTTTGTCCTGGCTCTTTCCTCTTGCGAAAAGTGGATAGACACAAGCCTGAACACCGATCCGGATTCTCCTGCAGATGTGCCTATGAAACTTATGCTGCCCGCAATCGAGCAGAAACTGGGTTACAATATGGGCGGAAACGAAATCGTACGTACAACAGCCACCTGGATGCAACAGTTTGACGGAGTTGACCGTCAGTCATACACAGAAGCAATCTATCAGCTTGTTCCCGGTGATGTTAATAACCTGTGGAATGCTTTCTATCCCGGCATACTCATGAATTCAAAAGTCATGCTGACTAAAGCAGAGGCACTTGAGTCTCCATTTAATGCTGGAGTTGCAAGGGTTTTAATCGGGACAACTCTTGGAATGGCAACCGATCTTTTCGGTGATATGCCTTTCAGAGAAGCATTCAGGGGAAATGAGAACCTTCTGACCCCGAAGTTTGATACCCAGGAGCAGATCTACGACACTCTTTTTACAATTCTTGATGATGCTATTGCCGACCTTAGCGCAACCTCAGATCCTATTGGTATAGGAGGGGACGTCATATATGCCGGTAGTGCTGCCAAGTGGAAGAAAGCTGCTTATTCAATCAAAGCCCGTCATCTGCTTCAGTTGTCCCTTGTGAACGGCAACGCCGCTTATACAGCAGCGCTGACCGCAGTTGCAGGCGGATTCACTTCCAATGCTGATGATTTCAGCGTTCCATGGAATGTCGATAATCACAATCCTATCTTCCAGTTCATGGAACAGCGCGGAGATGTGCGTATGGGTGCTACACTGATTGATATGATGAAAGCCAACAATGACCCCCGCCTTCCCTTCTATGCTGAATTAGACGGTGACGATGAATATACAGGGAGTATAGCCGGTTCACAGAATGATGCTGCTTCACTACCCGGCACATATGTTGCAGGAGCTACAACGCCCACTGTTATAATGTCTTACGCTGAACTTAAGTTCATTGAGGCTGAGGCCAACTTCAGGCTGGGACAGGCAGTACCTGCCAGAGCTGCTTTCCAGGCAGGAGTCGCTGCATCGGTTCTCAAGGTAACCGGAGCTGCAAATACAGCATGGCTGGATGCAAATATAAATGGTATTGCAAATGTGACCCTCGAGCTTATAATGGCTCAGAAGTATATCGCAACCCTTGGGAACAACCAGGCATTCGCCGACTACAGAAGGACCGGGTTGCCCACGATGGTATTACCAATAGGTGCACTCATCCCTTCAATGCCTGTACGTTTCCCGTATGCTCAGGAAGAGATCACTTACAACGGAGCCAATGTTCCGGCTGTAACACTCAGTTCCAAACTGTGGTGGGACAGGTAGCCATTCCGTGAATAACCAAAAAAAGATGTAAATCATGAAAAACATATTCAAAATATTGTACGTTTTTATTGTAGCCGGAGCACTTTTGTCCTCCTGCGAAAAAGTAGAAACGGGATTCAACAAGATAACCAACGAACCGGATCCGACTGCTACGTACTATCTGCAGTTCATAAATGCAGCGAAGACTCTTGAGACAGGTGTTACCACATCAGGTGCCCTTATTGAAATTGTGACTCCGATTGCAGTTTCTCTTATGGGGATTCCTCAGCCGGAAGCCATTACTGTAAACCTGACAATAGATCCTTCCAGTACAATCACACCGGCTATGTACACACTGTCAGCCAACAGTATCACGATACCTGCCGGTAGTACTTCCGGAGCTGTAACTTTAACGACAAAAGCTGCCGACATGCCGGTTGGCCAGACTGTTAAGCTTGTTGTGACACTGAATGCAGGTGAACACAATACACCCAATGCGAACGGTATTAAACTTACTTACAACCTGAAACGCATTGAGTTCTGTCCGCTTGTAAACGGTTCGGCTGACCTTGTAGGGTCATGGACCGGTGAGGATGCTTACTACCCGAGTGTTGCAACTACCGTAATCTCAGGTACCAATGTAAAGATCTCTGGTCTTGGCGTTGGATTCATCGAGGACTGGTGGGCTGAACAGGTGACTGCTCTCGGCGCTCCTGAGATGACAATAGCAGGTAACGGACTTGTGGATATCCCCAGGCAGTATCTGTTTACCACGACCTACGGCGGATCCCCCTACGATTATGAAATCAAGGGTTCCGGTAAATGGGAAAACTGCGGTGCAACACCAAGACTAATTATCCAGTATGATATTTATTATCCTGGTGACACAGATGGACTTGCAAAAACGTATAACAGTTATTTTGGCGGTGTGACTTATTTTACCGCAGATGTAACTTTGGGAAGCAAGTCAGAATCTGAAGTTTTTGTAAATGATATTATTAAACAAACCTTTAAGAGATAATAAGGTTTATCTGCATTCTTTTAAGGGCTCCCCATTCAGGAGCCCTTTTTTTTGCTCATCAGCCTAAGAAGTTCATAAATTCAAAGGTTAAAAGTTGTTAATTAAAAAAATTCGCTTATTTTGCATTAGTGAAGAATTTTACTAACCCTATTTTCTAAACCTAAACTATCAATTTATGAAAAAGATCCTAATGCTCTTTTCACTGTTTCTCATAACGGCCTCGCTTGTTATGGCACAGACAGTGGCAATTACGGGGACCGTCACCGGCTCTGAAGACGGAATGGAGTTGCCCGGTGTTTTCGTAACTGTAAAAGGTACGACAATCGGGGCAATAACCGGAACGGACGGAAAATACATCGTTCAGGCTCCCGCCACCGCAACTACGCTGGTTTTTAGCTTTCTGGGATATGTTACCCAGGAAGTTGCAATTGCCAACAGGACGAGAATTGACATGGTCCTTAAGCAGGACATGTTCAATGTTGACGAAGTTGTTGTGGTTGCCTATGGTACCCAGCAAAAACGTGATGTTGCCGGTGCAATTTCATCGGTGAAAGGCTCAGACATTGCGATGATGCCTGTACAGAGCTTTGACCAGGCTCTTCAGGGAAAAGCCGCCGGAGTAACAATCACGATGCCTAACGGCGTACTTAACAACCCGCCTGTTATAAGGGTCCGCGGCTTCAACTCCATTACCGGAAGTTCAAGCCCGCTTGTTGTTGTGGACGGAGTTCCGATATTTACAGGAAACGTTTCTGGTACGAATGCCTCTTCAAACGCACTGGCTGACGTCAACCCGTCAGACATCGAATCAATGGAGATTCTGAAGGATGCCTCAGCAACCGCAATCTACGGTTCCCGTGCAGCCAACGGTGTTATAATCATCACAACCAAGCGCGGTACCGCCGGTAAAACCAAGGTTTCATATGATGCTTACGTAGGTTTCACCCAGCCGTACAGACTCTTTGATGTAATGAATGCCGAACAGTATGTAGAACATAAGAATCTTGCCTGGGCGAACAACCCTGCAGCACTTGGTTTTGCATTCTTTATTCCTGATGACGCAAACGGAGACCCGATTGACACAAAGTGGTCAGAATATGTGTACCGCACAGGATTCCAGCATAACCATGCCCTGACAATTTCAGGCGCCACCGGCAATACCTCATACTTTCTTTCAATAGGTTATACAAACCAGGAAGGTATGATCCAGAAGAACAGCTTTGACAGGAAAAACGTACGTTTGAACCTTGATCACAAGCTGAATAAATGGGTGTCACTCGGAGCAAATTTCTCATATATCAATTCCCTCGGCAGGGCACCAAACACAGGATCACTTGCAGGTCAGGCTTTCAACACCGCCGGTGCAGGACGACTTGCGTTTGTTCTTCCCCCGAACCTTGCACCCTATAAAAATGACGGAACTTACAATATTAACGGTTCCGCAATAGGCAGTCTGGGTCAACCGGTTGGTAACTACGGATACTATAACCCGGTTCCTATTTTTGAACTCAATAAGGCAAGTACACAGACAGACAGGATTCTTGCTACCCTCAATGTTACTGTTACCCCGTTCAAGGGACTTGCACTCAAATCCGTTTACGGTATTGACAACCTCTCTGTCGAGGATAATGTATTCCAGACTGGCATCACAGGAGACTCCTATGCAAGCAACGGTTATGTATGGAATCAGTTCTACCGTCCCACAAGATGGACCTGGACAAATACGGCCAATTATTCTGGTACAATTGCTGAAAAATTTAATTTCGGCATTCTCTTCGGTTCGGAGCAGCAGTACACAAAGAGTATTAACTGGACCGGTACCAAGACTAATTATACCGACCCGTTCTTCGAGGTATACCAGGGTTCATGGGTAACGGCAGGTATGGGCGGCGGCGGCAGAAGTGAAAACTTCTTCCAGTCTCTCTTCGGCCGTGTAAACTTCGACTGGCAGAAAAAGTACTATTTCGAACTCAGCGTCCGTCGCGACGGTTTCTCCGGTCTTGCTGAAGGCAATAAGTTCGGTACATTCGGCGGAGCTTCCCTGATGTGGAATATTTCAAGGGAACCCTTCGTGACCGGAATTGACGACATCATCTCTGACATGCGCCTCAAGGCCAGTTATGGCCGGGTTGGTAACATGTCAGGTATCGGCAGTTATGCCTCATTGTTCCTGTATTCTTCAGGAGTATACGGAGCAGCACCGACATGGACATTCTCGCAGGCAGGTAACCCCGACCTGAAATGGGAAGCAAGTGACAAGTATGACGTCGGCTTCAGCTTCGGCCTCCTGAATGACAGGATCCAGGCTGACATCAACTGGTACAGGAATGATGTAAACGACCTTATTCTCGATGTTCCGCAGGCCCCTTCAAAAGGTATCCCCGGAAACACCGTACCTGCAAACATAGGTTCGATGTTTAACACAGGACTGGAGTTCACTGTTACAACTTATAATATCTCCAAGCCCAACTTCACATGGAACACAAATTTCAATTTCAGCACACTGAAGAATGAAGTTACTGAACTCGCTCCCGGAGTTACCAGTCTGCTGGGTTATACTTCAGCACTGGAGTTGACCAACCGCACCGTTGTCGGTCTTCCGATCGGAAATATATGGGCAGTTGAAACCCGCGGTGTAGATCCTACAACAGGTAGAAGGGTGTTTGTAAACAATGCAGGTAAAGAAGTACTTTACAGTCATGAAAATGCAAGCAAGTGGACCTACAGGGACGGCACCGGTGTTGCCCCGGTTATCTCGCTTGCCACAGACGGCAAGGCAGTAGGTTCTCCGCTTCCAAAATTCTTTGGCGGTCTCGACAATAACATTACACTCAGGAATTTCGACTTTAACCTTGGACTTACCTACGCTCTCAGCTTCTATGTTTATAATGGATCGAAAGCAGGTCTCAGGGACCAGAGATGGTGGAACAACTCGGTTGAAGTATATGAAACTGCATGGAAACAGTCCGGAGACATTACAAACATACCGAAACCGGTATTCAATGACAACGTTTCCAACGGTTCGGCAATGCCTATTACCGAGAACGTTGAGAAGGGCGATTATCTGAAGGTCAGAACAATTTCTGCTGGATATGCATTCAAGAATATACCGGGAAATACAGGCATTGAGAAAGTCAGGCTTTATGCCCAGATCTTCAATGCTTTTGTTATCACGAAGTACACGGGTTCTGACCCTGAAGTTTCAACCAACGGGGATACCAACCTTGCACCCGGGATTGACCGTAACTCGGCACCCCAGGCAAGGACATATACCTTCGGGATAAACGTTTCATTCTAACCGATAAATTCAGAGAATTATGAAAAATATATTGAAGATATCATTGATATTGCTAATGATAATGGCGGTGACAGGATGCTCTAAAGAGTACCTGAGTCCTTCACCGGAAACTTCCCTTGGCGAACTTAACGCCTTTGATACCAAAGACCGCGTTGTAGGTCAGGTAAACGGTATGTATGCTTTTATGAAAGTAGGTGCATATCTTGGTGGCAGATACCATGTTTACAATGACATCCGGGCTGACAATTTCATTCCTAAAAGTTCCAACCTGGTTACCGGTTATGCTACCTGGAACCATTCATTACTCGGTTCAAGGGATGAGGTTCAGAACCTCTGGGGTGCAGTTTATGCTGCCAACAACTCGATCAACCTCTTTCTTGAAGGACTCGAAGCCAAATGGACTGCCGGTGCCCTGACAGATATAATAACCCAGGATGAGTACAACCAGTATAAGAGTGAGGCTCTCACGCTTCGCGCAATGTGCTATTTCGACCTGCTGCAGCTGTACGCACAGCCTTATGCCAAGAGTAACGGAGCCAATCCGGGTCTTCCTCTTCGCCTTACAGCTAATAAAACAGCTGCAGGGAATGATCTGGCAAGAAGCAGCGTGGCAGAAACATATGCTCAGATACTTTCAGACCTGAATACTGCGGAACCTCTTGCTGCTGCAACGTATGCAACAGCACTTCTCAGAACCACCAGGATTCACAAGAACACAATCATTGCGTTCAAAACACGTGTTTACCTGGCTATGGGCAACTATCCGGCTGTAAAAACAGAGGCAGCAAAAATTGTACCTGCAGCAGCTCCGTTTGTTGCTCCCACCGGTGCAGCTTTTGCCCTGACTCCCACATTTGCAG
>Ga0209467_1002941_pt1 | contig 11552 bp, 9 predicted proteins | sample Higcelwee11metaG_FD_187175 | JGI IMG/M metagenome (GOLD analysis project Ga0209467, IMG submission 187175) | Freshwater pond sediment microbial communities from the University of Edinburgh, under environmental carbon perturbations - High... | ecosystem: Environmental > Aquatic > Freshwater > Pond...
AACTTCATTCACACTACTTATACAGAATCGAAGTGTAGTTGATCATATTCTGTATGAACAATTAAAAGAAAGAAATGTCGCAATTCTTCATATTGTAAATGGACCATTATTTAAGGATACAGATTCAGTTAAGATATGCAAATCGAATAATCCAAAGTTCGCTCATTTAAGTTTCGTTGGACCGACTGACAATGGGATAGAAGAGTATCAAAGGATTAAGTTGATGAATTCATTAGGTAAAATAACTGTCCTATTAAGTGACAATCCAAATGATGTACATCACTTCTCAATTCAGAATAATTACAGTTGGCATAAACCATCTGTTTTGCCTTTACTTAAAAAGAATCAGACATTGTTTTTTGACCGTGTTTTTACATGTGAAAAACCATCAGAATTCATTCCTTTATTAAATAATCTTATTTTTTAACGAGTTTCGGTGGTATAAGCTCGAAAAGTTGTGAAATTAGAGACAATTTGTTATAAATTATCAAAATTCATCATTGTCTGATTGTATTTCGATTTTAGCGGATTTATACTTTTTTTGTGCTTTGGCATAAAGGAACGATAAGATGAAAAAGATTTTAATTGTTGGTGGAGTTGCCGGCGGCGCAACCGCAGCCGCAAGACTAAGAAGACTTAGCGAAAAAGATGAAATAATTATGTTTGAACGGGATGAGTACATAAGCTTTGCGAACTGTGGTCTTCCGTACTATATCGGGAATGTGATAAAGGATCGTAATGATTTATTAGTTCAAACGATAGAAGGAATGACAGAGCGTTTTAATCTCGATATCCGTAATTTCTCTGAAGTTATTGATATAAATCGATTGTCAAAAACAGTCACTGTCAAAAAAGTAAAAACAGGCGAAACTTATCAAGAATCGTATGATGTTTTAATTCTATCCCCGGGTGCTAAACCTATCTTTCCTCCTATTGAAGGAATTAAAGAAGCGAGTAATCTATTTGTACTTAGAAATATTCCTGATACAGATGCGATATATCGTTTTATAGAAACCAAGAAACCTAAGACGGCGGTTGTTGTTGGAGGAGGTTTTATTGGGGTTGAGATGGCAGAGAATTTATGTGAACGTGGTATTAAAGTAACAATCGTAGAGAAACTTCCACAAGTACTTGCGCCACTTGATTTCGAAATGGCTCAAATAGTTCATCGTGAGTTGAACGCACATGGTGTTAACTTAGTCTTAGGCGATGGTTTATTAAGCTTTGCGAATAATGGTAGAACAATTAACTTAGAAAGTGGTCAATCCATTGAGACAGATTTAATTATCTTATCTATTGGAGTTGTGCCAGAAAATACATTAGCGAAAAAAGCTGACTTGTTAGTTGGACCTCGTGGACATATCGCAGTCACAGCTAAATTAGAAACGATGGATGCGTCTACGAATCAAGTTGTAGAAGGTGTCTATGCGATTGGTGATGCGATCCAAGTTAAGGATTTCGTGTCAAATACTGATACTGCAATTGCGCTTGCTTGGCCTGCAAATCGTCAAGGAAGAATCGTGGCAGATATTATTCATGGAGTAGATACACAATACAATGGTTCTATGGGAACTTCAGTTTTAAAAGTATTCAATCTTACTGTTTCCGCAACGGGTAATAATCAACGTACTGCAGAAATGAAGAAGATACCTGTACAAGCGATTCATGCACATCGTAATAATCATGCGTCTTATTATCCTGGCGCAACTAATATCGATCTTAAACTTATTTATAATCCAGAAACACTTGAAATCTTAGGGGCTCAAGCAATAGGACAAGATGGGACTGAAAAGCGTATCGATGTCATTGCGACTGCGATTAAGCTTAAGGCTAAAATTACACAACTCAGTGATTTAGAACTTGCCTATGCGCCGTCTTATTCTTCTGCTAAAGATCCAGTCAATATCTTAGGTTATATTGCGGAGAATGTAATCGCTGGCTTCTATAAAGTAGCGTATGTTCAACATGTTTCTGAACTTGAAAAACAAGGCGCATTATTTCTTGATGTACGTACTCCAATAGAATTTGAAACGGGAGCACTACCAGGCGCAATCAATCTTGAAGTCGATCAACTACGTTCTAATTTACATTTATTAGGAGATTCAAAAGATCGTCCGATTGTTGTGAATTGCCAAGTAGGATTACGTGCTTATGTTGCGATTATGATATTAAAAAATTTAGGTTATACCAATCTATATAATTTATCGGGAGGCTATTCAACTTATAAGGCATTTAAATATGAATTAAATAGTGCAGCTATTGGTGCGATTAAATCAGCCAAGGTCGATGAAACAACTGGTATGTCAACACCAACCGCTCTTCATGATAATTCAAAGGTTGTGGATGTCTCAGGTATGCAATGTCCAGGTCCTTTAATGGCAACCTATAAAGCTGTACAGGATATTAATGAAGGAGATGGCGTAAAAATTATTGCGACAGATCCAGGCTTTGCGGCAGATGTAAAAGCATGGGCTAAAACAAATGGTCATGATTTACTCAGCTTAAATTTAGAAGGCAATAAGTATATTGCGGAAATTGTTAAGGGTAAGAAAACTCAAGCTGAACAAACACAATCTAATCAAGAGAATGCGACAATCGTATTATTCTCTGGAGAACTTGATAAAGCTTTAGCTTCTATGATTATTGCGCAAGGTGCCGCAGCTCAAGGTAAACATGTCTCTATCTTCTTTACCTTCTGGGGATTAAATGCATTACGTAAAGATGTGAATGTACCAGTTAAGAAGAACTTTATTGAACGTATGTTTGGATTTATGATGCCTAGAGGCGCAAATAAATTACCATTATCCAGTATGAATATGATGGGTATGGGTGCACTAATGATTAAGGGATTAATGAAACATAAGAATGTGGATCAATTACCAATCATGATAAAGGATGCTCAAGCACTTGGCGTTAAGTTTATCGCATGTCAAATGAGCATGGATTTAATGGGCATTAAACATGAAGAATTAATCGATGGTGTAGAAATTGGTGGTGTAGGAACCTATATCGCTAATAATGAGAATGTAGGTACGACTTTATTTATCTAAACGGGTTATTAACCCGTTTTTTAGTTATAATTAAATTGAGGAGAATATATGTTAAAGATAGATTGGTTAGGTCATTCATCTTTTAAGCTAAGTTATAATAATTATCAAATCGTGATTGATCCCTTTGGAGATAATGTCATACCAGGATTAAATGGAGTCCATGAATCAGCGCATGTTGTGTACTGTTCACATGAACACAAAGATCATAATGCGAGAGAAAATGTAGAAATACTTCCCTTTATGGAGAATCCATTTAAGATGTCTGTTATTGATAGTTATCATGATCAGAGTATGGGAAGTCAAAGAGGATCGAATAAGATACTAATTCTTCAGAACAAGCATATAAAATGTGTTCATCTAGGGGATATTGGATGTCTTCCTACTGTCGATGAATTTAGACTATTAATGAGACCAGATGTCGTGTTTGTGCCAATTGGGGGACACTATACCTTGAATAGAGAAGATATTGTGTACTTGATTAAAAAGATTTATCCTAAGGTGATTGTGCCGATGCATTATCGTACTGATTCATTTGGACCACAAGTGATTGGGACATTAAAAGAATTCTTAGATTTAATGAATAATGAAGTAATTTATTATCATAATTATTCTATGGAATATAAATCTACCTTACCCTCACATATCGCGATATTAGAACCTAAGAATGCACTTTAGAGCATTCTTCACCCACCATATTTAACAGACTGATATACTAAATAAAAAGGAGGATATTATGTCAAACTATGATTTATCAAAATTGACTCCAATGCAGTTACAAGTTACTCAAAAGAATGCGACAGAACCACCCTTTAAGAATGAATTCTTTGATTTCTTTGAAGAGGGAATCTATGTTGATATTGTAAGTAAAGAAGTTTTATTTTCATCTCTAGATAAATTTGATTCACATTGTGGATGGCCTAGCTTCACAAAACCTATTGAAACCAATGTGATTGAGAAAAAAGATTTTAGTTACGGTATGGTTCGCATAGAGGTTCGATCAAGAGATGCGGATAGTCATCTAGGGCATGTGTTTAATGATGGACCAGAGGATAAAGGTGGATTAAGATATTGTATCAATTCCGCATCCTTAGAATTTATACCTAAAAAAGATTTAGTTAAACGAGGTTATGAAGCTTATCTTTCATTATTTGAATAAATAAATATGTTAAAGTAGACTAAAGTGAGGAACTTATGGCTTATCCAATTCGATTATTTACCCAACGTATTCGTTCATTAGTTTTAAAACGTTCAATTGATCTTGTACAAAATAAGAAAGTTGAGCTTCTTGATCATGATCATGAACATGCTCAATTTCATGTTGAGAATCAAAAAGATGGTTATTATCATGTCGAAGTTCGCTTACTTGATAAACAGGTTACCTTTACGCATTGTGATTGCCCGTATCGCGGTGTTGGCTTATGTAAGCATACTGGGGCCGCATTACTTCAACTACTAGTCAATGATGGCTTTGAACCATCAGAATTTACTGAATTAGATTTTAAGTTTGAAGATAGTGAAGTAATTGATTTAGAAGCCATGGAAGAAAACGTTAAAGCAATTATTAAAGAGATTAGTCAAGATAGTGGCTTTGAATTAGTGGAGTTCTTATCGAGCCAAGATAAACCTCAGCTACTAACGTTCGTCTTAAAATATCTAGAGGAATCAGAAGATATTCGCTTAGTTATTATGGCTTATTTATGGTATAAAAGTCAGAATCCAAAACCAACATTTCTATCTTAAGCGCGTTTGCGCTTTTTTAAATTCTGTCACCATTTGACATTGACAAGCTTGTATTAGGATAAATTGTAAGTGATAACAAACAAATTTATACTATGTTTGACGATGACCTAGTCATCAAGTCAATTACCTATAAGGAGGTATTATGAAAGAGAAAGTTCAAAGTTTTGGCCGTTTCTTATCTGGAATGGTCATGCCTAATTTGGGCGCCTTCATTGCTTGGGGTTTAATCACCGCATTATTCATCCCTACAGGATGGGCACCAAATGCTACGCTATCTGCTTTAGTTGGTCCAATGATTGTTTATTTACTACCATTGTTAATTGGTTATACAGGTGGTAGAGTCGTTCATGGTCAACGTGGTGCGGTTGTTGGGGCAGCTGCAACTATGGGTGTTATCGTTGGTACAAGCATTCCTATGATGCTTGGCGCAATGATAATGGGTCCAGTAACTGCATTTGTATTAAAGAAAATCGATGAAGCTTTAGAAGGCAAGATCCCTGCTGGATTTGAAATGTTAGTCAACAATTTCACAGCTGGTATCGAAGCTGCAGTATTCGCAGTATTAGGATTAGTTGTTGTTGGTCCAGTTGTTGAAGCGTTATCCAATGCTTTAGGTGCTGGGGCTGAAGTTCTAGTTAATGCTGGTTTACTACCACTTGTTTCTATCGTTGTAGAACCTGCTAAGATTTTATTCTTAAATAATGCAATTAACCATGGTGTATTAAGTCCATTAGGTATTGCGCAAGTTGCTGAAACAGGCAAATCTATCTTCTTCTTAGTTGAAACAAACCCTGGTCCAGGATTAGGTATCCTAATCGCTGCATTCTTATTCGGTAAAGGTTTAACTAAAGAATCTGCTCCTGGAGCAATCATTATCCACTTCTTTGGTGGTATTCATGAAATTTACTTCCCATACGTATTGATGAATCCATTACTCTTATTAGCAGCTATCGCTGGTGGTGCTACTGGTGTATTCACATTCGTATTATTAAATGCTGGTTTAGTTGCTCCTCCATCACCTGGATCAATCTTCGCATTATCCGCTATGGCTTCCGGTGATCTAGTTAAAGTTTGGGTTGGTATCGCAACTTCTGCAGCAGTTTCATTCTTTGTAGCTTCATTCGTGTACAAATTCACTGAAGAGAAGAAAGAATTAAGCGAAGCTTCAGCAGAAAGCAGAGCTAATAAAAATTTATGATAAAGAAAATTGTATTCGCGTGTGATGCCGGTATGGGATCCAGCGCAATGGGAGCTACAACGTTAAGTAAGAAACTAAAAGCGGCTGGGTTAGACATTAAAGTTGTACATACAGCAATTGAAGACATACCAAGTGACGCACAATTAATCGTTACGCATACATCTCTTGCTAATCGTGCTCGTAAAGAACACCCAAATGTAGAAATAGTCACCATCAATAGTTTTGTTGGCGCACCTGAATACGATCAACTTGTCAAACGACTCACAGAAGAAAAATAATAATACAAAGAGGTAGAAATACCTCTTTTATTTTTGGCAACATATAATGTGTTCTATCTTAAATCGTGTCACTATATAACTTTAAATAAAAGTGTCTATAATGAAAGTATGATTAATCAACAATTAACATTCCTTAGTCCACGCTTAATCCAATGTCTAATTGTATTGTGTAATACAGAAGGTTTTATGACGGTTAATTCGCTTGCGGAGAAAGTAAAGACGAGTAAACGTACGCTATTTAGAGAGTTAAAAGATATTAATACCATATTAAAACCCTACTCTGTAAGTGTAATAACACGTCCGAAATATGGGATTAAATTAGAATGTGATCAAGATGAGAAATTGCATTTTAAGAGTATCTTATTACAAATCAGTGCTAATCAAAATAATTTAAACAAGGAAGATCGTCAAACGATTCTTTTGGCAGAAATATTAAAGAATAAATCACTTCAGAAATTAGTGGTTTATGCGAGTGAATTTGATGTATCAGAGGCAACTATTAGTAATGATATTGATGGTTTAGAACCAATCCTTAACGGCTATGGATTAACTCTAGTCCGTAAGCCTGGTAGTAATCTAAGTATAGAAGGTTCTGAAGAAGCCATTCGTAAAGCAATTCGTGATTTTGTATATAAACATATGGAAGAGGAAAAGCTAGTTCGTTTACTCAACCAACAAATGCCTTGGGATATTGAGAATTACTTTAAAAATCAAGGCCCGGATAGTATTCTCAATGTCCTAAACAAAGAAATTCTATGGCAAGTAATTGCCATACTTAAAGAAAATGATTCGATATGGGTTCATCGTTTAGCTCAGAATTCATATATTGGATTGATATTACACTTAACCATCGCGATAGAAAGAATGGTTAAGCAAGATCCGATTACGATTGATCATTTACTCTTGATCCAGTTAAAGAAAGATCAAATGTTTGAAAAGGCAAAGGAATTATCAGAGTATTTTGAAGATGAATTTGACTTAATCTTTCCAACGGAAGAAATAGCGTATATATCGATGCATCTCAAAGGGGCAAGATTATTACACATTGATGTGATTGATCCCATTGAAGAAGAAGGCGCGATACAAACAGTAGAATTACAACGCTTAGTTAATCAGCTCGTCGATGAGTTTGAAAAAGTAAGCAGAGTAAGAGTGAAGAGTGATGAAATATTGGTTCATGGACTTATGACTCATTTACGTCCAGCGCTAACACGTCTTCACTATAATCTTGAGATTCGTAATCCACTATTAAATCAAATTAAAACACAGTATTCATCGGTCTATAACCAAAGTTATGAAGCGTGTAAGAATACGAAAGATAAACGTATTTATGAGTTAAATGAAAATGAAGTTGGATTTATTGCGATGCATTTTGGGGCAGCGCTTGAGAGAGTTAAACAACACGAACCAAATCGTACAGTAAAGTTAGCGGTATTATGCGCAAGTGGAATCGGGATATCCTCTCTATTAGCTTCTCGAATTAAGCGTAGTTTAAAAGATAGTATCGTCGTTATTCCAAGATCACATTTAGACTTAGAGAATATCAAACAGGAAAACTTTGATTTAATCGTAAGTACAATGGAAATCGGTGAAATCGGTTTACCGTGTGTCATTGTGAATCCACTCCTTAGCGATAATGATCTTGAACGTATTCATCAAGCAGTAAACGCTCTGGCTATAACACCTGAGTTAAAAGAAGAAGCACATGAAATCGATTTATACCAAAGTTTACATGCAAGTAATATCTTAAGTGAATCGATTCTAAACTTAGTGGATCATATAGAAGTTATTCAACTATCAAGCGATATATCACTTAAAGGTATCATTGAAAAAGTATCTTATTACCTTGGGCATGATACAAATAGTCGCAAGCAGATTCAAAAAGATATCTTACAAAGAGAAACGATGGGATCAGTAGTGATGGAAGACGAGAACTTCGCCTTATATCATGCGCAGACAAATGCGGTTAGATTACCAAGAATGTTGTTATTTAGACCCAACAAGGATGTATTTAATGCCTATGAATCTAAAACAGTAAGTTTGATTGTGGCTTTATTAATTCCTGATAATTCATTTAGAGAACTTAATTATTGGATGAGTCATTTAAGCTCAGCGTTAATAGAAGATGATAATTATCGATTAGCATTGTTTAGAGAAGATAAAACAGTGATTCAGAAAGAAGTTCTACGAATACTGAAAGGACCAATCAAGGATTGGTATAGAAAGGTGGGTGGATGATTAAGATTTACGTAGTTTGTGATGCTGGAATGGGATCAAGCGCATTAGGCGCGAGTTTACTTAGAAAAGAGTTTAAAGAATCAAAACTATGTGTAAGTATACAGAATGTTCCTATTGATATGAATATGCAAGACGCGGATGTCTTGGTAACTCATAAACATTTTGAATCAAGCTTAAAGAAACATTATCCAAATAAGAAGATATTTGGATTAGAAGATTTCTTAAATAAAAATAACTTAAAAAAGGTGGTACATATGATGGAAACGATGGAAAATGCAGTCTTATTAAAAGAAAATATCCGAGTAAACCTAGAAACGATCTCCAGCGATGAAGCGATCGTGTTTTCAGGTAGAAGATTAGTTGAAAGCGGATATGTCGAAGAAAAATACATACAAGGGATGTTAGAACGTGATCATAGTTTATCTGTTTTCATGGGCAATAAAATTGCACTACCACATGGTGAGTATGAATATAAGAAAAATATTCTAAAGAGTGGGATTGTGGTTGATATCTATCCAAATGGGATTGATTGGCATGGAGATATGGTTAATCTTGTCGTAGGTTTAGCAGGAATCGGCGAAGATCATATGCATATTCTCTCGAATATTGCGACTGTGTTTGGTGAAATAGAAGAAGTTGATAAAGTGATAGCTCATCAAGATGTGGAAGAAATCTATCGATTACTAACACAAGAGGTTCAAGAATGAAGAATGCCGTCCATTTTGGGGCCGGTAATATCGGGAGAGGATTTATCGGTTTACTTTTAAATCATTCTGATTATTATATTAATTTCGCGGATGTGAATGATGCGCTAATTGATGCGCTTAAAATGCGTAATGAATATACGGTTGAATTGATTGATGATAACAGTGAGAAAGTTGTCGTTAATAATGTGTCTGGTATTAATAGTAAATTCGAACAGGATTTGCTTAGACAAAAACTCATTGAAGCTGATTTAATCACGACTGCAGTTGGAGTTAGTATTCTACCAATAATTGCGAAGTCATTGGTGTCTGCGATTGAAGAGAGAGCTAACCAAAAAATTGAGTCCTATTTAAATATTATTGCCTGTGAAAATACAATTGAAGGCTCTACTAAACTTAAGAACGCATTACTCCCTCTATTAAGTGAAAGTGCACTTGAATATGTCGATAAATGGGTAGGTTTTCCAGATTCCGCAGTTGATCGTATCGTTCCTAACCAAAAGAATGAAGATATCCTTTGGGTTAAAGTAGAACCTTTCTATGAATGGGTTATTGATCAAACAAAGATTAAAGGTACATTAGAAATAGAAGGTGTACATTTTACCGATAACTTAGAGGCTTATATAGAACGTAAACTCTTTACCGTTAATACAGGTCATACAACAGCTGCCTATGCGGGCTTCTTATTGGGTTATCCAACCATACGTGAAGCGATGCAAGATGATTCTGTTGTGAAACTTGTGGAAAAAGTACTTCATGAAACAGGTACAATGCTGGTTAAAAAACATGGCTTTGATGAGAGTTTACAGAGAGAGTATATACAAAAAACAATTAAGCGATTTAAGAATCCAAGTATTATCGATGAAGTAACACGTGTGGGTCGTTCGCCAATTCGTAAGCTTTCTAAAGGGGATCGCTTTATTAAACCAATGCTTGAATGTGATGTGTTAGGAATAGCCTATGATGGTCTAGTCCAATCGGTTTTGAATGCGTTAAAATTTGATTGTGCTGAAGATGAAGAGAGTGTTAAACTACAATCTATGATTCATGAAATAGGTTTAGAAAACACACTGATAGAAGTAACGGGTCTAGAAAAGGGTCATCCAATCTTACAGAATATTATTAAACTTGCTTAATTAAAAGGGTTCTAGATTCTTCTAGAACCTTTTTTTATCGAAAAATAGTAAACGCTTACATAAAAATATTGACAAGCGATTTAAGAATTGTTATTGTATGGATATAAAAGATGAATCACCTTTCATATTAGTGATTCGTTAGAGGGTGTAACACATGAGTAAAGTGTATATCGTGAGTGCTAAACGATCAGCGACAGGTTCCTTTCTAGGAACACTTAAGAATATGTCAGCAGGTGATTTAGGCGCAATCGTTTTAAAGTCGATTCTAGAAGAAACAAAGATTAATCCAAGTGATATTGATGAAGTAATAATGGGTAATATCTTGCCAGCAGGTCAAGGTCAAGGTGTTGCACGTCAAGTATCCATTAAAGCCGGAATTCCGGTTAGTGTACCAGCCTATAGCTTAAATATGGCTTGTGGATCTGGTATGAAAGCTGTTATGAATGCTTATACAAGTATTAAATCAGGTATGCATCAATTAGTTGTGGCGGGTGGAGTAGAAATTATGAGTGCTTCACCAATCCTTCTACCTAAAGAAGTTAGAAGTGGACATAAGATGGGTTCAATCAATATGATTGACCATATGATCTATGATGCATTAACCGATGCGTTTGATGGAATTCACATGGGTGTTACAGCCGAAAATATAGCAGAACGTTATAATATATCTCGTTTAGAACAAGAACAATTCGCATATAATTCACAACAAAAGGCAATCAAAGCAGTTGATCATGATTGTTTTAAGAATGAAATCGTTCCTATTCTAGTAAAAGTAGGTAAAGAAGAAATTAGCTTTGATAAAGATGAATATCCTAATCGTAAAACAGATTTAGATAAACTTGCGAGTTTAAAACCTGCCTTTAAAAAAGATGGTGTAGTGACAGCAGGTACTGCTTCTGGTCTTAATGATGGCGCAAGTATTACGTTAATTGCTTCTGAAGAAATGGTTAAAAAATACAACTTGACTCCTCTTGCGGAAATATTGGCGATTGGACAAGGTGGTGTAGAACCTAATGTAATGGGACTCGGTCCAACACCTGCCATTCGCCAAGCTCTAAAACATGGGAATCTTAAATTAAGTGATATTGATGTCCTAGAATTAAATGAAGCATTTGCGGCTCAGAGTTTAGGGGTTGTGCATGAATTAAGTGTTGAACACAATCTTACCAAAGAAGATATTCTAAATAGAACGAATCCAAATGGTGGTG
>Ga0209467_1002943_pt1 | contig 11548 bp, 15 predicted proteins | sample Higcelwee11metaG_FD_187175 | JGI IMG/M metagenome (GOLD analysis project Ga0209467, IMG submission 187175) | Freshwater pond sediment microbial communities from the University of Edinburgh, under environmental carbon perturbations - High... | ecosystem: Environmental > Aquatic > Freshwater >...
TTAAAGCCGTCAAAATTAAAATAAATCTTGACGGCTTTGAAATAACTAGTTTGATTTTTTAGCTGCTTTTTTATCGGCTTTAACTTTATCAGTTTCTTTACCTTTAGCAACTTTTTCGTTAAATTTATCGATTCTACCTTTAATATCAACGAATTTTTGTTGACCAGTAAAGAAAGGATGACATTTAGAACAAACTTCAACGTCTATTTTTTCTAGAGTTGAACCAGTAGTAAAAGTGTTACCGCAAGCGCAGTTAACTTGACTTTTGTCAAAATATTTAGGATGTATTCCTTGTTTCATAGTGTTTTATTATATCAGAAAATTAATCAAAATAAACCCTCTGTCCCGCAATTGCGGGACATCTCCCTTAAAAAGGGCGATTTTATTTTAAAATTTTAACTAATTCTTCAAAAGATAAACTTTGTTGTTCTTGTTTATCGAGGTCTTTTAAAGTAATAACATTATTTTTTACTTCATCGGTGCCAATAATGGCTAAATATTTAATGCCTAAATCTAGGGCATATTTAATTTGTTTACCAAGTTTATCGGAATCTGGATAAATAGCGGAGCTAATTTCTAGTTCTCTTAATTGGCTAACTAATTTAATAGACTCATTTTGAGTTTCTGAGCCAAAGTTGGCAACTAAAATTTTAGTCTTAGATTTATTTAATTCTGGAAGGAGATTAAGCTTTTCAATAACATCAACAACTCGTTCAAATCCAAAAGCGAAGCCAACTGCAGAAATTTGAGGGCCACCAAGAGTTTCAATTAATTTATCGTAACGACCACCACCACCAATGGAACCATTAGCCTCATTAACAGTGACTTCAAAAATAGTGCCAGTGTAATAATCACAACCACGAACTAGAGTTGGATCAAAAATATAAGCTTCTTTTGGAATATTAAATGATGATAAAAGATTTAAAACTTTTTGAAGATTTTCATCTGGTTGAGCTTGTTTGATATATTTGAAAAGGTCATTGATTTGAACCTCGGTAAGGCCTTTGGAAATGAACTCTTCTTTTACTCCATATTCACCAATTTTGTCTATTTTATCGAGTGATTGAAGTATGGAACTTTGATTGGTTTTGATATCACTTTTGTCTAAAATATCAGAAAGAACAGCGCGACTATTAATTTTAATAATAGCGTTTTTAAAATTTAATTTTTGAGTGCCAGCGTAAATAATTGAAATTATTTCAGCATCAGAAATAGGGGAATCGGTGCCAAAAATATCGACATCACATTGAACGAATTCTCGATAACGACCACGTTGAGTATTTTCAGCGCGCCAGACTGGTTGGATTTGATAACGCTTAAATGGTAAAGAAATTTTGTCAGTATTAGCATAGATAGCTAAAACCTTAGAAACTGGGACAGTTAAATCGTAACGAAGACCGATTTCTCGATCGCCATTATCTTTAAAAAAGTAACCTAATTTATCATCGGTTTCATTACTATATTTACCTTTTAGAATTGAAGAATATTCTAAAGCCGGAGTTTCTAAGGGTAAAAAGCCGAAATTTTCAAAAACTTCAGTTAAAGTATTTTTGACATAGTTACGGATAGCCATTTCTTTGGGCAAAAAATCTCTAAAACCTTTTAGGGTTTGAGGCCTGCCGTTTGCAGGTGAATTTAATTTTGATTGATTCATAGTTGAATTTTAACATTAAAATTAAAGTTCTTATAAATAACGAGTATTTAAAAATGTAATTTGGTATTAGCTTTAAATTGAAGTAAAATACAAATAGATAAAATGAATACTATTAGACTAGTTTCTAATGATTGGGAATTGATTGTTGATTTAACTGGGGGAAGAATTGTGTCTTTGAAAAATAAAGATAAATTTATTTTGGGAACTTTTCAAAGAATTGATGGAAAAACAGGAAATACTCATGTATGTACTCCAAATTTTGCCGAAGAGGGAATGGAAAAATATAATTTGCCATTTCATGGACCATTTAGAACCTCAGAATGGACTTTAGTAAACAGTTCAGAAACTAATTTGGAAATTAATTGTATAAACGATGGGTTAGAAGTTAAGCAAATTTTTAATTTAAACTTTTCATTTGAACATAAAATAATAGTGGAGAATAAAGGGGAAGTAGGAAAACCATTAAATATGGCAATTCATAATTATTGGGAAACTGAATTGGGGTGGAGAGGAATTAAATTGAATGGTTTTGATTTAACTGAAGGAATTAAAACAAACAATACTATTCCAGTAAAACAATTAAATATTATAGATATTCCCGGAAGAGGGGTTTTAAATTGGCAATTAGAAGGATTTAATTATGTTAAATTATGGACTGGTTTTATTGAAGATGGTGGAAGTAAGATGTTTGATCAAAGTTATGCTTGTGTTGAACCGTTAATGGAAAAAGATCCTAATTATTTTGGTGGAGATAGTTCAATTTTAGATCCAGGAGAAAAAATTGAGTTTAAACAATCATTTTGGGTAAACAAAAAAGAATTGTTGTTGTAATGGGGTGGTATACCGGACTTGAACCGGCAACCTCAGCTTTCACAGAGCTGCGCTCTAACCAATTGAGCTAATACCACCATGAGGTTGAAATCTGTCTCTTATTATACACTAAGAGTCTAATTAATTTGCAGGAGTTGGTGCAGAAGTAGACGTTTTAGATTGGACAATTATTTTAGTAGTATAAAAGGTTTGTTTAAGTTTAATATCTGGTTTGATGATGGTAATAATTTTTTGACCAGCAGTCAGTGAACTTAATTTCACATCTTGACCATTTTGATCAACCACATCAGTTTTAGTATCAGTCGTAATTTGATATTGAGTATTTTTATTTTTAATTGGAATCAAAACAAAAACAGGAGAACTTTTAGAAATATCAACAATAGTTCCAACCACAACTTGATTATTATTTTCAATGGTTTTTAAATCGGTGACAATAACTCTTTTAGCAGTAAGTTGATTTTGAGCATCGAGATAACCTAGAGCTAAAATTGATTGACCAGATTTTAAATCGGAAAATTTAATTTTAGTTTTTTTAGCATTGATAACAACAGTATCAGTATCAACCAAAATAATTTTATCTTGATTTTGATAATTGATAGTTAATTGGCTATCACTTTTTTGAGAAATGGTGCCAATAAAAGATTTTGGGCCAGTAGAAACAGTAGTTGATTCTTGATTTAACATTTCTTTAACTTTTTTTGTGACTAAGTCTAAAACTTCTTGTTTTGGAGCTGAAGTAAGGGTAGGTTCGACAGCGGAAACTTGAAAAGGAATAAAGAGAGATAAAATTAAAAAAAGAGGATTCATTTAAATTTTAGCAGTTGAATAAGTAAGGAGAAGTTCAGTTTCAGTTTGATTATCTTCAGAATCAATAGCAGTTATCTTAACTAAATTGGCACCACTGGCGAGGTTTATATTAATACTAAAAATTCCATTGGCATTAGCTTGGCCAGTGAAAGTTTCAGATCCATTAGAAATAATAATAAAACTATTATTTCTGGCAGTACCTTTAATACTAGTAGTATCAGTAGATAAAACAGTATTATTTTCAGGAGCAGTGATGGTTAAATTAGGATTTTGGATAGTAGTTGGAGTAGGGGTGGTTTCAACAATAGTTTCACTAATAGTTGGGGTTAGAGAAATTTCGTTATTATTGGCAGAAATTGATTGAGTATTGTTCTTGTGAAGAACAAGATACGACCCAGTAATACCAAAACCTAAAATGGCTCCAAGGATTATAGTTAAAATAAATTCTTTTATCATTGACTAGCTTAGATGATACCACAAAATGGGTTCATTTGATGATAGAATTAGACATATGGAAATCAAAATTCTCGCAAACAAATCTATTTTATTAAAAGGTAAAAAAGAATCAGTTTTAATTAACCCATCCGATAAAATTAGAGAACAAAATACTTATCAATCAAGAATATTTTTATTTACATCAGAAAAATATGATGGAATGGGTTTAGTGAGTGATAAAGTTTTAATTAGAGCTCCAGGTGAATATGAAGTTGGTGGAATAGAGATAAATGGTTACAACGGAGGGGAAGATAATACTATTTATGTACTTTATATAGATAAAATTAAAGTGGTAATTTTAGGTGATTTAAAAGAAGAATTGAGTGATAAAAGAATTGAAAAAATTGATTCAGCTGATGTTTTATTGGCTCCATTAGTGTCAAATGATGATAAAAAATTGAGTCCAAAAATGATTTTAGGATGGGCAAAAAAATGGGGAGTAAATTATTTAATACCAGTTGTTGATGAAGAAAACCCTGAATTGTTAACTAAATTTTTAGATCAAGCTGATCAAGAAGGATTAGAACATTTTGATTCATTAAAAGTAGACGATAATGATTTACCTGATGGATTAGAATTAAAAGTGTTAAAAGTAACTAAATAAAATCAATGGCTGAAAATGTAATTAAATTACCTCCAAGTTCTGAAGAAGCAGAAATTTGTGTTTTGGGAGCTATTTTAATTGATAATGATGCGGTTTTAGCAGTATCGGAATTTTTAAGACCAGAACATTTCTATAACAGTAATTATGGCAAGATTTATGAAGCCATGATGAAGTTGTATGAAGATAGAATGCCAATTGATATTGTGACAGTATCAGAAAAATTAAGAGAATTAAAAATATTAAAACGAATTGGAGGAAAAGCTTTTTTAACTAGATTAGCTAGTGAAGTTCCAACTGCAGCTAATGTAGAAAGTTATGGAAGAATAATTAAAGGATTATCAGCTAAAAGAGAATTAATTTCAGCAGCTGGAAGAATTACAGAAAAAGCTTTTGATGAAAGTTTGCCAACAGATCAATTATTGGATTTAGCTGAACAAGAAATTTTTTCATTATCTCAAAAACATTTAAAATCAATTCCAATTTCTTTAAAAGAAGTTTTAACAGCTAGTTTTGATAGATTAGATGAATTGCAAAAAATGGGAACTGGGTTAAGAGGTGTTCCAACTGGATTTAAAGGTTTAGATAGTGTTTTAGCCGGAATGCAGGATAGCAATTTATTAATTTTGGCAGCTCGTCCAGGAGTTGGTAAAACAGCTTTTGGTTTAAATATTGCTCGATATGTGGCAGTAGAAAAGAAAATGCCTGTTTGTATGTTTTCATTGGAAATGAGTAAAGAAGAATTAGTTGACCGTTTGTTGGTGAGACAAGGTTTGATTGATGCTTGGAAATTAAAGACAGGTCAATTATCATCAGGGGACTTTGATTCTTTATCTGAAGCTATGGGAGTTTTGGCTGATGCTCCACTTTACATTGACGATACTCCAGGATTAACCGTAACTGAATTAAGAACTAAAGCACGAAGATTACAAATAGATAAAGGAATTAAATTTATAATTGTGGATTATTTACAATTAATGCATGGTTCAACTCGAGATAACCGAGTTCAAGAGGTGGCAGAAATTTCTCAAGGCTTGAAAAATTTAGCTAGAGAACTAAAAATACCAGTTTTAGCTTTAGCTCAATTATCTAGAGCCATGGAAGCCAGAGGGGGACGACCACGTTTATCTGATTTAAGAGAATCTGGAAGTATCGAACAGGATGCTGACGTTGTTTTCTTTTTATATCGAGAAGATGAAGAAGTAAGAGAAATGGTAACGTGTAGTATTGAAAAACACCGAAACGGTCCAACTGGAAGTTTTAATTTGTATTTCAATGGTAAACAAGTCAGTTTCTTTGATGTGGAAAATAAGCAATAAATTGAATTTTTAGGTTATAATAGATTTACTTTAGCCGGAGTGGTCCGCCAGTTGGCGGATAAATTCCATGGCTAGAACTTTAAATAATAAATAAATAAGCCGGAGTGGTGGAATGGTAGACACGCACGCCTCAAGAGCGTGTGACAGCAATGTCATGGGGGTTCAAGTCCCTCCTTCGGTACAAAAATTTTTAAACCCTCTCCCGCAGCTGCGGGATCTCCCTTAAAAAAGGAGACTTTAATTTTATTGATTGAGATTGCTTCGTCTCCGCCAGCTGGCGGATCCTCGCAATGACACAAAAATTCTAAAGTTGGAAAGTTTGTTGGTGAAAGATAAATGGTAAAATAGATTATGATGTTAGCAATATTAAGAGTTGTCGCAATATTGGTTTTTGCCTATTTAACTTGGAGAAATTTAAAGGACAATTATCAAGAAGAAACGTTAGTGACTTATTCTTGGTTGGCTTTAATAATCTTTTTTGTAGTGGCTAGGATTGGTTATGGATTAGTAAATTTTGGAGTCTGGAATGATAGTTGGATAAATTGGTTTGCAGTTTGGAATAAACCAGGGATGGATTACACTAGTGGATTTCTAGGATTAATGTCGTTTAGTTTTTGGTTTGCTAAATTAAATAATTTAAAAGTTTGGCCTTTTGCTGAAGATTTGATTGTTAATATATTAATTTTTTTAAGTGTTTTAATGGTTGATGAAGTTTTAAGAAGTAAATTTAGTTTAGAATCTGGAGTATTTTTACTATTTTTAATATTAATGGCCTTTTTTGCAAAATTTATAAAAGGTAAATATCGATCTTTAGTTTGGTATAAAAGTGGTAAGAAAGGTTTTGGATTTTTTACTACCTGCGCTTTAGGATTTTTATTATTAGCAATATTGGGAATTTTGTTTAAATTTGATTTGTGGGCAATAATTGTTCATGCTATTTTAAGTTTAATTTCATTTTTAGGAATTTTAATATTAGGAGAGATTATTAATCCATTATCAATTAATAAAAGGAAATAAATATGAAAAATGAAAAGGAAAGCTTATCTTTGCCAAAGAAATTACTCTCTCCAATTAAATCTTTTTTAGAAAGAGAATTAGTAGGTTTAAAAAGAATTAATAAAAATTTAAAAGCTGAAGATCCATTTAGTAGTGAAACTAGAGCTAATGAAAATTCATTTGAAGAAGATTTAGATGAACAAATTGGTCATTTTGATAATGAATATAAAAGAAAGTTTTTATCTAAACAAATAGTTCAATTTAGAAAAGCTTTAACTAGAATAAAAATTGGAAAATATGGTATTTGTGAAAAATGTGGTCAGATGATTGATACTGATCGTTTGGCAGTTAAACCAGAGGCAACTACTTGTGTTAAATGTAGTAAAGAAAACGAATAAATTATTATTAATAGGTTTTCTATTGGTAATAACTTTTTTAATCCATAATTATTTGGCCAGTTTTTTGGTGATAAATAAAAATTTTGGAATTAGTTTTGGATTAAATAATGTTTGGTTATTTATTATTTATGGGTTGTCATTGGTAATAATTACTTTTAAATCAATTAAAGAAAATAGTTTAGGTTTAATGTTGTTAACAATTGGAGGTTTGGTAAATTTAATTGATAGATTAATTTTTGGATATGTTCGAGATTATTGGAATTTTTTACATCTAGGAGTTTATAATAATTTGAATGATTGGCTAATTGGAATAGCTGTTTTATTATTGGTAAGAGAAATATGGAAAAAGTCAAAATAATTTTTGAAAATGATGATTTTTTGGTAGTGGAAAAACCAGCCGGAATGACCACAACTAAAGAGAAAAAAATGGAGAAGGGAACTTTAGAGGATTGGTTAAAAGAAAATTACCTTAATGATTTAGCAAGAAATGGAATAGTTCATAGATTAGATAAAGGGACTTCTGGTTTAGTTTTGGTTGGTAGAAAAGAGGAAAGTTTTGATAATTTAAAAAAACAATTTAAAAATAGAATAGTTAAAAAACAATACTATTGTTTAGTAGGAGGGGATACAAGTCGAGATGGTAGTATAAATATGCCAATAGATAGGTCAAAATATGTTTTTGGTCGATTTGGGGTTGATGTAGATGGAAAAATGTCGATAACAGAATTTAAATTGATTAAAAAATTTGAAAGAAATGGAAAAATTTATAGTTTATTGGAAATAAATTTAAAAACAGGAAGAACTCATCAAATTAGAGTTCATATGAGTTATTTGAAATGGCCATTGGTTGGGGATTGGTTGTATGGTGGAGAAAAAATAGAAGGATTAAATAGACCTTTTTTACATGCTTTTAGAATTAATTTTTTGGATCCAACTTCAGGAGAAGTAAGGCAATTTGAAATAGAAATGCCAGCTGATTTAAAAATGACTTTGGAAAAATATGAAGAAAAAAAATAATTATAAAAAATTTAATTTAATTTTAATAATTTTGTCATCATTATTTATATTGGCATTAATCATTAAAGGAATTATTGGTAGTGCAAATAAAACTAATAGTGGATTGGATTTTAAATTTGGAATAATTAATAAGGATGGTTTAGAGTTAGTTTCAATTTCTAATGAAAGAAAAATGATTAATGATTTAATAGTCAGTGGAGAGGTAAAAGTTTGGTCAACTAATGAGGGTAAATGGAAAGAAAGTCGAGAATTGTGGAGTATGCCAAAAAATGATGATAAGGTTTTAAAAGATTTTTTTTGGTATAACTTTGGCTTTAATGCTGATAAGTTTTTAGTTTTTGAAGAAAAAGAACAATGGAAAAATGATTTTAATTTAGTCAAAATTATAGGAATTAAAAACTGGATTAAATATCGTCTTAATTCAGATCAAATGTTATTTAAAAAAGAAAATTTAGACAAAAGCTTAAAAGAAAAAGAATCCTCTTTGGATGAGATTATGTCGAGAGATTTTGCTGATAGTAAATTGGTTAATGAAGAAACTAGGTTATCAGTGTTTAATACTACTAATGAGGAAGGATTGGCAAATTTTATTTCTAAAAGATTAGAATGGTCTGGTTTTTTAGTAATTGGATCATCAACTTCTGAAGAAAAAATAGACAAATGTTTAATATTGTATGGAGATGGAGTAGAAGCTAGTTTTGGTTGGCAAGTAATTAATAAAATATTTGATTGTGAAAAAAAATATGATGGAGGACTTAATAAAGATGAGATGGAATTATATTTTGGGGATAATTTTGCGACAATGATAAAATACCCTGAATACATAAATAATTAAAAATTAATAGTTAAGAATTAATAAAAATGTCGGGACATTCTAAATGGGCAAATATTAAAACTAGAAAAGGAGCACAAGATAAAAAGAGAAGTGCAGTTTTTACAGTTTTGTCAAAAAATATTTTAACTGCAATTAGAACTGGAGGTGGAAACACTAAAGTAGAGTCAAATTTAGCCTTAAAAACAGCAATTGATAAGGCTAAGTTATCGAATATGCCAAAGGAAAATATTGATAGATTAATTACTAGGTTTGAAGAAAGAAAAGCCAATCTGATTCCTATTGTGTTAGAAGGTTATGGTCCTTTTGGATTGCCAATAATAATTGAAGCGGAAACTGATAATAAAAATAGAATATTAGGAGAAATAAAATTAATATTTAGAGAATACGCTGGAAATTTAGGAGAAAATAACTCAGTAATGTTTCAATTTAAAAGAGTAGTGGAAGTAGAATTGGATTTTACAGGACAGAATATTTCAGAGGATTTAGAATTGGAATTAATTGATGCGGGAGCGATAGATTTTGAGGATAATATAGTTTTAGTTGATCCAAAAGATATTACTTCTTTTGAAGAAAAAATTAAAAAATTAAATCTAGTTGTTACTAGATCAGAGACAATATTAAAAGCAATTAATCCAACCGTATTGAATAATGAAGAAGAAGTAGGGGAAATAATGGGGATGATTGAAGAATTGGAGAGTAATGATGATGTTATAAACGTTTTTGCTGGTTTTGATTTTAAAAAGGTATAATCTAAATATCAAATGTCTAAAAGAATTAAATATGTAATATCATCTTTGTTGGCAGCATTTGGCTTCTATTTTTTTATTAGCTTACCTTATGAATCTCATTATTATGGCTTATTAGTGGGAATAGTTTTAATGATATTTTGTTTTTGGTTTGGTTTAGGGGTTATTTTTGAACCTAAATTTTATATTAGATTAATGTCAATAGTTTTACCAGTTAGCTTTTTTATTGGATTTTCTTTATTCGTAGCCTTAATTCCTCAAACATTTATTTTAACAGCCTTGTTTAGTATTTTTTTTGGTTTAATTTGTTATGGTATTTTTTTGGTAGAAAATGTTTTTTTAGTAGCAATTGGATTTAGAACTCCACCTTTGTATAGAGCCGCTTATACGGTGGGATTGATGATTATGTTGATGTCAGCCTTCTTTTTATTTAATAGTCTTTTTTCTTTTAAACTTATTTATTGGTTAAATGCCATAATTGTTTTGTTGTTATCGTGTTTATTATTTTTATATTTATTTTTTAGTGTAACTATAGAATTACCAGATGACGGAAAAGATAAAAATATTGTAGCTTATGTATTAGTACCTTCAATACTGATGGCTGAGTTAGCTTTTGTGTTGTCATTTTTACCAGTAGGAATTTTTAAAGGGTCAATGTATTTAGTGGTTTTTTGTTATGTTTTAAGTGGTTTGCTTCATGCCGAATTAAGAGAAAGACTTTTCAAAAAAACTTGGATAAATTTTGTTTGGATAGGGATAGCTTTTTTATTGGCTATGTTGGTAACGATTAGTTGGCGTTAGGAATTGGCTTGAATAGAGGTAATTGCTACAGTAGTAACAATATCTTCAACACTACAACCACGAGAAAGATCGTTAACTGGTTTGTTGATACCTTGAGTAATTGGGCCATAAGCATTGGCTAGACCAATATGTTCAACTAATTTATAGGCAATATTTCCAGAGTTAAGATCAGGAAAGATTAAAACATTGGCTTGGCCATTAATTTGACTATCTTTTACTTTAGAATTAGAAGTTTTTATAACTAAAGCAGCATCACCCTGAATTTCACCATCAATTAAAAGATCAGGGCGTAATTGTTTAACAATTTGAGTGGCCTGTCTAACTTTATCGACTGATTCACCATGACTACTACCACTAGTAGAATATGAAAGCATAGCTATTCTTGGTTGTTTTTGAGTAAATTGTTTGAACGATTCTGAGGTTTGGATAGCAATAGTAGCTAGTTCATCAGAATTTGGATTTAAATTAACACCACAGTCAGCAAATAAGAAAATACCATCTTCGCCAATGCTTGGATTGTTAGTATCGATAATAAAAAAACTAGAAATAAGATTAGATTGACCTTTATTTTTTATGATTTGAAGAGCTGGTTTTAAAGTTTCAGAAGTGGTATAAGTGGCACCAGCAACCAAACCATCAGCCTGGTTATCGTAAACCATAAGGGTGGCAAAATAAATTGGATCTAAAACTAATTCTTGGGCTTGTTCTAAAGTTAAACCTTTATGTTGTCGAAGTTCAAATAATATTTTGGCAAATTTATCTTTTAAAGGAGAATTTGCTGGATCAATATCGCCATTTTGTCCAATCAAAATTATATTGGCAATTTTTTCTTGACGAATAATTTTGGCGGCTTCAATGATTCTTGAATCCCAACTTTCGGCCAAAACAATGGTTTTTAAATTTGATTTAGCTTGTTTTAAAATGTTGTCGATAATTAAACTCATACGGTTACAATTTTACACTAAGTATTAGTCTTAGAATAGGGTATAATTGTAAATTGCCGGTATGAAATATAACACTAAAAAAACTATCTCTTATTATTGGAAAG
>Ga0209467_1002945_pt1 | contig 11545 bp, 10 predicted proteins | sample Higcelwee11metaG_FD_187175 | JGI IMG/M metagenome (GOLD analysis project Ga0209467, IMG submission 187175) | Freshwater pond sediment microbial communities from the University of Edinburgh, under environmental carbon perturbations - High... | ecosystem: Environmental > Aquatic > Freshwater >...
TAACCTAAAACAAAATATTATGAAAAGAATAATTGAGTCAAAAAGAAGAATTTTAACAGGGTTTGCCTTGCTATTCTCCGTACTCATCATTACGAACAGCTGTTCAAAATCGTCAGACCTTCCGGGAGCAAATGAGGTCTTCATGCAGGGTATGGCTTTTACCCCGTCAACAATTACAGTTAGTGCCGGCACAACAATTACCTGGACGAATAACGATGGAGTCGTTCATAACGTAACCAGCAATACTTCCGGATTATTCAGTAGCGGAAGCATCAGTCCAAATGGAACATACAGCCATTTATTCAGCACAGCAGGTACTTTTTCATATAAATGCACAATACATCCTTCAATGACCGGATCAGTTGTGGTTAATTAAACTCTCAGACAATGAGAAGTCATAATTACCGGAAAGAAACGCCATGGTTTAAGCCGGCAAAATTACTGTTTGCAGTTGTTTTGATTTTTTTATTCTCCTATAAGGCTGAATGCCAGGATCCAAATAAAGCCGGTTCAGTCTTTAAGGGGGGATCCTATGACGCGACTTTCAGCACATCACGTATTGGACTTGCACAATCAGTGATGGCAACGCCTAAAGGTGAATTCCACCTTGTCGTCCAGCATCGCTTCGGTCAAATTTCAGGCGACGTAAACAATTTTTTTGGATTGGATGGTGCATCCACCAGGTTAGGATTTGAGTATGGGATATTAAACTGGTTGTCAGCAAGTATTGGCAGAAGTATGGTGGCTGCACAAACCTATGATCTTGGATTAAAAGCTGTAATACTTAAACAAAATGCAGACAACATACCTGTATCATTATCATGGTCTGTTTCGTTTCTGGAAAATACTTCTCAAAATGATCATTGGACAGGGCATGATTCTTTTGGCTCACGTCTGAGCTTTGTCAACCAGCTTTTCATTGCCAGGAACCAGGGTATATTATCATTCCAGGTTTCGCCTTTATGGGTACATTCCAATTATGAGTTCAGGATAGATGGTCCGCTGGATCTTTTTGCCATTGACCTTGACGCCAGAATAAGATTAAGTGAAACATTCGGGCTGATAGCTGAATTTATTCCTGTCATGACCGGGGCGGATCTTACAATAACAAATCCTTTTACTGTAGGTCTGGACATAAATACGGGCGGGCACCAGTTTCAGGTGATTTTCAGCAATAGCCAGGGTACCAACGAAAAGGAAATCCTGGCCAACACAGCCGGAAGCTGGTCAAAAGGTCACATTTACTTTGGGTTTAACCTTACAAGAGTTTTCAATTCTCATTATTAGACCTTTTTCTGTTTGAGTACTTTGTTGTTTTCAAAGTTCTCATTATACTCTGTCTTGCCGTTTTTATCATAACGTACCCAGGAACCGTGCTTCATATTGTTTTTGAAGTTCCCTACCACCCATAGCTGACCCGTCTCTCTGTAAAACATCCATTCTCCTTCCATTTTTCCATCCACATATGGACCTGCTGCTTTAATTTTCCCGTTTTTGAAAAAGTAAGTCAGTTTGTCACCGATCAACTCGTGAATTTTCTGTCCGTTTGCGTAGAATTTCTTTTCTAACATAATCTCTTTATTAAAATTCTTAAGATTGTTTTTATCTTTTTAACAATGAATACTGGCTGGTTGAACTACCTACTAAAAGTAAACATAATTTACTGCCGCAAGGTTATCAAGTGCTACCCTTTTCTCATGTCGGGATTGTATAATCTGCATTCAGTGCAGGGGTATTACAGCGATTTATTGTTACTATATTTACCTTCAGACTATAAAAATTTTACAGAGGGTAAAAGCCGGGAGCATTGACCATTGCCGGCCGGGTTATTTTATACAGACCATTATGCAGATAAAAGAAAAGTACGGACAGCTTGCCATGGTTGCAGGCGCCTCTGAGGGCATCGGGGCCGCTTACTCGAACTACCTGGCTGCGGAGGGTATGGACCTCATTCTTATTGCAAGGCGCAAAGAACCACTGGAGCAATTCGCTGCTTCATTGATTAATAAATACAATATAAATGTTACGACCTTTAGCTGTGACCTGTCAGAGTCAGGTACGGCACAGAACATAAAAGAGTTCGTCAGAGGCAAAGAAATAAATGTGATGGTGTACAATGCAGCTCTTTCACATATCGGACCTTTTGAAGACGACACGGTAGAGCATAATACTGCAATTGCCAACTGCAATATGATAACACCCATGACTATGGTGAGGATATTTGGTGAGGAGATGTTAAAAAGAGGGAAAGGAGCGCTGATATTAATGACCTCGCTGGCAGGCTTCCAGGGAAGCGGCTATCTGGCTTCATACGCAGCCACCAAAGCTTTTAACCGTGTGCTGGCTGAAAGCCTGTGGTACGAATGGAAGAACAGGGGGGTTGATGTCATTGCCTGCTGTGCCGGCGCTACTTCTTCAAAAAATTATCTCCTGACCAATCCCGGGAAACTTGGATTTTTTGCACCCCGGGTGCTGTCACCGGAAGAGGTGGTTGAAGAGTGTTTCAAACGATTAGGCAAAAAGCCATCATTCATTGCAGGTACTGGAAATAAGCTGGCAAGTTTTGTAATGCAACGATTGCTTCCCAGGGAAACAGCAATAAACATAATGGGAGACACAACCAAAAAAATATATCGTCTCTGATTTCTTTCCCAGGAGATTTCCCCCTAATAGATGTAAGGTATGATCCTGTACGGAACTTTTTTCATGTACTGGTCCCAAAGCGCTCCGTATTTCCGGGCGCATAGTTTACCATCAGCCATCTGGCGCGGGAAAAGGAGGGCAACATAATATACCGGATAGAGCCAGGGCCAGACAGACGATGGATAGCCTGCACACAATACGATTCCAATAGCCATCAATATTTCGCCCAGGTAATTTATGTGCCTGCTCAATCCCCAGAAGCCATTCACCAGCAAACTTTTTTTGCCATCAGTGATAGTTTCGGGCCTGATACCGAGGAAAGTTTTTTCCGGATTTTTCTTAAAAGTGTATTTCTGCATGTTTGCTCCCCGGGCCAGGCACCAGCCGGAAAGGAATATCAATCCGTAAATCACCAGCAGGAAAGCGGGTGTCTGCGGATCAGGAAGATCCACTGTGGCCCAGAGCGGGATGGCATAGAAAAAAGGATAAAAGGCGGTGTCTCCCCAGCCAAGTTTGAATCCAACTCTTTCCGCAAGAAAATCATATGTGTACAGGTGTACCTCTTCAAAGAACAGATACTCGATTACAAAAAATGAAATAAGCGCAGCTGCCATAAATATGCCGGGGGATGCGTTGGAGCCAAATGTTAAGTGATGATGAGCTGCAAAGCTCAGAACATTGAGCTCAAGCATAACTGCACCGGCAAGGTAGAGCCACATTTTTGCATCTATTCTTCCTCCCCGGAGTTGCGGATTCTCGAGTCTGCCCAGATAAAAATCGGCAAGGAATGACTTCTTAACAGCCGGGAAAGGCAAAACAACTGCAAATGAAAAGATCAAACCAAAAGTGATGGCACCTGCAAGTGCATACCATCTGAATTTATATAACCAGTCCCAGTCAAGAACGCCCGAATAGCATAATATTGTCCAGGTTATCAGAACTACAGCGAGCACCAGCAGGCCATTGAGCCTGTATTTTAGTTTTTCCGTGGAACCGGATTTAGTCACATACCCGGTGACCCAGCGACCAGGCAGAAGTGCATTTAAAATGAATATGAAAATATAGATGAAAAAGGGCGAGAAAAATCCGAATACTTTTTCCATGTCAATTAATTAGAAAATTTATTTACCCGTTTATGATGAGCTTAAATAGTTCTATTTAATCAGGTAATGATTTTCAAGAATTGTTCTGTTTAGCCTGCCTGGTAAAATATATTTAAAAACCACAGCGAGCTTCTGTTCGAACGAGGCGATAATATATCTCTGCCGGGGCTTTTTGCTTTCAACGATCTTTACAAGTTTACTGGCAAGAACCACAGGTTCCCAACCATTGGCTTCATCCTTTTCAATCTGTCCAAGAGCATTTATAAAATTTTCATGGTAAGGATCCGAGTCATCTGTCGGGGAAAGATAATGCCTGCGGTTAGCGGAATTATTTGTATGAAAATCGCCCGGATTAATCACCACTACCTTGATATTGAATGGTGTGACTTCCATCCTGAGTGCCTCACTAAAACCTTCGATGGCAAATTTACTGGCTGAATAGAATGCCTGGAATGGTAAACCCATTAGTCCGCCAATGGAACTGATATTTATTATCAATCCGCCTCCCTCTTTCCGCATATATGGCAACACTTCCCTGGTAAGCTGCACCAATCCATAGAAGCTGGTCCACATCTGAAGTTTAATATATTTTGATGGTATAGTTTCGATTGGTCCGCCGGTGTGCATACCCGCGTTGTTAATCAGGACATCAATTCTTCCTTCCTTTTGAATTACGGCTTCAACAGCTTTTATTATCGAAGTTGAGTCTGTCAGATCCAATCTGATAATATTTATCTTTTTGCTTGTCTCGCAATTTCTGCGTATGGTTCCATAAACTATATGGCCTTGTTCTGAAAGAAGCCGGGCTGTTTCTAATCCAAATCCTGACGAGATTCCGGTTATAAGAATAATCTTTTTCATGTGAGTTTTTTAACTCCTGTTTTCACCTGCCGGATCTTCCTGTTTGCAATCAGTTCAAAATTCCAAGTCTCTTTGCGGCTTTTGTTATTTTCTCAATGGAAATTTCCACCTGTTCTTTTGTATGTGTAGCCATAAGTGAGTACCTGATAAGGCTGTCTTCTTTTGGAACAGCAGGTGAAACAACCGGATTGACAAATACACCGTCAGCCAGCAGTTCCCTGGTCAGGGTCAGGGCTTTAAAATCATCGCGGATAAATAAGGGGATGATTGGTGTTTCTGATTTTCCTGTATCAAATCCGGCTTGTCTGAAACCGTCAAGGGCATACCGGGTAACGTCCCAGAGGTGCTGTATTCTTTCAGGTTCACTGACCATGATATCAATGGCTGCGAGGACAGAAGCTGCAGATGCAGGGGTCATGCTGGCACTGAAGATCAGTGACCGCGAATTATGTTTAATATAATTGATGGTCTCCTTATCAGCTGCAATAAATCCTCCGAGAGAAGCAAGCGATTTTGAAAAGGTTCCCATTATCAGGTCAACTTTGTCAGTGAGTCCGAAATGTGAAGCAGTCCCTGATCCGTTTTTCCCGAGAACACCTATTGAATGAGCATCATCAACCATCACTGTTGCACCATATTTTTCAGAAAGGTTTATCAGTTCAGGTAATTTTACGATATCTCCCTCCATTGAAAATATTCCGTCAACGACTATAAGTTTAAGACTCCCTTCAGCGCAATGTTTCAATTTACTTTCAAGGGCATTCATATTGTTATGGGCGAACTTGAGAACTCTTGAAAATGATAATCTGCTTCCTTCAATTATCGAAGCATGGTCGAGTTCGTCAAGAAGAACATGGTCGCGTCGTCCTGTCAGAATAGAAACGACGCCCAGGTTCACCTGGAAACCGGTACTGTAACAAAGGGCTCCTTCCTTGCCGACAAGTTCTGCCAGCCTGTTTTCAAGTTCGATATGAATATCAAGTGTTCCGTTAAGAAACCTCGAGCCTGCACATCCGGTTCCGTATTTGTCGATTGCTTTTTTTGCAGCTTCCTTGATTTTCGGATGGTTGGTAAGACCAAGGTAGCTGTTCGAACCAAACATCAGCACATCCTTTCCTTTGATTTTAACAACGGTGTCCTGGTCTGATTCTATTTCCCTGAAATAGGGATAGATGCCAGCTGCCATAACCTTTTGAGGGGCGTCATAACCTGAAAGTCTGGTTTGCAGGATTCTCATGATATTAAGTTTCAATAATAATGAGCTCAAATATATATATATTTTAAGAACAGGAACAGGCTGAAAAAGTTTCTGGATCGTACCTCCTGTACTCAGATACCTGACGAGCAGATTGTTATTTTAACGGAAATGCTGTGACCCTGAATACAACTTTCCGGAATAATTGACCACCCATATCCGGAGTAAAATCCTTGTTGCATTTTAATGCTATTTTGTGAATAACATTGTTGAAATTAAGTTTTACAATTTTTCCAATATACCTTACTTTTTTCAAACATTTAATTTAGTTTAGTGACAAATAATTTTTGATGAAGGTTCTTGTTTTATACGATCTTGATCCCGCCTGGGATAGATTCGAAATCAGCGAAACACGAAACTCTAACAGGGTGCTTTTTGAATCGCTGAAAGACGAAGGAGTTGAAACATATCTTGAAGAACTGAATAACCCGGATCTGGAAGGAATACTTGAAAGATACAGTCCTGACGACACTATTATTTTTAACCTCTGTGAAACCCTGCCGGGTGTTCCAAAAAGCGAGTTGAGGGTTTTAGAAATTATTAAAAATAAAGGATTCACTTATACCGGGAACGTGCCGGAGGTGATAGGACTGAGCTGTGATAAACAAAAGGTAAAGGAAGTTCTTGTTTCGCTTGGCATCAGAGTTCCTTACGGAGCAGTTCTTTCTGCGGAAGAAGCTGTTGGCTGGAACCTTTTTCCTGCTATTGTAAAACCATCACGTAATCATTGCAGTCTTACCATCAACGAAAAATCGGTGGTATATGATACAATTTCCCTTCAGGAACAGATCCGGCTGGTGAACAATGAATTGAATCAGCCTGCCATGGTTGAGGATTTTATTGACGGCCGCGAATTCCATGTGTCGGTATGGAACAATGAACCACCCGAGGTATTACCCATGGTGGAAATGGATTTTTCGGCTTTCAGTGAAAGCCGGGAAAGGTTATGTACTTACGACTCTAAATTTGTCCCCGGCTCGGAACATTACGAGAAAATCGAAACCCTGATACCGGCCCCTCTTGATGAGAAACTGCTAAAAAAGCTGGAAAAAAAAGTCCTTGCAACGTGGAAAGGACTCGGGTGTCTCGATTATGCCCGGTTCGATTTTCGCCTTCGTGGTAATAAATTTTACCTGCTCGATATCAATCCCAACAACGACATCAGTATTGATACAAGCTTCTCCCTGGCGGCGGAGATGACCAGTTATTCATATGGCCAGATGTTAAAACGGATTGTAATGATGGCGGCCGAAAGACACCCTGAGTATGGGGAAAAACTGCTGACGTTGCAGTAACAATATCATGATTTTGGTTTTTTAGGTCAGGGATATTGGCTTTTCCTGTAACTTTGGGTTTTCAAAATTGATATGTTCAGCTAAAAATATTAGGCCAAGGCAGATCTATCCAGAAAATTAAATTATCAGAATGATTAGGTTTCCATCCTGGGGCTACAGAGGGTTGTACTGGTATCTTGACAAACTTGACAGGGACAAGCAGCTGATTTTTATGAACTATGGTTATACAGAACAAGGGAAGATGATTGACCTTGAAGATAAGGATGAAATTAACCGATACTGTATACAGTTGTACCATCATGTCGCTGAGATGGTGGATCTGAAAGACAAAAAAATCGTGGAAGTTGGTTCGGGGCGTGGCGGAGGTCTTTCTTATGTCTGCAGAAACTTCCATCCGAACTCATCCACAGGTGTGGATATAGAAAAGAGCGCTGTGGCATTCTCCAACAGAAGGTTTGGCAATGAGAGACTGAAATATATTGTGGGCAATGCTGAAAAGCTTCCCCTGGCTGATGGGTACTGCGACATTGTGATGAACGTCGAATCTTCTCACCGATATTATTCGATGAGTTCTTTTGCCAGGGAGGTTCACCGGATACTTAAACCTGAAGGATACTTACTCTTTGCGGACTTCCGGACACATCATCAATGGACTGATGTCAAGAGGGCCCTACAGGACGCCCGGTTTAAAATCCTGAAAGAGACAGATATTACAGATAATGTCATTGAGGCTCTCGAAAAAGATTCCAGCCGCAGGGAGAAGCTCGTTATGAGTTATGCGCCAAAGGTCCTGCGCAACAGCATTCTGAACTTCACCGGTGCAAAGGGCACTGCCACATATAAGAATTTTCGAACCCGGGAATTCGTTTACAGGTCATTTGTTTTACAGAAGGATAAAGCAGAATGATCACCTCTTGTTAAGCCTCCTCATCAAAGCTATGGTCTTACTCATCATTATCAGCTGGGCAGAAAAGCCTGGCGGATTTTTCACTATAAGTTAACGCCGGGAGCACTCAAAATATCCTGGACTATTTTGGTAACCTTGCGGAAATCTATCTTCCCGGTGCTCATCATGGGTAATTCCTCAATGACTACAAACTGTCTTGGAAGAGCAATAACAGGCAGCTCATCCATCATCTTCCTGAGTATTGCTGTCTTGTTCACCTCCCTGGAAACCGTTGCCACTATTTCTGATCCCTTTTTTCTGTCTGATACTTCAACGACACAGCACGATACTCCCTGGGGAAGATACTTCTCCAATATGTTCTCGACCTTTACAAGGGAGACCATCTCTCCACCGATCTTCGCAAATCTTTTAAACCGGCCGGCATGCCAGAGATAGCCATCTTCATCGAAGAACCCCATGTCACCGGTATTATACCAACCGTCAACCAGTGCCTCAGCCGTAAGCTCCGGATCATCATAATAGCCTTTCATCACAGAGTCTCCTTTCACCAGGATCTTTCCAACCTGCCGGGTCGCACACTCTTCCCCGGTCTCAAGATTCTCAATCCTGACCTGAACATTCGGAATAACTTTACCCGTACTGCCAGGCCTGTTAAATTCCTGTGAATTAACAGATATAACAGGTGATGTTTCAGTAGCTCCATAACCCTCAAGAAGGGTAGCGCCATGCTTTTTCATAAACCCGTCCCTGAGGGCATCAGGACACTTATCAGCTCCGGCTACCATTAACCTGAGAGATTTATAATCTCCGGGTTCGGATTTTTGAAGGTAGCCCCAGAAAAAGCTGGGAGTACCAACCATTATTGTCGGCTTCTCATTACGGGCTATATTACTGATTGTCTGAAAATCAAGAGGATTGGCGTAAGTCACCATAGTCATCCCGTAATAGAAAGGAACCCAGAGATTTACAGTCAATCCAAATACATGGTAAAAAACGAGATTTGCCAGTAAAATATCAGATTCATCAATTTTGACATAACCACCAAAATTTTCAATATTTGATGCAATATTACGGTGGGTTAGCTGGACTGCTTTAGGGTCTTTTTCACTTCCGCTTGTAAATAAAATTACGGCTGTTTCATTTTCGTCCCCTTTATGAATACCATTCAGGATCATATTGACAGGCAGTTTCGTTTTCAGGGCAGCCTTCAGCTTATCTGTCGTTGTCACACCAGCCATTATATCCTCAATCAGTACCATGCCGTCAATTAAAGGACAGTTGATCTTTTCGAGCAGTGATTTGGAAGTAATGATTGTTTTGAATTTGCATTTTTTCTGAGCGTACTTAGCATTCGCCTCAGCACCTGTAGAATAGTTTATCATCACAGGTATCCTGCCACTCATCAGTGCACCAACTGAAGCAAGGGCACAACCAGCCGAAGTCGGGATCATTATACCTATGAATCCCTTATCATACTTACTGAATTTTGAGCTCAGGATGAGAGCTCCGATCAGAGCCCTTGAATAAGTAACATTCTTCCCTGTTGTCTTATCAATAACTGCCAGCTTTTGGGCATGTTTTTTTGCCATTCGGACAAATTGCTGATGGAGTAGCATAACTATGGGTTTTAATTATAGTCCTGTTGAAAAGATATTGGGGCTGAATATAATGAATTATGTTCTATATCAAACGGCAATTAAAAATCATTCCAAAAATGCAGGATAGATTACATCATTGTATTTTCCTGATTTTATGGAAGATATCAGTTCAACTCTGATAATAAAAGATTTAGCAATAATCACCGGTCGAAAATCGGGTTTAATAAAGCAACCTGATTATTACTTAAACCGATTGCTGTAGGGGCTTTTTAATACGGGAATTATGCAGTCTTAAGACATGCTGTGAATCAGTTGATTAGCCTCAGGCATACCAGGATCAGCGGGATGGTGATTATGCTAAGGACAGTTGAAACAAACACGTTTGCAGTTGCGGTATCATCATTTTCTCCGAGTATGTTGACCATGATCACCACATTCACCATGCAGGGCATGGCTGCCTCCAGAACCATGACCGATAAAACTTCTTTCTTGAGAAGGAAAGGGAAAAAATAGTTCAGAAGAGCAAATATCCCGATTATGATAATCGGAACAACAAGAAGCCTGTTAAGAGATAGCAGATATACATTCTTGTTTCTTAACATTTTCCTGCCATCTGCATAGTAAAGCATTGACCCGATATATATCATTGACAGATAGGTGGTAGTGCCACCAAGGGGGCTAACTGAGTCGAGTATAATAGGCGGCAGCTTTATTGAAAGAAGAAAAAGGATGAAACCTGTAATTATAGCTACAGTATTGATATTGAATATTTTCCATATATTTCCCCTGAGACTGAATGTCTTGCCCGGAGTCATTACTGCAACACCTGCTGTCCACATAAGGATATTTGAAACAAGTATAAAAATGCTTCCGTAAAGAAGACCTTCCTTCCCGAACTGCGATGAAATCAAAGGAAGTCCAAGATATATTACATTGCCAAGCATACTGTGAAGTTTGAATATTGCTGCGGGGACATTCTTCAATCCGGCAATTTTCGATGTCAGCCATCCCGCAAGGAGCATAAACAAAAGTACAAACAGCGACAGCAATAATGCCTGGATGCTATTGGCAAGAAGCTCCGGCGTAATAGTCAATTTGCTGAAATTGGTAAACAACATTGCCGGCAGGGTAACATAAAAAATAATCCTTGCAAGCAAATCTTTTGACCCGGAGGAGATAACCTTAGCACGGGAGGCTGCCAGTCCGATTAAAACCAGAATCGCCAGTATTGCAATCTGCCTTATAACTATACCCATGCCATTCAGGATTTTTCCCCATCGAATTTATAATTATTTTCCTGATTTGGCTGTTCGACAGAAATATCTGCTGACGTCATAGCATGACGAGCTTTGCCATAAAATCCGGCATCGTGATAACGTCAATTGGAAAAAACAGTACATTTCCGGAAAATTTTAATGGTGCTAAGGGGGCACAATTCATCGTATTTATAATGGTTGACTTAATCTCATATAGCTGATTTATATGTGGAAGATCCGTGCTTACACCTTGCTGACTGTTTTAGCTTTTGGTGTCTTGTACCTGTTTACAGCAATTATAGTTACTATTTTAATTCCGCTTGCCTACTTAAGGTTAAAGAGGGCAGTCCGTGCGGTAATGCAATTCTGGGCAAAATCAGCATTTATTATTATTGGTAAAAACCTGCATATTGAAGGTAAGGAGAATATAAAGAAGACCGGAAAATATATCCTGGTTGCAAATCACTCGAGCCTTTTCGATATTATGGCAATCATCTCTTTCTTCCCCGGAGTTTCATGGTTCGGGCATGAACGTCTTTTAAGGATTCCAGTCTTCAGCCAGGTTCTGAAAATGACAGATTATGTTCCTATGAAAAGGGCAAGCTTTACAAATACCAAAGAGATGTT
>Ga0209467_1002948_pt1 | contig 11535 bp, 10 predicted proteins | sample Higcelwee11metaG_FD_187175 | JGI IMG/M metagenome (GOLD analysis project Ga0209467, IMG submission 187175) | Freshwater pond sediment microbial communities from the University of Edinburgh, under environmental carbon perturbations - High... | ecosystem: Environmental > Aquatic > Freshwater >...
CACGCCGAGTCTGTTGCGGCCGCCATGCATCGCTATCGACGCTATGGCCAGGAACTTCGGAATGTAGAGGGCCGTCTCCTTGGGCAGCAGCCCCCTGTCACGCAGGGCCCAGTAGTCGCGCTGCCCGCCGGATGCCCGTATGGCCTTGTCCATCGCGCCGACGCCACAGTTGTACGAGGCTATGGCCAGGAGCCAGTCACCAAAGTGCTCGTAGTTCGATCGCAGCTTGCGCAATGCTCCGTCGGTCGATTTCATGAAATCCCGGCGCTCGTCTATCCAGTCGTCGATGCGCATGTTGTAGCCGCCAACGCTGTTGCGCATGAACTGCCACAGCCCCGATGCGCCCGAACGGCTGACGGCCTTGGGCGAGTATTCCGACTCTATGAATGGCAGGAAGAAGAGCTCGTCCGGTACACCATAATAGCGGATGCGCTCCTGTATGTAGGCCGCGTAGGGCCTCGAGCGCTCGTATACCGCCTCCAGCCACTGCATGCCGCCGGGGCTCAGGTATGCCGCCCGGTAGCGCTCGAACTGGGCATCGCCGAATGGCAATGGCAGGGTCTGCAGCTCGGGGCCGGCATGATGCTCCCACGCCGGCGCAGGAGCCGGAACAGCGCGCATCGGCCGCTGCATGGCGGTCTCCTCCGTGGGCGCAGGCATTTCAAGCGACAGTGCCGTCGATATCGCGGCAGCGAGGGCATCCGCGGCAGCGGAGGCATCCTCGGTGTCGCCTGGTATCTGTCCCGGAAGCGCATCGGTGGCGAACGCCGGGCGCAGCGCGCATGCCATGCAGAGCATGATGGAAAGCCAGCGTACCGGTGGGCGTCCGCTCATTGCATCTTGTCTCCAAAGTAGATGCCGGCCCATTCCCATCGGCCATGCACCTCGGGGTCAGCCGGGAAGTTGACTTTCCTGAAGTACAGGTACCAGGTAGCGATGCGCTCGGTCCAGCCCCAGGTCTTCAGGAAGGCCTCGCGGGAATTGGAGCTTGGGTCCAGAGCCGGTGCCCGCTGGATTCTGCTGCCGGAGGTGAAGGCGTCAAAGTCGAACAGCACCTCGCTGTTGCCATCACGCTTGTCCTGGTTCCAGTCCATTGCAAAGAAGCCAACCTTGGCCCGAATTCTGGAGAGCATCCGAGCATTGCCGTTAGCCATCGCTGTGGAGACCGCATCGATCAGCTCGTCGAGGGTCTCATAGGTCCAATCCTTGCGAATCGTGGCCAAGTCGATGAATTGCTGGGCATACTGCACCGCGTCGGGATGTCCGGGAACGTCGGCAGCGAATACGGGCAGGAACCTGCGGTACGAGTCTATGGCAGCGTCCCAGTCGCCCAGAGCCTCATAGTCATTGCCAAGCAGGAACAGCTCTGAACCCATATCTATGGTATCGGGAAATCTGGCCAGCAATTCGCGTCTGAATTCGATGCGTCTGGCCGGATTGGATGAGAGATCGATCAGCCTCCGCAGGCACGCGGCATGGATGGATTCGCCGTTGACGGTCAGATCGGGATAATTCTTGACGATCCTGTCGTAGTACAGCGCGGCTATGTCATCGGCACCCTGTCGGGAATAGGCCCAGGCCACGCTGAGCAGGTATCGGGCGTTGTAGGCGCCGGCAGGATCAGCGGCAACGATGCCGGACAGGAAATCGACCAGGCGCTGGTAGTCCTGCACGTCGGACAGCGAAGTTGATATCTTCTGGATAACCGCATAGCGCTCGTCGGTGTCCAGTCGCCCCGAGTCGAGCAGGCTGAAAAGGTCTTCGAGCTGGTGCCGGTCGGCTCCGGGAGTATCCATATAGTAGGCTCTTGATGATGCACACGAGGCCATCAGTGCGCACAGGATGGCCGTGAAGGCGAGTGTCCGTACACGTAGCATGACCGACTCTACCATGCTCGGTTTACCGTTGGCAAGGAAGGCCCTTTATCGATACAATAAAGGTTGGGGGTTCATAGCATGAATCGGCGATCTTCAGTACTCTATCGAACGCTGCTCGCATTCGCGGTCGTCGCGGTTGTCGCCGGCGTGGGCCTGCTCTTCGTTACCACCCGCAATGTCAGCATGACCAGTGTGTACTGGATGATCGGATGGATGGCGGTAGGCGTGGTACTGGCAAGCTACAGCATCTCCAGGCACTTCAGGCCACGGACCGCCTTCGTCGGCCTCTTCATCATGGTGGTCGCGCTGATACGGTTTGTGGCACGGGCCTTTGGCATTCCAGCAGTGGACTATTGGCCACTGTTCGCGATCGGTGCTGGAATTTGCCTGCTGATAGCGGGCTTTGTCCGGTACAAGGGGCCCAAGCCGGGATTCATCGTGCTCTCGTCGCTCTTTATGCTGCTCGGGCTCTTCTTCTCCATTTTTTCTTTTGGATTCAGCTCCATGCGTTTCAAGGCGTTCATGTCGATATGGTGGCCCGCATTGCTCGTTGTGGCAGGCCTTTTCCTGTTGGTCGTCTGGCTGGTCCAGCATTCTATCCAGGTTGATGAGCCCGCTTCGGGCGCGTCGGGAGACAGCGAAACAAAATGAAGCTCATGGCCGCTCTGGCGGTCGCAGCAGCGTGTATCATGGTTTCTCTGGCAACCTCATGCGTCGGGACGCCTGCGCCCAGGCCTGGCACCGCGATGGCCGTCTCCAGTGAAGTGACGGTGGCTCAGGCAGAGCGCACGGACATCGAATCGATGATCGCGCTGGGCAGCCCTTCGTCACTCGAACACGCCGTCCAGCTGGCCCAGGAAGCGCGGTACCTGTCGGTTGCCGATGCCAAGGCCTACGGCTGGGTGGCATATGAGATGGCCAGGCTTGTATACCCGGAGCTTGCCGGCGATCTGCCACCCAGCCCCATTTCACCGCCCGATACGCTGCTCATCCGGTCGTTCATAGATGCGCGGAATGGCAAGGCGGTATCGCCAGGCTCGGGAGCCGGTCCGCTGTTCGAGCTGTTTCCGGCGCTGTCTATCTTCAGGCTCAAGACGTCCGCCGCCGCCACCGCCACGCTGCTGGCCACCGAGCGCTTTGCCCGCTTTGGCCAGCCATCCGCCGCCATCCAGGTGGCCCAGGGCATAGCGCTCGAGCGATCGGGTGACAGGACCGGCGCGCTTGACGCCTATGCCGCCGGCGAGTCGATAGCCTCCGATTGCTACCCTGCCACCATCGGCAAGGCACGCATGCTCGTCGAACTGGGACGAGGACCCGAAGCGCTCGCCGCGCTCGAGTCCCTGAGCGGGCCGATAGCCGAAGGCCTGGCAAGCCGCCGCATCAAGGCCCAGGCGCTGTACACAGCGGGCCGCTGGACCGAGGCCCTGCCGCTCATCACCGCGGTGCTGCTCGACGACCCGCTTGATTCACGCTTCGCCCTGATGCGCGCCCACCTTCTCGTGGAGCGCGGCGAGTACAAGCAGGCGGCGCCTCTGCTCGATGCCTATGCCAGCATCAATCCGAACGACAAGCTGTACATACTGCTCAGGGCCCGTTCTTCGATGGATGGCTCAAAGGACCGAGGCACCGCGAGCGCGGCGCTCCGGCATGGACTGGAACTGTATCCGGATGATCAGGACATTACCCTGCTTGCCGCCGAGGTCTTCAGCGGTGGTGACACTGCCGAGCGGGCGGCGGCCGTCGAGCTGGCGCGTCGGGCCCTGGGCCGTGAACCCGATTCTACGCGGGCGCTCAAGGTGTTGCTCTCGGCAGATCTGGCCTTTGGCGATTTCCAGAGCGCGGGGATGCATGCCGATGCCATCATGGCCGCAAAACCGGATTATCCCGACCTCGAGTCGATATACAGGGCGTATCGTGGCGCTTTCCGATTCACCGACGCCTCGAGGATTGCCCAGGCCTGGAGGGCCAAGGACCCGAGCTCGGAACCCGCAGCCATAGCCTGGGCCAGCATGTTGCTGGAGCGGGGAGAGAAGGCGGCAGCGCTTGACCTGGTGACGAAACTCCTTGTCGGCAAGGGTTCACCATCGTATCGTTCGATGCTGTTCTGGCTGCAATCAAGGTTGCAGACCAATGAAGACGCGATTCTGGCTTCACTCCGCTCCGCTCTGGTGGAGAATGGCATGAATGTCGATGCGCTGGCTGCGATGTCGGACATCTATGTCAGGAAGGCCGACTATCAGCGGGCCCGCTTCTACCTTAAGCAGGCCATATCGATAGCCCCCGACAGGCCGGACATCGTGGAGCGCCGCAATGTCCTGACCCAGCTCGGCGTGGCCATACCCTGAACCTGCCCTGCATGCCGCCGGAGCGTGTGCAATCGCTCCGTATCCAGCTTGACGAACTCTACGACCGCTATAACGACCCTGTCTGGCTCGGCCCTGACCCGCTGGCCGTGGTCAGGCGATACGACGATCCATCCGATATAGAAATTGCAGGCTTGATAGCCTCCGCGCTGGCGCTTGGCACCGCGACCGCCATAACTCGTGCCGTTGCAGGGGTGCTGGGCATATTGGGAGCGCATCCGGCGCAAGCTCTGGCCTCCATGAGTGACCGAGCGATGCGGGCCGCGCTCGCGGGCTTCAGGTACCGCTTCTTTGACGGCGACGACCTGGCTGCCTTCATGTGCGCGGCACGCGACCTGTCGGCCCGTCATGGAAGCCTGCAGCGTGCATTTCTGGCGGTCGACGATCCAGCGGAGTCGGACTACGCCAACACGGCGTCACGTTTCGTGCGATCATTGGCCGACGAAGCTGCCCGGCCCGATCCCTGGCGCAGCAACCTTTTTCCCGATCCGGAGCGCGGTTCGGCGGCCAAGCGTGTCTTTCTGTACCTGCGCTGGATGGTCCGACGTGATGGCGTCGACCCGGGGCCATGGCTCGGAGCGGACCCCGCCAGGCTGGTCATACCGCTCGATACCCACATGGCGGCGGCCTGTCGTCGCCTTGGCCTTCTGACCCGGCATGCGACTGACCTGAAGGCCGCACGCGAGGCGCTGGCCACATTTCGCATCATCCGCCCCGATGACCCCGTTCGCTACGATTTCTGCATGACCAGGCCCGGAATCCATCCCGACCTTGATCCTGATGCATGCTTTGGGTGCTTTCATTGACACGGTTTTGGCCACCGTGCTAGTATCCCCCACGCGTCGCAGCATGCATCATCGCATCGGTGGCAGATTTCTTGGTCGGGCAATAGCGCAGTTGGTTAGCGTACGAGTCTGGGGGACTCGGGGTCCCCGGTTCGAATCCGGGTTGCCCGACCAAGAAATCTCCCGTTGCTTGCTGTCATTGCACATGGGTGCCCACAACCTAATCATCCAGTCCAAGTCCGTCGAATATTCTGGGAATGCACTTATCTACCCGTGCTTCGCGTGTCTTTGACTGCTTGGGTTGTGAAAAGTGGAAGAGGTATCCCCGTTGCCGTCCGGGCGTCAGCGCATCGAAGGCTGACTTCAATGCTGGATCTGCATCCAGCCTGCTCTGAAATTCCTCGGGTACCGGAAAATCCGATGTCTTCTTCTTCTCAACCTTCAGGCCGGCTTTCTCGACGCGTATTGCCTCCTGGACATAGCTTTGCAGCGTATCTTCCAGCGCTTCTATCTCACTGATCGTTGTGAACCTGATCTGGCGCCCCGCCTGGACATTGCCGGTCTGTTGTATGAGCAGGCCATCGGAATCCTCCATCAGCGCACCCTTGATGAAGAGCAATGCACAATAATCCTTGAATCCGTGGATTATCACCACATTCTTGCCATCGAGCGTGTAACATGGCTGTCCCCACTTCAATTCTTCGGTAAGGTTGCATCCAAGGACTATCTGCCTGAGCTTCCTGAATTCCTTCTGCCACTGCTCTTCCCTGTCCATGAATTCGTCTATCTTTGGATTCATGCCACTCTCCCCGAACCAGCGTTGTGCATGCGATGTCTTGAGCATGGAATGCCGACGGCACCCGTGGTAGAAGATACTTACAATCCCGAGTCCAGGCACCATTGTTGGCGCCAGAGCGGGTGGCTCAAGGTTTCATTGACAGAACCAGCATGAAGGCCAACAATGACGGTGTTGGCGATGCCGCATGCATAGCGGCGGCGGGAGGATATGCCATGAAGATGTACCTGTGCCGGAAGTGCAAGGCTGTGGTCCAGGAAACCGGCAACCCTGATGCCAAGGGATGTCCAGCCGGCGGTCTGCATGATTATACCTACATAGCGGAGACCGGCCCAAAACTCTATCTCTGTGGAAAGTGCCGGATCCTGGTCAGCACCTTTGCCGAGCCTGCCGCCTTCGGGTGCCCGGAGGGTCCGTACCACACGTGGAACCTGCTCGGACAGTCTGGCCCCATGGCCTTCACCTGCAAAAAGTGCTCGGTCACGATCATGGCAGGAGGGGTCCCGGATTCGAAGAACTGTCCGGCTGGTGGCCTGCACCAGTGGAAGAAGGGCTGAACCCTGCTACGACCCGTCCCCGATTCGGCGCCGTGGTCTGATTTGCATGCCCGCCCGGTTTCGGGGTATGCTTTCCTCCACAAAAGGGGGATCGAAATGAAGTATTGCTGGTGCACGATACAGGTACGGGACCTGGAAAAATCACTGAAATTCTATCAGAACATTCTGAATCTGCGGCTCAACAGGCGCTTCACGTCACCGGACGGTTCGGTCATAGCCTTCCTGTCCGATGGTGAATCAGCCGACGTGGAACTCATCTACAGTGAGAAGTCAGTCAAATACGATGGCAAGGGAATCAGCATCGGGTTCAAGGTACCGGATCTGGAAGTGGCCCTGGCCGAGGTCAAGGCCAAGGGCATTGCCGATATCAAAGGCCCGTTCAAGGTTGGCGGCGGTACGCAATTCTTCTATATCAAGGATCCGGACGGACTCGACATTCAGATAGTCCAGCCGGGATTCTAGCCATCCTGAGTCCCGCGCCATCGTGGCCTCGAGCCGGCCGGCCTGCGGCGCGATGAGCAGGACGCCCACGCCGGCGCCGGGTGCATCGGCTTTTCCAAGGGGGCCCGCGTTGAAGATCGCGCGGACGGTGCTGCAATCGATAGGCAAGACTCCATTCGTCACAATTCCTGAGCCCGACAGGTATGCCGAACCGTATGCAAAGCCGGAGTACTGCAATCACGGCGGCTCGCTGAAGGACAGGCTCGCGCTTGCGATGATAGAGGCGGCCGAACACGACGGAACGCGTGCCGGCAATTCGGTTATCATCGAACCGACCAGCGGCAATGTGTGGCCGACGCAGAGCGTCCCGGAAGGAAGCATCAAAAAGGTATGAGATGCACACCCTGATGAAAGCAACACCGGTGCCGAATCGATGCCGTGGGCATGCGGCGGGTCATTGCGGCTTGCTCTGCAGCGCGCTGATCTGTGCCATCATCGTGTCGGGTTGCGCCTCGCATGCACCGGCTGCCAGCACTGGCATTACCGTTGCGCCATCCGCCAGCCCGCGTGGCGTGTACATCAATATCGCGACCATCCTGAACTCGCGAACCAGAGCGGCATGGTTCGACGGGCTTGCCGCGCTCCACCCCGATGTCATCGTCGTCTATGGCATGCACCGCCAGTTGCGGAACAGCATGCCGGCGTCCGGGGTACTCCGGTCGCTGCGGCTGTTGCTGCCGGGCACCACGCTGGCTGTCTCGGGCGAGAGTGCCGCATTCTTTCAGTCCGTCGCGGCCGACCGCAACCTGGCGGGGCTCTTCGGTGTGTTCAACTACGAGTTCGAGTTCTGGAATCCGGGCAACTACGGCTACCATACCAAAGCGGACGCGCTCGACCGCGCCTGTACGGACCTCTCGGAGATGCGCGTGCTGGCTGACCGCCTGGGTATACACATCGACATGTACCTGGGCTGGTTCGACGATGCCGATGCGATGCGGCTCTTCCCGCTACTGGACGGCATATTGGTCCATGCCTATGTGCCGTCAACCGACAAGATCGGGGCTTACCTTGCCAAACGGCTCGCCGTGGTGCGGCGGTTGGACACGATTATGGGCAGGGCAATCGAGTGGCGGCTGCTCCTGTCGGCCGAGACGCGATTCCTGGGAACAACGCTGAGCGAGCATGGTCTGGACTGGGTGGAGTCGAAGGCGGTCGAGCCGTATGTCGGCGAACCAGGCTGGTCTGGCATCCAGTGGTTTACGGCAGAGTTGCTGTACGAGCATCCTGGCCCTTGATGGCTTCCGCCTTGGGCGGCGATCCAAAGCCTTTGCGCTTCATGGCGCCCCAGCCACTCGAACCGACGAGATATGAAACACATGCGCTGACCCTGATCGCTCCCATCAATTGGCGGAATCCGAAATTTTCGGCAATGGCAAATCCGATCAGCGTGGCATCTTCGGCCGGGCTGAAATATAGAACCTGGCGTTCTCCGACGACCAGTGACGATATCGATATAAAGACGCCCATCAGTATGGCTGATGTAAAGACGAACAGGGCCAATGGCGCAGACACCAGTCCAGCGATGGCACCAACCAGCATCAGCAGCCAGCCGCCGAGCTCGTAAATCGGTCCTATCGTCTCAAATAACAGGTAGTAGGGTAGTATCAGCGTGCCTATTCTGCCATACTGCGGATTGCCCATCATCTTCCTGTGTAGCAGCAGTATCTCCAGCAGGCCACGCTGCCACCGGTCGCGCTGGCGTGACAGCGTTGGAAGTTCTTCCGGTACCTCGGTCCAGCAATTGGCATCAAAGGCGTACCGGATTGCGTAGGGCGCAGAACGCTCGCGTGCCTCACGGGTCAGCCTCACGACCAATTCCATATCCTCGCCCACAGTATCCTTGCCGTATCTCGATCGCTTGGTCAGGTAGCCGCCCGAATCGATGACGCGCTGTCGGGAGAACAGGCCGAAGGCGCCGGATATTATCAGGAGCCCGTTCAGTCGCGACCAGCCCAGCCGGCCGGCCAGGAACGCCCTGACATATTCGGCTGTCTGGAATCGTGCAAGTATGGCTTTGGGGAGCCCGATCCGCATCAACGAACCATCGCGTGTTGTGCAACCATTGACCGGCAGGATATTGCCGCCTACCGCTATCACCTCCGCGTCCTCGTCGAGCTGCACCGATGCCGCCCTGAGCAGTGCGTCGGGCTCCAGGAGGCTATCCGCGTCGATGCCGCAGATGTAGTCGCCTCGGGCCACGTTGATACCAGCGTTGAGCGAATCGGCCTTGCCACCATTGGCCTTGTCGACAACAACGAGGTTCGGATACAGGGCGCTGCGGTAGTAACCCAATTCCGGGGCGGTCTCCAGCTCGCGTGCCGCGGTACGGGATCTGCGTTCCAGCGCGAATGACTCAATCAGCACATCGAGGGTTCGATCCGGCGAACCGTCGTTGACTACGACAACCTCGAAGTCAGGGTATCGTTGCGACAGCAAGGCGCGGACGGTCTGATCGATCGATGCCTCCTCGTTGAATGCAGGTACGATGATCGAGACCGAAGGCAGCCGGTGCTTCAGGAATGACGATGACTCCGACTTGGATCGCTTGAGCCGCAGTTGCCTGGCCAGTTCTCGGGTGGACAGTACGAGCAGTATCATCGATATCGTGTTTATGGCTATGGCGTACCATCCGAAGTAGTGCAGATAGAATGAGACGAACGGACCGATGAGGCCCTTTCCGCCGGTATGGTCTGAAAATATGAAGAGCACGATGGGCAACGCCATGACAACGGCCAGAATCGCGCCGAGCAACGGCTTGTCTCGGGTGGCGGCCACGAGGTGGCGCGTGCGTTCGACCTTTGCCGGTTCTGGCAGCCCAAGCCTCTGCCGTATGTCGGCCCGCAAAGATGCCGAAAGGTCGGCGCGGGTACGATTCGACGATGCTCCGGCCTCGGCCAGCTGGCTCGTCATCACATCGGTTATGGCTTTTTCTGTCGACGGATCATGGTTCCTGTTCAGAAAGGATACGATGCCGAAGATGTTGCCGCTCCGGGTCAGGCTGGCCACGAGGCGCAGTATGGCCATGCGCCTCGCGGAACGCAGATCCAGCAAGAAGAAGTCTATGCGGTCATCCAGAATCGATGCGAGCCGATCCCGGACGGGCTCGGATTCGGTATTGTAGAAGGCCCGCAGTATCTGCTTGAGCGCCTCGGGCGATTGGCTCGTCGCCATCCGTATCGCCTCATCGGCCCAGCTGATGGTCTGCGGATCATCGAGCGAGGCCAGGAGCCGCGTTACCGTTGCCGGCGTCGCGCGCCGCCCCAGCGCCTTGAGGGCGTATCCGCGAACCGCCGGGTCGGCGTGGTTGACGAAGGCGGGGCTGTCGAGCAGGGTAGGCGCGGTTTTCTGCAAAACCCTGGCGGCCTCCCTGGCAATCGCTGGTGTTCCTTCGGCGGCCGCGTGGAGCAGGATGCTTTCAAACTGCTCGCACGGGTATCGGCGAGCCATCCACACGGCCAGGAGGACTCCCTCATCATCATCGGGATACTGCGTGGCCATTATTGCGGCAACGCGTGCCGCGTGCGGCTGGAGTATCGCGACGTAAGCGGACAGTACCCGCTGTCCATGCTTGTGGCCATCTTCCCGCGCACGCGCGATGATGGCCGGCAGCAGGTCCCATGTTTCGGTGAAGAGTATGGATCCGCATATGCGCAAGGCCACGGACGATGATCGTTCACCGGCCAGGCGTGCCGCGAGTACACGTGCCCCGGTTTCGCCAAAGAAGCGCAAGGTGAATGCGGCTTCCATGCGGACGCTCCGGTCAACCGAGCGGAGTCTGCCCCGAAGCGAGCTCAGCAGGTGCGGAGTCGCACCCATGATGTTGCCAATATTCTTCAATTCGGTCGGGATGACGAAACGATCGGCACAGGCTGCCATCGTCTGCAGCAAGTACTTCGGACCGAGTCCGGCCAGTTCGAGCCGGATTTCTGGTGCAAGTTCGCGATTCGTGCTATTGATGATAGCATCACATGCTCCTGCAAAGGCAACGCTGCCTTTTGATAGCATGCGATAACGGCGCTTCTCTCCCGACTTGACGGCATACAGGGCAATGCCAGCGCCGAGGTCAAGCACCAGCAGCACCGCGGCCGGCAACATGGATGCCATCGGCATCATGGGAGGACGGCGCCCGTGACCACGGCGCCCGTGACCACGGCGCCCGTGACCACCGCCAGTAGCTCCGCAAGGAAATAGGGCTTCTGCAGGTAGTGCGCAATGTCAAGATCGGCGGCCGCGCGAATCAGGCTGTCGTCCTTGCGCTCCGCCAGCATGATGAAGGGCACGGTCTGCAATCCCAGGATCCTGCCGGATTCACGCATGGCCCGCCTGAGCGCCATGCCGTTCATGCGCGGTACCGACAGCTCGGACACGACCGCGGCGGGTCGTGCCACCTGCATCCTCTCCAGTGCCTCGACCCCATCGCGAAACCATTCACACCGCATGCCGTGTTGTGTCAGCATCGACATGACGACGACGGCATTGAAGCTGTCCGGCTCGACGACGAATACGACTGGCAGTTCCGGTGACGCTTCGGCCGTGTCCTCGGTCAGGTGTATTGCGCCAGCCGGACCCGCGCGTGCCGCCTTCATTCTGATGTCGCATTCCTCCAGCAGTGACTCAGCGGTCTCCATCGTATCATTGGTATTGGCGGTCCAGAGT
>Ga0209467_1002949_pt1 | contig 11529 bp, 7 predicted proteins | sample Higcelwee11metaG_FD_187175 | JGI IMG/M metagenome (GOLD analysis project Ga0209467, IMG submission 187175) | Freshwater pond sediment microbial communities from the University of Edinburgh, under environmental carbon perturbations - High... | ecosystem: Environmental > Aquatic > Freshwater > Pond...
TCTGCCGTATCTGCATCTTCAATAACATCCAGCGTTTCTTTCGGAGTATCACACCCGTATACCATGGCAATGCAGGCATATGACATCACGCTCATCATCGGTCTGATACTGTATTGAATTGATCCGAGCAAGCCGAAACGCCCGACCCTTCTGATAAACTGCAGTATGCCCATGCAAAGAAGAATCATAACAGTACAGAAAACGAAACCGCCGTAATTTTTTCTTCAGCAAAGATAATTCCGTTGTGCTTATTACCAATGAATAATGAAGATTCTTTTTTCAATAATGACATTTTACTGGCAGGCACTGTTCAAAGGCCTCATAACGGAGAGTCATTCGCTATTACACGGTCAGTATTCAATTTTCAAGAGCACTTACGGTGGTATTGAATTATATCCTTATTCAGAGGACAGTCAAGCGGCAGAATGCGTGTTACACACAACTCGTCAAGATAACAGATGTGTAGTGGTATAAAATGGAGTGCTTTAATATACGGCATCAATCAAGTAAAGATCAATTATATAATTATTACTAAAATAATTGACTAAATGAAAATAAGCTATATTAGGGTTACATACTAAATGGAGGATCAATGAAAATACTGAGTAAATTTGGAATAATGTTCATAATATTACTTGTGCTGCTGAGTGCAATGGCCTGTGGCGCAGGGGACAAGAGCAAGGCAGACAGCGATCCAGTAACGGATCCTACAGAAGAAACACCGGGAACTAATCCTGATGATCCGGGCACAAACCCTGATGATCCGGCAACACCTCCCGAAACGCCGCCGGAGACGCCACCGACTACACCGCCGGAGACGCCACCGACTACACCGCCGGAGACGCCTCCTACCACACCTCCGACTACACCGAACGTCTCTGTCACCGGCGTCACTCTGAACAAGAGCACTCTGGTGCTTGAAGTGGATGATTTCGAGCAGCTGACAGCGACTGTAGTACCTGAGAATGCGACAACGAAGACTTATCAATTTGACAGTTCGAATCAAAATGTTGCTGTAGTTTCTGAAACAGGACTAGTAACAGCTAAAAATGCAGGCTCAGCAGTAATTACTGTTACAACGATTGATGGTTCAAAGAAAGCGACTTGCGGATTGAGGGTTGATCCTTTGATTCTTTCATCAGTAAGTATTTCTGGTAATGTCAACACTTACACCCTGACTGGTGGCACGAAATTCAAGGCTATGCTGACACCAGATATAGCGACGAGTAAAACATTCCCGACCGGAGAGGATGATTCCGGTACACCAAACGTTCCGGCACGCTTTATTATGGGCGAAACGGAAGTGACCTACGAGCTGTGGAAAGAGGTCTACCAGTGGGCAACGACCGATGCAGGCGGCGGAAAGCGCGCCGACGGCGGTGATTTGTACTCATTTGCAAATAAGGGGCGCGAAGGTAATGACGGCACAAGCGGCGCCGCGCCGACAGATACTGCTAAACAGGAACCTGTAACGTATGTTAACTGGCGCGACACGATAGTATGGTGCAATGCTCTTACCGAGTACTATAACGCCAATAACGGTTCTGAAACGGACCTTGAATGCGTATACTCATATAGCGGTACAGTTAACCGCGATTCGAAGGAATCAAACGCAACTGCCTGTGATGGCGCTGTGCAGAGTGCGACCGCCAAAGGTTTTCGCCTGCCGACTAGTAACGAGTGGGAATATGCTGCGCGTTATATTGGTACGTCTGTGCCATCGCATACGAATTATAAGTTACAAGACGGTGTTTATTACACAAAGGGCAACAGCGCGAGCGGTGATGCAAAAGCATATAATGCTGCTTCGCCGACAGTCGGCAATTATGCGGTATACTTTGTAAATTCAGGTGAATCAACTGCCGTTGTAAAAAGCAAGGGGGCAAATGCCATCGGCCTTTATGACATGAGCGGCAACGTGTGGGAATGGTGCTTTGACTTAAGTGGTTCGTCCCGGGTTATACGGGGAGGTGGCTATGACTACGCTGCGAGCCTCATGCAGGTGGGTTATGTGTACAAATTAGAGCCGAATTACGAGCACTCCTTCTACGGCTTCCGCTTCTGCAGGAATCAGTAGCCTTTCGGGTATCCGCTTTATAAATATTCCGGGGCTTCGGCCCCGGTTTTTTGCGACAACATTTTAATAACCACTTATGGTCACCTCGATAAATCAGCATTTTCTTTATGAAACAAATGAAAAATGCTGATTTTTCCATGCTTTGTGACCACAAGGGAATGTCAAAAGTTAATTTTTGAGGTTCCCTTGTATTTTACTTCAAATATCATATTTTATTGCCAGCACCGATTTAAAATTGCCGGAAACAAACGAAATAATCGTCCCGCTAAAATTGCATACAAAAGGGTTCATCCCTTCTAGAATTTGGATCTCACAACAAATCATAAAGCAGGGAGAACCCGGTTAACAGGGAGAAGCGCATGTTCACGGCAAAAATATTGCAGGCACAGGGTTTGACACAGATAGAAATTTCTCGAAGGTGGAAAACCTTTTCAAGATAGGATCCTGCGTACGCAATAGCATGATTGTACAACGCCGTATGCTGATTAATGCAGCAGTTTGTACTGATTTTTGCGACTGCTTGTACTGATCCGTGCGATCACTTGCACTGATCCGTGCAATCACTTGTAATGACTTATGCGATTACTTGTAACGATCCGTGCGATCACTTGTAACGATCCATGCGATCACCTGTAAAGATCCTTGCGACTGCTTGTATTGAACCGGGGGATTATGATGTACTGCGGTATGCGATAGTGCGGCAAATTGCGCGGGTGCGCATTAGTGAGGTATAAGAAACCCCTTTAAGAAGAGGGATGCGGTCATATCCGGCTGGTCTGAAATGGCGGCGCAACACAGGGCGCACGGCTGAAACGGCTTCGGCGAAGCGGGTGAAGTTGATCGGCACTTATACAAACTGATTTTCCGCTTACGCCGAAGCCTGTTTTACAACTGAGCGATAGCACCAGGGCGCTTCCAAAAACGGCCTCCATGATGGATTTTTCCGCACTCCGCATTCTACTGTCGGGAAGTGCGACGAACGTTGAATTGTTTTTGTGACTGCCCTGCAGAGTCAATGGCAATTACTGCAAATCAGGAAACTGTGAGCGTTTCTTTCAGCCGGCCCGCCCGCAGCGCCTTTGTTCCGTGAAGTATGGAGCGCACCTCAAGAGCATAGACGCCGGCGGCAAGGGTATCGGGTACGGTAAAGATGATCTTGCCCGAGGTGTTTTCCACAGATTTACCCGCTTTGACTTCGCTTGCGCCGCTTACGAAGAAAACCCCCTGCAGCGGATCCTTTTCATCGAACTTGAGATGATCACCGGTCAGTTTTCCCGGTTTACCCGGCGTCAGCGCAGAGTTCGCCATGCCGCTCCCGTTGTCCTCATACAGTTTCAGAACAGGTAAACGCTCCTGCCCCTTCACCTTCTGCATATCGACCCCTTCGGTGACCGTATTGAACCACGTACCGAGCTGCGCCGAAAAGTAAAGCTGATGACGCTCTTTGTCGAAAGAGTCAGTTTCACTTTCAAACACGCCGCTGATGCAGGGGTACACATTGTAGTACTCGGTGTTGATCGCCCCGCCCCTTTTGAGAACTTTGCGCTGCGCCGCCATGAATGAATCGAGCACCGCAGCAGCCTGAGTGGTCGTCACCCCGCCGGGAACGACCATCTCTTCAAGAAGATCCTTGAGTTGATAGCTCTCGACGCTCTGCGGAACCGCCCGAAGACACGGCTGCTCCGTCAGATTGTTCTTGAATAATGCATATTTTAATGACACTATTCCACCTCCTGATTTTAATGTATGATTTACATTTCATGCAAATCATTTGTATGACAATTGATCGAATATTAGCAATAATAACTTTAACGATTAATTTAAAAAAAATCGATTATGTATATTTTTTACAAATGAATGCGGCACGGTCACCCGTATCGCAAGCCGTTGTTCATTATGCTTACTCGTCTTTTTTTTATCGCCTGCATCGCTTATACCGTTTTGGCGGCCAAATTAGCATATAGTAAGCATGTTGGCGCTTTTCATGAGGGTAATTTGCGGCTTCACATCAGGATGCATTGTTCTTTCATATCAAGATGCATTGCTTCTTCACATCATAATGCGTTGAAGTGTAAAGGTACTTCGCAGAGATGATCATGGGCATTCCCCCGGCAATAGGTGAAGCGGGATGCCGGGGGAAGAGATCCGAGGGGGGAGCGACAAGGATGTCGCTAAGCGCTTACTCCGCTTTGCCGCAGATGCTCGCCGGTGAAGCTCTCTTTGCAGCCGGCAATCATCGCCGGGGTCCCCATTGCCAGAAGTGATCCCCCCGCATCACCCCCGCCGGGCCCGAGATCGATAACCCAGTCGGCGCACCTGATGATATCGATGTTGTGTTCAACTATCACCACAGTGTTGCCGCTTTGCGCGAGCTTACTAAGCAGCACGAAAAGGTGCGCGATGTCCGAGCCGTGAAGCCCCGATGTCGGTTCATCAAGAAGATAGAGCGTGCCGCCGTTCTGCGCTGCACACAGCTGTTTTGCAAGCTTGAGCCGCTGCGCCTCGCCGCCCGATAACGTGGCGCTGTTCTGTCCGAGTTTCAGATACCCCAGCCCCACATCGTCGAGGGTACCGAGAATACTCTTCAGTGCCGCATTCGCCTCAAAAAAGCCGAGCGCCTCCGAAACGCACATCTCAAGGATCTGTGAGATATTTTTACCCTCGTAGAGGATTTCGAGGATCCGGCTCTTGTATCTGCTGCCGCCGCAGACCGGACAGCTTATCCAGACGTCGTCCAGATAGGGCGCGCTTACCATACCGTCGCCGCCGCAGTGATCGCACTGCCCCAGCGGCGAATTGAAACTGAAGTGGCCCGCGCCGAGCGATGCTTTTTTCGCGGGGGGAAGAGAGGCGAATATTCTCCTGAGCTCATCCATGATTCCCATATAGGTCGCCGGCACCGAACGGGGTGATCTTCCGATAGGAGTCTGATCCGCCAGTACGATGCGCGAAAATATTTGCGCGTTCTCGATATTACCGCAATCGGCATGCATGCCTGATTTCTCTATTATGCCGCTAATCGCGGGGTAGAGCACCCCTTTGACAAGGCTGGATTTGCCGCTTCCGCTCACACCCGTCACACAGCTTATCGCCCCCGCGGGAAACTCACAGTCGATCCCCTTAAGGTTGTGCAGCCGCGCACCGTACACTCTGACCCGCTTAGCGTGATCAATATTCGCACCGCCGGCCGGATCGATCGCGATGCCCCCGGCAAGATACTTTGCAGTCTCAGATCCCGTCGCGCCTATTTTCTTCGGTGAGCCTTCATACACAAGGTATCCCCCCTCCTCACCCGCTTTCGGGCCGATATCAATAATTCTGTCGGCAATAGTTATCAGCTCTCGGTTGTGTTCGACAAAGACGACAGTGTTGCCCTTATCGCGAATGTGGCGGATCGTACTGATCAGATTTTCATAGTCGTGCGGGTGTAGCCCGGCCGAGGGCTCGTCGAAAACGTAGAGCACACCCGAGATATCGCCGCACAGCTGACAGACCAGTTTGACACGCTGAAGCTCTCCACCCGAAAGGGTCGGGATGGCCCGGTCAAGCGTCAGATAGTCAAGCCCCAGATCGATGAACCCGCATAAATTCCGGTAGAGGCTGCGCAGAATATTTTCGACCGATTTGAACTGAGCCGCACTAAGCTTTGTCGCAAGGCTCCCGCACCACTCCCGCGCCCGGCGCACCGGCAGCGCCGCCGCCTCCGGAAAACGCAGTCCCGCGACGCTCACCATTCGCCCGGCGCGATTGAGCCGCTCGCCATGGCACGCAGGGCAGAGCGTCTGTCGAACGAATGCGCCGAGAGAGGAGTCACTGCGCTGCGAATAAAGGCGCGACACAATATTGAACAGCCCCTCCGCGGGACGGGTCGTTTCGCCGTTTCGCCCGATTTTACTGTTCGTGATTCTGAGCGTAACCTTGCGGCCGTTTGAGCCGTAGAGCAGCTGGTGTCTGAAATCTTCAGGAAGCTCCCGCCAGGGCAGCTCGAGATCGACCTTCATGTCGGCGGCCAGGGCAAAGACTTCCCCCTTCATCCAGTTGTGGCTGGGACTCTTCTGAAACGAGCGCAGCTTTCCATAAAATATCGAGGCTCCGTCAAGGAGGGATATGTCCTCGTCACTGACAAGCAAAGCGGCGTCGATACCCGGCGTCTCGCCCCTGCCCCCGCAGACCGGACACATGCTTTCGGGATCATTAAAACTGAAATCGGAGGGCTTCATCGCAAACATTATTCTGCCGCAGTGAAAGCACATCTGTCTGGTCTGCAGCAGAAGAGGCTCTCCGCCCCTGATCGAAGCGTAACACGCGCCGTTTCCGCGCGCGAGGGCCTCTCTGACGGCACAGGTGAGCTCACCGCCCACCCGCTCGCCCTCAAGTGTCGTGACGGCGACCTGCTCGAAAGGTTTGAGAAGCGCTAGAATCTCATCCTCGCTCATCGGCAGAAGCGCTTCGCCGCAGTCGGGACAGTACCGTGTGCCGATCGACGCGAAGAGCACGCGAAGAAGGCCGGTCATATTGGTGACGGTACCGACCGTAGAGCGGGGGTTGCGGGCGATGCTCCGCTGAGATACCGCGATTGCGGGGATAACACCATCCATCGTATCGAACGCAGGCCGGGCACCGGCAAGATCGTCGCCGTTGGCATCAAGATAGCGGCGGCGGCACTCGGTGTAAATCGTATCGAAGGCAAGGCTTGACTTGCCGCTGCCGCTGACACCCGTTACGGCGGTGATTTTGCCGTAGGGGATCTCAACGTCTATACTCTTCAGGTTATTCTGACGGGCGCCGCGCACACAAAGGGCGCTTATCTTACGGGCCGGCTCATCCCCGCCGGCACTCTTAAATATGCTTTCGGCACTATTTTTATTTAAATTTGCATTTTCAATCATCACGCTTACCGCTGAAGGCCTCAGCACGATCTCGCCGGTTTTATAATCGCTGTCATCGATATGCCACGGCCAATGCGCAAGCCACTGAGGAACAGAGGCGCCTTCAACCCGGTCGGTTTTCGGGTTATAGGCAACTACACCGATGAGCGGCGTCCCCTCGAAGCAGTCAAGAGTGGTCACCCTGATTTCGTTACCCGATAAACCGAGTACACGCGCCGTGGTCATCGCGACAGGGTTGGGCCGAACCGGGCTTCGCGATGCGAACACGCCGGTACGCGGAGCGTTTTCGTACGGGGGGTTGCACTGCGTCACGCGGCGGTATTCGGGTTTGTCGAAGCGGTGAAACCACCAGAAAATTTTAATATGAGAGCAGTTCGCGCCGACAACTTCCGCCGCATCCTGACCGGAAAGACTCACGATATACTCGCCCCTCCTGCGCACGATCTTTCCCGAAGGTGATATTTCCGTGTCGTTGACAGCTGCAATTGCGGCAGGGCGTTTCGCGGGTACCGTGCACTCGCGGACATAATCCTCACAGGGGAAATAGGGCTTGATGTCGAAGACCGCAGATCCGTCGGGTATCGCGCACTTCTGTGTTTCCACCACACCGCTCTTTGCGTCCGCACGGACAACGGCGATCACACGGCAGTACAGCGCGTCATTGTGTACATACAGAAGATTGGCATGGCTGAACTTATCCAGATGCAGCAATCCCCCCTTATAGGCGGCGTCGAGAGTAATTGTGCTGTCAGAGAATTCTCCTATTGCGTGCAGGGTCAATTTGTCGTGATCCATCTATCGGCCTCTCATCGATTGAAATGACCGCCCCGCACTCTGCGATACGATTTTATCCGTATCAGAATGTCATTTTGCGCGGCGGTTCGTATGCAGGCAAGCTATCACACAAATCAGGGCTTTTCTTGATTCAAATTGCTTAAAAGGGGGAGGGATTTAAAAAAAATTGATGTTTATTGCGAAACATCCGGGCATCTCCCGCCATACATGATTCGCGATTAATCGTTTGACATTAATCATCCGCCCCGCTGCACTGCGACCAGGCGCTGGGGGTGCTTTCGCGTAATCACGCGACTGCTGAGATTATACCCTTTGAACCTGACCTGGATAATGCCAGCGAAGGAAAGACCGGTTGACTGATCGAAGTACCGCATCATACAAACCCTCTTTTGTAACCTGCATTATCCTCTTTATTTTTTTGGAAGCCCCCGACATCAAGCCGCTTCGATGATCCTGTCGATGTCGTGCCGGGATCCGGGTCCTTCCGCACTTAAGGAGGAATCATGGAAACAACCGTATCGCGCGGCATCGTCCGCGCATTCTACGAGAAGCTCGACAGCATGATCGAGCTTGATGCCGCAATAGTCGGCGCGGGTCCGTCGGGGCTTGTCGCCGCCGCCCGTCTGGCGAAGATGAATAAAAAAGTCGCCCTCTTTGAATCGAAACTGGCCCCCGGCGGCGGCATGTGGGGCGGCGCGATGATGTTCTCGAATATCGTCGTGCAGAGCGAGGCGGCCAGAATTCTGGACGAATTCAAGATCTCATACAAACAGGGCGAAAACGGAACCGTCATCGCCGACTCGGTCGAGGCCACCTCTTCGCTCATCTACCACGCAGCTTCTGCCGGAGCTAAAATCTTCAACTGCATGTCCGTCGAGGATGTGATGCTCGATGAAAAAAGCGAGCGCGTGAACGGCATCGTCGTCAACTGGGGCCCCGTCACGCGCGCGCAGATGCACGTCGACCCTCTCGTCTTTCGCGCGAAGGCGGTGATGGATGCGACCGGACACCCCGCCGCGCTCGTCTCTATCGCGGCGAAGAAAAACAACATTCGGCTCAACACGCCGAGCGGGTCGATCATGGGCGAGCGCTCGCTTTGCGCTCTCGAGGGCGAGCGGCTGACCGTTGCAGAGACCAAAGAGGTCTTTCCGGGTCTATTCGTCTCGGGAATGGCAGCTAACGGTGTCAGCGGCGCCTTCCGCATGGGCCCCATCTTCGGGGGAATGCTTCTTTCGGGCGAAAAGGCCGCCCGTATTATCGCGGAGGCGCTCTCATGAACGACTTCGGCCTCTACGTGGTGATGACCTCGCCCCGTGAAATCCCGTACGAGAAGCTGACAGAGGCCTGCGTCGCACAGGGGGTAAGGATGTTGCAGCTGCGCGAGAAGCTTATGTGCGACAGGGAGAGACTCGCGCTTGCACGGCGTCTCGGCGCCATTACGCGCGGCAGCGCAACGAAGTTCATCGTGAATGACCGCGTTGACATCGCTCTTTCATGCGGCGCAGACGGCGTTCACGTCGGGCAGGAGGATATTCCCATAGAATACCTCAGAGCGATGTCGAAAGATCTCATCGCGGGGCTTTCAACTCACTCGATCACCCAGGCCTCTGATGCGATTCTGCAGAATCCCGACTACATCGCCTTCGGCCCGGTATTTGCTACACCGGCGAAATCGGGGCGCGACGCGGTGACGGGTACGCACAATCTCACGCAAATTCTGAAACGCTCCCCGGTTCCGGTGGTGGCAATCGGCGGCATCTGCGAAGAGAATATCCGCACTGTGCTCGCAAGCGGCGTACGCAACATTGCACTCATTCGGGCCGTCGACAGACCGGACGCCGCCGTCGCGATAAGAAACCTTCAGCGGATTATCGCAGAGTTTTAAAGAGGCGGATAACTATCCGGTGGGGGGAAGCCCCTGATCTGCGCCGCCTCATCAGTGCGAAAGAGGCGGCAGCGAAACACAAATCTCAACTAAAGAGGAAAACAAAATGACATTAATAGACAGATGCAGGCGGGGGGAAGTCGACCCTATAGTAAAAGAGGCGGCCGCTAAAGAAAACATGAGCGCCGGGGATCTTGCCCGGCGCGTCGCCGAGGGCAAGGCGGTGATACCGCGAAACCGCGCGCGCAGTTTTAAGGCCGAGGCGATCGGCGAAGGGCTGCGCGTAAAGATAAACGCCAATATCGGCACATCCTCGCTCGACAGCTCTCTCAAAAACGAAATAGAGAAACTGCACTGCGCCGTGCGCTACGGAGCGCACAGCGTCATGGATCTGTCAACGGGAGCGGATCACCGCGAAGTTCTGGCGCGGGTCCTCGAGGAGTCACCGGTCATGATAGGCACTGTTCCCCTTTACGCCGCGGCAAGCGGCGGCGCGAAATTCGACAGGGATTCGCTGTTCAGGCAGATTGAGGCGCAGGCGAAAGCGGGAGTCGACTTCATGACGCTGCACTGCGGACTCACGAAAAGCGCCCTCGAGCAGTACGACCCGTCGCAGCGCGTGACCGGCATCGTCAGCCGGGGCGGGGCACTTCTTGCCCGTTATATGAAAACAAATGGCTGTGAGAACCCCCTCTACGAAGAGTTCGACTGGCTGCTCGATATCGCGCGCACCTACGAAATTACACTCTCTCTGGGCGACGGCCTGCGCCCGGGCGCGGGAGCCGATTCGCTTGACACGCTTCAGCTGTCGGAACTCTGTATTCTCGGCTCTCTTGTCAGGCGCGCCCGTGAGGCAGGTGTGCAGGTCATGGTCGAAGGGCCCGGTCATGTACCGATGAACGAGATCGGCGCGCAGATTGCGCTGCAGAAAAAGATCTGTGACGGCGCCCCCTTTTATGTGCTGGGGCCGCTGGTTACCGATTCGGTGCCGGGTTACGACCACATCGCCGCGGCTATCGGCGGCGCCATCGCGGCATGGCACGGCGCCGATTTTCTCTGCTATGTCACCCCGGCGGAACACCTGACGCTGCCCGATCTCGAAGATGTCAGAGAGGGGGTGATCGCCTCGGTCATCGCGGCCCGTGCCGCCGAAGTGGCGCGGGGATACCCGGCGGCAATATCGCGCGACCGCAGAATTTCAGAGGCGCGCAAGGCATTCGACTGGGAGACGATCTTCTCTCTTGCCTGTGACCCCGATGGTGCCCGTGCGAAGAGAAAGAAGACAGATTCCGCGCAGATGTGCACCATGTGCGGAGAGCTGTGCGCAATGCGGCACTAAAAGGTACTCTCAGCAACATTACCTCAATTTTATTTATTGCGGCTTTTACAGAATATCTATTACAAGGCGTACACTGTACTGAAAACTGCGGGAGGGGAAGCGGATGGGTGAAAAGGTTTTATCGGCACAACCGAAGGTTCTGTTTATTTCGGCAAGCGATTCCAGTTCGCTCGCCGGACACGAGCAGGATCTGCGCGCGGCTTTCATGAGCGGCTGCACGGGAATGGTCGCGCTCACCGGTTCGACGGTACAGACGTACCGCAAGGTTCTCTCGCTTTACCCCTCGGATGCCAGGTACTTCTGCGAGGCGATTGCGGCGGCTAAAGAGGGGGGATGCGGCGCGGTAAAGGTCGGCGCGATCCTCTCCCGGCGCATACTCGAGATTGCGGCGGCCGGCGTCGGCACTCTTCCCAACGTGGTGTGGGATCCGGTATTTTCGGCGACGGGCGGATCCTTTTTCTATTCAAACGACATGATCAATTTCTTTACCGAAAACATTCTTCGCAGGGTTCTGCTGTGTACGCCGAACAGGGGCGAGATTGAG
>Ga0209467_1002951_pt1 | contig 11524 bp, 13 predicted proteins | sample Higcelwee11metaG_FD_187175 | JGI IMG/M metagenome (GOLD analysis project Ga0209467, IMG submission 187175) | Freshwater pond sediment microbial communities from the University of Edinburgh, under environmental carbon perturbations - High... | ecosystem: Environmental > Aquatic > Freshwater >...
TTGTAAGCAGAAACCGGGCGGGCTGTCAAAAGCTCGGGAAATTGCGGCGCGTCCCTCTCCAGGCAAAGGGCCCTGGCCGCCCGTTGACTTTTTTCCCGGTTGTTGCCAAGCCACGTGATGTTTTCGACCATGTACAAAAGAGAGGAAACACTCCATGGACGCCGCCGCCGCCATGCTTGACCTGGCCAAACGCGCCAAACGCGCCTCCCGGCTCATGGCCGGAGCCGACCCGGCTGTCAAGGCCCGGGCCCTGCATCTGTTGGCCGATCTCGTGGCCGCCGAACCCGCCGGGGTGTACGAGGCCAACGCCTTGGATCTGGAAAAGGCCGCCGCCGCCGGACTCGACGCCCCGCGCCTGGACCGGCTGCGCCTGACTCCGGCGATCATGGCCGCCATGGCCAAGGCCTGCCGCGAGGTGGCGGACATGCCTGATCCCGTGGGCGGGATCGACGCCCTGAAAAAGCGTGAAAACGGCCTGCTCGTGGGTCGCATGCGCATCCCCCTGGGCGTGGTGTGCATGATCTACGAATCGCGCCCCAACGTCACCATCGACGCCGCCATTTTGTGCCTGAAGGCCGGCAACGCCGTGATTTTAAAGGGCGGTTCCGAGGCCCTGGCCTCCAACATGGCCCTGGCCGGGCTGATGCAAAAGGCCCTGGCCCAGGCCGGGCTGCCCGGGGACGCCGCCTGTCTGGTGGAGACCTCCGACCGGGCCGCCGTGGCCGCCCTGTGCAAGCTTGACGAATATATCGACGTCATGATCCCCCGGGGCGGCGAGGGGCTTATCCGGGCCGTCAGCGAACAGGCCACCATGCCCGTGCTCAAACATTACAAGGGCGTCTGCCACGCCTACCTGGACGCCGAGGCGGACGAAGACCAGGCCCTGGCCGTGGTTGTCAACGCCAAGGCCCAGCGTCCCGGGGTGTGCAACGCCCTGGAATGCCTTTTGGTGCATGCCGACCGGGCGGCCTCCTTTCTGCCCCGGGCGGCCGAGGCCCTGACCCGGGCCGGGGTCAGTTTCCGGGCCTGCCCGCGCAGCCTGCCGCTTCTGGGGGAGGGGGCCGTGGCCGCCGTCCCCGGGGACTTCGGGCATGAGTTTCACGACCTGGTTTTGGCCGTGAAGATGGTGGACTCCATGGACGAGGCCCTGGACCACATCGCGGCGTACGGCTCGAACCACACCGAGGTCATCCTGACCACCAACCATGACCGGGCCATGGCCTTTCTGCGGCTGGCCGACGCCTCCATGGTCGGGGTCAACTGCTCCACGCGCTTCAACGACGGCGGGGAATTGGGCCTTGGGGCCGAAATCGGCATCAGCACCTCCAAGCTGCACGCCTACGGGCCCATGGGGGTCACGGAGCTGACCGGGGCCAAGTTCGTGGTCCTGGGCCAGGGACAGGTGCGGGGATAGGGGGCGTCGTTTACCGTGAAGGGAATGCGACCGCCGCTGCGCATAGGCATCTTCGGGGGCTGCTTCAATCCGGTGCATTGCGCCCATCTGCGGGCGGCTGTGGAGGCCGCCGAGGGCCTTGGCCTTCACCGGGTGGATTTCGTGCCGTCGGCCCGTCCGCCCCACAAGCCCAATGCGCCCATGCTCGGCTTCGCCGCCAGACTGCGCCTTTTGCGGGCCGCCGTGGCCGACATGCCGGGCCTTGCCGTCAACGACCTGGAGTCCCGGCGGCCCGGGCCCTCGTATACCTTCGACACCCTGGCCCGGTACCGGGACGAAAATCCGGAGGCGGAGCTTTTTTTCATCATGGGAACGGGCGATCTGCTCAACCTGGCCACCTGGAGGCGGGGGTTCGAACTGCCCCGGCTGGCCCATCTGGCGGTGCTGGGCCGGGAGGGCCTGGGGGGCGAGGAAATCGGGGCGTATCTGGCCGGGGAGGGCGCCGGGCTTGGGGCCACGATCCGATCCCTGCCGCCGGACGTATCGGCCGCCGCCGCGTGGGCCACGTCCGGCGGGCACATGCTTTTTTGTCTGGAGATTCCCCGTCTGGACATCAGCGCCTCCCTGGTGCGGGAGCGCTGGCGTTGCGGACGGACGTTGCGCTTTCTGGCGCCGGACGCGGTTTTGCAGGAGCTTGCGTCCATACGGGACGAGGCGGACCAGGCCTGGGGGCTTCCCCCGGCTGCGGCGGGGCCGCCCGCAGGCTGAACAACAGGATGTGGTGATGTTGGCGCCAAGTTTTCCCACGCGGGTTCGGCTCGCGACCACGTTTTTTTCCATCGTGATTTTTTCGGCGTTGCTCCTGGCGCCGGGGACCAGCGAACTGTTGCGCCGGGGACGCACCCCGGCCGTGGCCGAATCGGGGATGGAGAGCCTGCCCCCCCTGGACGCGACGCCCGAAACCTGGGTGCGGGCGTTCAACGCCCTGCGCGGCGGGTATCTGGAAAAACATTTCGGCCTGCGCGGGCAGTTCATCACCTGGTACAACTACGTCAACGCCTTCCTGCTCAAATCCTCCCAGGACAACAACCCCGTGGTCATGGGCCGGGACAGGTGGCTGTTCTTGTCCCAGGACGGCCCCGACCGCAACATTCTTGAGGATTTCCGGACCACGCGGCCCCTGCCCGAGCCAAAAATGCGCCGGGTGCTGGAGGTGCTCTCCGCCCGCCGGGACTGGTGCGCGGCCCGGGGCATCGCCTATCTGGTGGTGGTGGCCCCCAACAAGAACACGGTCTATCCCGAAAAGCTCCCCGAGGCCTTCACCCGACCGGTGGAGGACTCGCACCTGGATCAACTGCTGCGCTACCTGACGGACCACGCCGCCCTGGACGTGGTGGATCTGCGTCCGGCCCTTTTTGCGGCGAAAAAGGAGCATCAGGTCTTCTACGCCATGGACAGCCACTGGAACGCCCATGGCGCGTTCGCCGCCTACCGGGAGATCATGCGCCACGTGACGCCGCTTTTCCCGAACATCCGGCCCTTTGCGCCCGGGGATTACACTCCGGTGGACTATGCCGGGCTCCCTGGCGATCTGGCCTTTCTGCTGGGACTGCAAGAGTACCTCCCCGAGCCGCGCGTGCTGTACGTCAACGCCGCAGGCGGGGCCAAGGCCCGGGGCGCGAGCTATCCGGCCTCGACCCACCCGGGCTACTTCCAACCCCTGGTGGCCTCGGAGATAACGGGGCCTGCGGGAGAGGGGCTGCCCCGGGCGGTCTTTTTCCACGATTCCTTTTTCTGGGAGCTGATGCCCTTTTTGGCCGAGCATTTCCGCTTTGCGGTCTATGCCTGGATGAATCCCCAGACGGAGATGGAACCGCGCTATTTCGACACGGAGCTTATCGAGCGGGAGCGGGCGGACATTGTGGTGGAGGAGTTCACGGAACGCTACTTCGTGCCCTCGGCCCGGCCGTTGCAGAGCAAAGGGCAGGCGGGGGCGGCTGCGGGAGATTAAAACCTGCGACGTTTTTTTGAAAAAAAGACAGGCCGCTTGAGCGGCGCCTCTTTTGAAAAGCGCATGGAGCGTTTCCCGGGCGGCAGGGCAGCGGCAGGGTGCGCGACGGTCTGGCGCCGCTTACGCCGTGGCGCTCCCCATGCGCTTCATGACGTAATCGAGGAATTTTCGGGCCTCGACGAAATCGGGCCGGATGGACAGGGCCAGGTTGAGGTGCCTGAGGCAGTCATCCACGGCATTTTTTTCGTAGTAGGCCCGGGCCATGTTGAAGTGGACGTGGTCGTCGTTGGCGTTTAATTCCAGGGCGCGGCCGTAAAACCCCAGGGCCTCGTCGTAGTTTTTGTTCTTGCGCAGGGTGATGCCGAAGCTGTTGAACTGCTCCCGGTATTCCCGGGAAAAGGCCTCGTCCAGGTGCAACAGCGTCCCCAGCACCTTTCTGAGCTTCGCGTAATCCTTTTTTTCCGAAGCCACCTTGCCCACGCCATAGGTCGCCGTGACGTTGAGATCGTCGATCATCAGCGCCTTGACGAACTGCCGCTCGGCCTCGTCCAGATTCCCCAGGGAAAAGGCCTGTTCGCCCTGCTCGATCTTTTTGGCCAGCGTCTCCAGGGCCGGAACCGTATGCAGCTTGTAGTACCGGGGTTCCGGCACGTACTGGGTCAGGAAGTCCTTTGCGGGAAGCTCCTTTTTCACCCCGGACGGCACATGGTGGACATTTAAAGGCTGCACCTCGAAACGATCGGCGTCGAGTTGCCGGGCGTACCAGTAGGTCGTGGACTGGTGTTTCCCAGCCGTATCGCCGATGCCCAGATCGGTTTGCATGGCCAGGGAATAGACGCCGAGGATGATCGGATATTCGGGCATGAACCTTCTCCTTACTGGCCACGATTATGGCCCAAACCGAAGGCCCCGGCAAGCGTTCCTCCCAGTCCTTTTTTCACTTTACGGGGTGTTTTGCGCCGCGCGCACGAAATACGCCGCATCCGGCCTGGCCACAAGTTGTGCGGCAAGCTCGGCCACGCCGCAGTCCGCGTCGCCGTACCGCGCGGCCACGACGCCTTCCCCGTCGGCGACGGCCCGGGCCAGCCGCCCGCCGCTTACGGCGACGCCCCGGGCCAGGAGCCCCGGCCCGATCTCCCGGGCGATGAAGTTGAACAGCTTCACGGTCACCGTCCCGGCCTGGGCGCCTAAATGGCTGCGGGACGCCGCCCGGCCGTGGGTGATGTCGCCCCGAAAGGATTTAAACGGGCTGTCCAGGCGCATGCAGATGCCCACCAACCCGGGCATGGCCACGGACAGGGCCAGTTCGTCCCCGGGGGCGAGCATGGTGTGGGCGATGTCGTCCACGGGCTGGCCGTTGACGAAGATCGTGCGCAACCGGTCCCGGATATAGACCGGGTCGAGCCCGAGGATTTCCCCTAAAAACGTGTCCAGGCCGCACGGCCCGGCCACGCCCACCCCCACCCCACCGGAAAGAAGGCCCGCGATACGGGGCATGCCGCGCTCATCAAGGACAAGCTCGACCGTGGTTCTTGTTTTCTCATCGTGCATATTCCCGTCCCAGTTTGTTTGGTTCATGCAATACCACTTTTGTTTCTCAGAACGCCATGCTATATGCAATGCATATCCTGCTTCTTATGTCAATATTGCAATGTGTCAAGACTGGCTTATGTCTCGTTTGGCATAAATAGTGTTGAGGATAACATCGCATAACAGAATGACGATCAGGCCGCATCCCCTGCGCCTGGCTCAAGGAGGAACACACATGGGCAGACTGCTTCGCATCGACACCAAGACACGGACTTTCGCGTTCAGCGATATGGGCGCCTACGCCGGGATGGGCGGCCGGGCCCTCACCTCGCGCCTGATCCTCGAAGAGGTTCCCGCCCTGAGCCATCCCCTGGGCGCGTCCAACAAGCTGGTGGCCGCCGCAGGCATCCTCACCGGCACGGCCGCCGCCAACTCGGGCCGCATCTCGCTTGGGGCCAAGTCGCCGCTGACCGGCGGCATCAAGGAAAGCAACTCCGGCGGGCTATTTTCCCAGAAGATGGCCAAGCTGGGCATCCAGGCCATGGTCTTCGAGAACAAGCCCGAGGACTCCGCCGCGCCTGTGGTGGTGGTGGTCAAGGCCGACGGCGTGAGCATCGTGGAGGCCCCGGAACTGGCCGGGCTGGGCACGTATGCGACTTCCGAAAAACTTCTGGCCGCCTACGGCGCCCGGGCGGCGGTCATGCTCATCGGCCCGGCCGGGGAGACCTGCCGCCTGGCGGCGTCCGTGCAGTTCACCGATCCCAAGGGCCGTCCGGCCCGGGCGGCCGGTCGCGGGGGCCTTGGCGCGGTCATGGGATCGAAAAAGATCAAGGCCGTGGTGGTGGACGATACCGGCGCAACAGGCGTGCCCGTGGCCGACAAGGAGGCCTTCAAGGCCGCCAACAAGCGCTGGGTGGAGATCCTGGGGTCGCATCCGGTGACCAGCCAGGGCCTGCCGGGATTCGGCACCTCGATCCTGGTCAACATCATCAATGAGGCCGGGGCCCTGCCCACCAAGAACTTCCGCTTCGGCCGCTTCGACCACGCCGCCGACATCAGCGGCGAGAAGATGGTGGAGCTCATGCAGGCCCGGGGCGGCAAGCCCAAGGAAGGCTGTCATCCCGGCTGCGTCATCCAGTGCTCCCAGACCTTCGTTGACGAGAAGGGCGGCTACCTGTCCTCGGGCCTTGAATACGAGACCGTGTGGGCGTTTGGGGCCAACTGCCTGATAAACGACATCGACGACATCGCCCGCATGGACCACGCCTGCGACGACCTGGGCCTGGATACCATCGACATGGGCAACGCCGTGGCCGTGGCCATGGACGGCGGGATCATCCCCTGGGGCGACAGCAAGGCGGCGCTTACGCTGTTGCGCCGGGTGGGCGACCCGTCCGATTCGCTTGGCCGGATCATGGGCAACGGGGCCAAGTTCGCCGGGCAGGCCTTCGGGGTGACCCGGGTGGCCGAGGTCAAGGGCCAGGCCCTGCCGGCCTACGACCCGCGTTCGGTCAAGGGCGTGGGCGTGACCTACGCCACCACGCCCATGGGCGCGGACCACACGGCCGGATACGCCGTGTGCCAGAACATCCTGAAATGCGGCGGCGACGTGAACCCCATGACCAAGGCCGGGCAGGTGGAGTTGTCCAAAAACCTCCAGATCGCCACGGCCGCCATCGACGCCGTGGGATTCTGCCTGTTCGTGGCCTTTGCGGTGCTGGATACGGCGGATGCGGTGCAGGTCATGAGCGACCAGATCGCGGCCGTGACCGGAAAGCCGTTTGGTCCCGCCGACTTCCTGGCCCTGGGCGTGAACACCCTGAAAGACGAGATCGCGTTCAACACCAAGGCCGGGTTCACCAAGGAACACGACCAGTTGCCGGAGTTTTTCGCCGAGCCCCTGGCCCCGCACAACACCACCTGGGACTTCACCCCGGAGGAGTTGCAGGGCGCCAAGGTGTCCTAGTGTTGCGTCGCCAGTGGAGGCGCACCCCGGCATGCGGAGGCCCGGATTTCGCGGGCAGGGCATGACCCTGCCGGGGACGGGCGGCTGACAGGATGTTTCCGCAGGCCGCGCCCATGATGACGGTATGACGGCGGCCGGGAATCTCTCGCAGGGAGGTTCCCGGCCGCTTTTCATGTGTCCGCGTTTTGGATAGGAGGGGAGGCATGCATATCTCAGTCAAATGCTTCGCCACGCTGGCGAAACACACCCCGGCCGGGGCGGAGCGCTATGAGGTCGCGGACGGGGCCACGCTGGCCGACGTGGTGGCCGCGCTTGGCGTCGCGCCCGCCGAGGTGAAGATCGTCTTTGTGGACGGGGTGGCGGCGGCCCTGGATGCGGCCCTTCGCGACGGATGCCGGGTGGGGATTTTTCCCGCCGTGGGGGGAGGGTGAGGAGATGGATTTTGTGCGGCATTCCAAGTACGACAGCGATATGGTCGGCTGGGAGCGGGTTTTTCCCGAGCATGCCCCGGGGCGGGTGCTTCAGGGATTCCGTCACCGCGATGGCTTGACCCAGACGACCCTGGCCGAACGGGCGGACATCCCGCGCCGCCACGTCTCGGACATGGAGAACGGCCGCCGTCCTATAGGCAAGGAGACGGCCAAGCGGCTGGCCGGGGTGTTTCGCGTGGATTACCGGGTGTTTCTGTAGCCGCCCGACGGTCGGCGGAGGTTAGTACCTGGCCTGCCCGGCCACCCACTCCATATATGCCGTAAGCCCAAGCTCCCGCATCTTTTCGTTATTGGCCAGCCAGCGGGCGTGCAGCATCCCGGAAAACCCGGTGTGGTCGCAGGGAAACTCCGCGCATTCGAAGCAAAAATCCACACCGCGCTCTTTCACGCAGGTCTGCACGGTACAGCGCCCCAAAAGACACTTTCCCGAACGGCATCCGGCGCAGTCGGCGGCGGCGAACCGTTTGGCCACCGCCTCAAAGGCCGCATAGTGCTCAAACACCGGGTCCAGGCGCGCGAAAAACGCCGCTCGGGCCGCGAAATTCCCCAGTTCGTCCAGAAGCCCCCGGGCGTGGCGGCTGATGGGGCTTTGCGGATGGCTCAGGCAGCGGCCGCAGTCCAGGCCGCAGGCCGCAATACGGGCCGCGATCCCGGCGGGGTCCGTGGGGAGCCCCGGCGTATCCCGCGAATCAGCCACGCTACACCCCCATGATGTTATAGCCCGAATCCACGAACACCACGTCCCCGGTGGTGCCCGAGGAAAGATCGGACGCCAGGTACAGGGCGGACTTGCCCACGTCCTCGATGGTGATGTTGCGCCGCATGGGCGATTTTTCCTCGATGCGCTCCAAAATGGTCTTGAATCCGCTGATGGCCGAGGCGGCCATGGTCTTGACCGGCCCGGCGGAGATGGCGTTGACCCGCACCCCGCGCGCCCCCAGATCCACGGCCAGGTAGCGCACGCTGGCCTCCAGCGCCGACTTGGCCACGCCCATGGCGTTGTAGTTGGCCACCACCTTGCCCGCGCCGTAGTAGCTCAAGGTAATGACCGAGGCCGCGCCCGAGAACTGGTTCTCGAAGGCCCGGCACAGGGCCACCAGGGAATAGGCCGAGACGTCAAGCGCGATGGAGAACCCCTCCCGGCTGGTGTCGATGAACCGCCCGGCCAGATCCTCGCGCCGGGCAAAGGCGATGGAATGCACCAGGATGTCCACGTGCTCCCATTTGTCCTTCACGAACGCCGCCGCCCGGGCGATCTCCTCGTCGTTTGCGACGTTGCAGGGCAGGACGAAATCCGCCCCAAGCTCCTGGGCGATGGGCGTGATGCGCTTTAAGATCGGCTCGGCCGCGTAGCTGAGGCCCAGGCTGGCCCCGTGCTCCACAAAGCACTTGGCGATGCCGTAGGCGATGCTGCGTTCGTTGACCACGCCGAAGACCAGGGCCTTTTTCCCGTCAAGCAGTTTCATGGTGCCTCCCGCCGCGCCTGCGGCCGGTTTACAGTCTGGAGAAAACGCCGCCGACCAGGGCGTCCACGGCCGTGTCGATGCGGGCCAGATCGGCCGGGTCGTTGGGGTCGAGTCCCCCGAAATGGCCGCCCAGGCGGGCCCGGATGGCGAAAAAGAGCACGGCTGCGCCCATGACCGCCACGATCCCGGTCAGGCCCGGGGCGTCGGGCGTCTCGCCGGTCAGGCTTTCGAAGCACTCCAGGGCCACCCGCACCCGGGCCTGCTCCAGCATCCGGGACACGCCGGTACGCTCCATCATCTCCCAGGCCAGGATGTCCAACGTCTGGGGGCGGTTGAGAAGCGCCCGCAAAAATCCCTTGTGAAAGGCGGCGAGCTGCCCCTCAGGGCCGTCCCCGGCGCCGGCGGCCTCCATGCCCGCCCGTATCTCGGCCGTGGTCGGCCAGAAATCCGGGGAACGGGCGAACTCGGCCACCAGTTCCGCCAGTCCCCCAAAATGCCGGGAGATCACCCGCCTGTCCACCCCGGCCTCCAGGGCCACCTTGCCCAGCCCAAAGCCCCGAAAGCCCTCCCGGGCCAGCACCCGGCCCACGGACGCCACCAGCCTCTGCCGGGTGGTCATGGTCCGGCCAATGGGGATCACCTTTTTTCCCGCCACGCAACCTCCTGAAACCATTGTCTTCCCGACAGCCGCAGAGGGCCGGGAGGCTCTTTTCAGACCGGCTTGTCATCCCCGTCCGAATCTTGTAGCTACCCCTGTTCCACCATCACGACGTTACGAGGATTTCATGCGACACTACAAGCACCTGGACGCCATCACCGCCCTATTCGTCAGCGTCCTTCTCATCTCCAACGTGGCCTCCTCCAAGATCCTGGACCTGGGGCCCTTCACCTTCGACGGCGGCACCATCCTTTTCCCCTTAAGCTACATCTTCGGCGACATCCTCACCGAGGTCTACGGCTATTCCCGCTCCCGCCGGGTGATCTGGATGGGCTTTATGGCCACGCTGGTCATGGCCGCCGTGTTCATGTTCGTGGGCGCGCTGCCCCCGGCTGCGGACTGGCCCCACCAGGAGGCCTACGACGCCATTTTGGGGCTCACGCCGCGCATCGTCCTGGCCAGTCTGGCCGCCTATTTTTGCGGCGAATTCGTCAATTCCTACGTCCTGGCCAAGCTCAAGGTCAAAACCGAGGGCCGCTTCCTGTGGGTGCGCACCATCGGCTCCACGCTTTTCGGCCAGGTGGTGGACACGGTGGTCTTTGTGGCCGTGGCCTTTACGGGCGTGTTGCCGCTTGAGCTCGTGGGCACCCTCATCGTCTCCAACTTCGTGTTCAAGACCCTGGTGGAGATCGCCTTCACCCCGGCCACCTACGCCATCGTGGGCTTCCTCAAGCGTTCCGAGAACGAAGACTACTACGACCGCCACACGGACTTCAATCCCTTCCGCGTGGGGGCCTAGACCGCCCTTTCCGCCGCCTCGCCCCGGCGGCGCGGCAAAGCTTTGCCGGGGCAGGGCGGCCTGAGGCCGCTGCCGCACGCCGCCCGGGGTCGCCCGGAGAGCCGCCGCGCTTCTCGCGGGGGCTGCGGGTTCGCCGCACACCCGAAACCGCCAAGGACTCACCCATGCCAAGCGCCTCCGTCGCCTCCATCAACCGTCTGGTGTGGACCGCCGTGCTGGCGGCGCTCACGGCCGTGGGCGCGCACATCCAGTTTCCCATCGGCCCCGTGCCCTTTTCCCTCCAGACCTTTTTCATCATGCTCTGCGGCCTGATCCTGGGGCCCGTGCGCGGCCCCGTGGCGGTCTTGCTGTACATCGCCGCCGGGGTTTTGGGGTTGCCGGTCTTCTCCAAGGGCTCCTCGGGATTCGCCCATCTTCTGGGCCCCACCGGCGGTTTTCTTCTGGGTTTTGTCTTCCAGGCCGCCGCCTACGGGCTGGCCCCGCGCCGGGCGGCGGACGGCCAACCCGGGGAGCTGCCCTGGCTGCGCGGCATCGCCTTCGGGCTTCTGGGCTCGGTGGTCCTTTTCACCCCGGGGGTCCTGCGCCTGGGGGCGGTCATGAACACCGATTTGGCCAAGGCCGCCGCCGTGGGCCTTGTGCCGTTTATTCCGTCCGATCTCGTGAAGATGGCCCTGGCCATCGCCTGCTACCGGCATCTGCGGGCCAAAAGGCTGCTTCCGGCGTGATCGCCTTCACGGACCTGTCCTTCGCCCACGAAAAAGGCCGCCCGGTCCTGCGCGGGGCCACGGGCCGCGCCCCGAAAGGCGCGCTGACCATCCTGGCCGGGAGAAACGGGGCGGGAAAATCCACGCTTTTGGCCCTTGTGGCGGGCATCCTTACCCCGGACGCCGGGACCGTGCGCGTGGGGGAGCGCGTCTCCCCCGGGGACGAGGACGCCGTCCGGCGCGCCGTGCGCCTCGTGCTCCAAGACCCGGACATGCAGATCCTGGGGGCGACCGTGGGCGAAGACCTGACGCTTTCCGGCGACCCCCGCGACCCCCGGTTCCTGGACGTGGCCCGGGACGCCGCCCGGCGCATGGGGCTTTTGGCCTTATGGGACGCGCCCGTGCATACCCTGTCCTTCGGTCAGCGCCGCAAGCTGTGTCTGGCCGCCGCCCTGGTCCATGCGCCGGACGAAGGGCCGCCGCAGGCGCTTCTGCTCGACGAGCCC
>Ga0209467_1002952_pt1 | contig 11523 bp, 9 predicted proteins | sample Higcelwee11metaG_FD_187175 | JGI IMG/M metagenome (GOLD analysis project Ga0209467, IMG submission 187175) | Freshwater pond sediment microbial communities from the University of Edinburgh, under environmental carbon perturbations - High... | ecosystem: Environmental > Aquatic > Freshwater > Pond...
CCCGGTACCTGGTCAGCTTGATGTCCGGCTTGCCAGGCAGGTCAGTGCAGTTCTTGCGATATCGGAAACCCGCAGAGAACAGAGCCTCCCGGATCATCCTTTCGGGCTTGGTGTCTGTTCCGCGGATTCCCGCCATCATGCGGCTGCGCGTTGACCGCGAAACGGTATCCATGACTGCAAGTATTATCTATGAAGATAGGCTAGTCGAGTATGAGCTTGGTATTGCTTCCGATGCGGAAGCTCGAATGTTTCTATCTTGGTCATGTTCACATGGAACTGGTTATACAACGCGGATGCAAAGCAGTCCCTGCCTGGTTGCCAGAGAGAAGGAATCCGTCAACGAAGGACAATTTCGGTCATGATGCTTCGCCGAATACATGCATACGGACAATTACGTTCGCAATTTGCTCGCCGTTGCCAAAAGCGAAAGCCGAGGCCCAATAGCAAACCCTTTTCCCTCATGTGATGTTAGCAGATCTCACAGGACCATATTTAACCTTGCCGAGTTGCTTTATGCAGCTTAGTATTCAACCGTACAATCCCTCAAATCGAAAAGGATCAGAAAACATGAGCAATATGATGATTCAATTAGAAGCATTATTCCCGGACTCTTTTCATTTTCCAGGGGAAGCGAAACACGGGGGCCTCTCCAGGGAATCTGATAATGCCTGAAAGCGGCATATTCGAAGCCATAAAGCAACCTGACAAGGGGCCTTCGGCGCTTGATATGATCTATTACAGTGCAATCAAGGACAGATTTAATGAAGCGGCCAACTCCAAATATGGTCTAGACCTACCGCTATCATTCTCTGAACTCACAACTGATTCTAATGAGTCTCTTCGAGAACTCAGTCGCATATTGCTGAGAAAGCCTTCTCCAATGACGGTCGAGTCTGTTTTCCTGGATTGGAGAATCTGCACTCCTATAGCGGCAGATTCTATTAGAAATCAGTTGGTTCAATCCGGACATGCAGGTCTCCAACGTTCTGACGCCGGATCGCACCAAAATGGAGCGCCGGAGGCTTCGGCGTCTCTCGCAACTATCAGTTGCTTGACACTCTGAGGCGGCGTGATGGAGACAGAGGTCATTCAGCCGAGCGTAAATCTGCTTGAATCCATGCGGTCTGTAGGATACTCGCTTGAAGCGGCCATCGCCGATCTCATCGACAATAGCATCACCGCAGGGGCGCATCACATTGTCATCGATGTCGACGTTGTCGATGCTGCGTATCTAGCAATACTAGATGACGGGCACGGCATGACATCCGCAGATGCCCGAGAAGCACTACGGCTCGCTGGCACCATAGGAGATCGTGGAAGTTCAGACCTTGGCCGTTTCGGGCTTGGCCTTAAGACTGCCTCGTTATCACAGGCGCGTAGTCTAACCGTCATTACAAAACAGGCTGGAAACATCACGGCTCTGCAATGGGATGTCGATTTCGTACAGGACAAGGGGCAGTGGCTCCTACTTGTTCTCAAAGAAACTGACCTCAGCGATCGACCGCTATGGGCAGATTTCTGTGCACAACCTTCTGGGACTCTAATATTGTGGGATAAATTAGACCTGTTGCTTGGAGACACAACCTCGCCGGGCACTTTCCTTGCGGACCGGCTGGGTGGGGTCCGTTCTAGTCTCGCACTTGTTTTCCATCGATTTCTCGCCGATCGGCGCGATCGACTTGCTATTATGGTGAACGGAATCGATCTACGACCACTGGATCCATTCCTGTCGGACAACCCGAAGACCCAGCGGACTGCACCGGAAACGCTCCTAATCAGCGGCGATGAGGTCCGCGTGGAGGCGTTTACTCTTCCCCATCCCCACGATCTCACCCCAGAAGAACGGCAACGTGCAGACCTCGGTGAGGTTATGCGGGAGGCGCAAGGGTTCTATATCTATCGGAACCGCCGGCTCATTTCGCATGGTCATTGGTACGGCCTTGCACGCATGAATGAACTGTCCAAGCAGACTCGCGTGCAAGTGGATGTGCCCACATCGCTCGATGCGCTCTGGCAACTTGACATCAAGAAGTCTCAGACGGAACCTCCGCAGTCCTTCAAGTTACGGCTACGTCAACTTATGGATCCGATTCTCGACCGCGGACATCGTGTACACAACTTTCGAGGGAGACGAGAGAATACCGATGTTGCGTACATCTGGACGAAACTTAAGACCCGCTATGGATTCGGCTACGAAGTGAACCTTGAGAGTCCGGTTGTTGAATCGGTTCTCTCACGCCTCGATACAGACGATGCCGAGCGCGTGATTAGCCTCCTGCAAACCATCGCGAATACATTTCCGGTCATGGATGCGTATATAGAGGTCGCCTCAAATGTTCCTGCGATTGTCACCAAGCCTGAACGTGAAGCAATCATCGCGAAGCTCAAGGACATCCGACGTTCGGGGCTTTTCAGTACAGACCCTGATGTTGCAGTGACGCAACTGGCTGGAGTCGAGCCATTCAACAATATCGATGGCTTGTGCGTGTTAGTCGATTTCGTCTGGAGGGGCACCAATGCCATTGAATGATCGCCAGTTCAATTTCAAGACGTACCTTAAGGAACAATTGTTCAATCGTGCCCGCCCATTGAGGTTCGACGAACTAGAGACGAAAGCTGCAGGGTTCGCCTCGTTGCTTTTTGAGGACCTCAGCGCCATTGATATCAGCGAAGTCATCCAGGAGCTGACACTTGAGAATGCTGTACAGATGGCCCTGGGCGACTCGATTGTCGATAAGGCAACTTTCAGACCATGGATCGCACAACGGCGCGACGAAACCTCAACGCCACGCTGGGATGCCTACAAGAAGTTACTCATCAGCCGCGACTGGGAAAAGAACGTCATCACGACACTCGATGCGCAGACTGATGATGTGGTCGAGTTGCTTGGAGATCCGATGCAGGTCGACGGAAAGTGGCCCCGCCGTGGCCTTCTCATGGGGGAAGTACAATCCGGAAAGACTGCGACCTATCTGGGTATTCTCAACAAGGCATTAGACTATGGTTACCGCGTTATCATCGTAATCGGAGGCCACACCGAGGACCTGCGGCAACAGACGCAGACGCGATTCGACACAGACCTGCTCGGGATCGATTCGGAAACATGGGATGATGGCATTAACGACGCAGCCATCCGGTATGTTGGCGTTGGTCAGATTTCTGGTCTCCGTGCCCACTTGATGACGACTGTCAGGCATGATTTCTCTAAGTCGAAGCGAGGTTCCAGCATCACTTGGGTCAATGGCGGTCTTCCGACCGTTTTCATTACCAAGAAGAATCCGTCGCTTTTGGACAACATACGGACGTACATCAAAAGTCAGGCTCCAGGTGGTAAATTGGATATCCCTCTCATTGTCGTGGACGATGAATCAGACTGGGGGAGCCCAAACACACGCGACAAGGCTGACCCCGCAAGTGTCAACCGGGCAATCCGAGCCCTCCTCGATGTCTCGACAAGAAGTTCTTACTTGGCAATAACGGCGACTCCGTTCGCGAACATCTTCATTGACGATCAAGCTACGTTTGCGTTTGTAGAGAAGCAACGAAGAGGGGATCCGGTAGCCGACCGCACCGGCACCGTACTACAGGATCTATTCCCAAGCGACTATATCAGGGTAATGTCCCCTCCGAACACCTACTTTGGAATAGGGACATACTTCCCCGAAGGTGGCCATACAGCGATTGCCACCGAAGTTGATGATTGCCTCGCAATCATCCCGATCAAGCACAAGAACCACCACCCAGTCCCGGTGCTCCCCGAGTCGATGGAAACCGCGATGATCGAGTTCCTCATAGGGACCGCCGTACGTCGCATCCGCGACCAGAAGATCAAAGCTGCATCGATGCTCATCAATGTCTCTCGGTTCAAAAGTGTGGAGCGCCAGGTATCAGAACTGGCAGAGGAATTTCTTAGAGCGACAATCGCCGTAATTCTCGGTGAGTTCGCCCGACATACCACGACGAGAAGCTCGGCCGCAAACAGGATTCAGGATGTGTGGAATGGGCGATTTGCCAGCGTAGCAAATATCTCCTGGGATCATGTGGCAAGAAAACTAGTCGAAATTGCGTCCGAGTTTCGGATCAGCCTTGTTAACGGTGATACGGCAAAGGAGCGCGCCAAGCGCAGGAAAGAAATGACCGTCACTGAGCGCAAACAAGACGATCTCGTCCCAAAAATCGTCATTGGTGGCAACGTTCTATCTCGTGGTCTCACCCTTGAAGGCCTTCAGGTGAGCTACTTCGTCCGTGAACCTCATACGATGGATACCCTGATGCAGATGGGCCGATGGTTTGGGTATCGACCACACTTCGATGACCTCGTGAGAGTCTGGATGCCTCAGACGACGCGTGCAGATTTTATGCATTCTGCTGAAGTGACCGAAGAACTGCGAGAGACACTCCTCGATATGAAGGCCCGTGGCCTTACGCCAAGGGACTTCGGATTGCGGGTGCGCGTCCATCCCGACAGTGTCGATATCGTCGCCGCCAACAAGGGACGAGACACCCAGGTCCTCGAGATCGGCCCGGTCGTCTGGGAGAATCGACTCGTCGAATGCTACGACCTCACCGGCGACAAAGAAATAGACCAGGCGAATCAAGTAGCTGTTGAGATGCTCATCGCCATGCTGGGCATTGCCCAATCGGCTAAGTCAAGCGGAGGCTTTGACTCCTGGCACAATGTGCCGCTCAACGCTGTACTCGACTTCTTTCGGTCTTTTCAGGGCGACGGCCATAGTCAGTGGTTCGGTCGCCTGGCCAACGGGACGTTACCGATTACGGATGCGTTCGGTGCTACGCCCGGAAGCGATTGCTGGAGCATTGTCTTGGTGAACAGCGGCGAAGGGAAGGCCCATGACTTCGGTCCGTGCCAGGTCCTCATGAGTATTCGAAACAAGATGGGGCGAAGCAAATCCGACGGACATATCCGGCTCGATCGCAGGCGTGTGTCCTCGGCGGGCGACCTCATTCGAGCGCTCGCCAAGTCGGAGCGTGAGGCTATGGAGGACGTACCACGCTTCACGACGGAGGGCAAACCGATGTCATCGCAGGCGAAGACGCTATTATGGATTACTCACCCTATTCTTATGATCTATGTGGTAACTGCTGAGAGACCAGAGAAACCGGACGATGCTGATTCCTTTGAGGAAGTTGAAAAGGACCTGACGCGGATTGCAGTGGCCATCGCATTCCCCAAGATGACTCAGGAACAGGTGGAAGACGCGACCCGCGACTCCAAAACCTATCAAGTCAATCAGGTCTACTGGCGCGCTTACAACGGCTTCGTCGAGGACCAGGGGGATGACGAAGCTGACCAGGACGACATCTGATGGAAGCCGCCTTTCTTGAGTCACTTTTCGAGCATGTGCTTCATGCAGATAGTGGCCGAATGATGGTAATTACCCAGACGCCATTCATGTTCGCTGCAGTAAACGACAGCGGTCGAGCCGCACTATTTATCCGGATATCACTCTCGCAATCACAGGTCGTGAGTGACGGCCAGGGCTTTTCGGTGAAGACGACACGCAGCGGAAACCAAGACTACGTTCAGATCACATCTGCCAACGAAGGCCTCCCCCCGCTATTTCTGAAATTGGCTGAATATGTCTTGGAGCGGGTGTCTGTGGCAGTATCGATCGATGAGGGCGCTGAACTGCTAATCCGCTCCATCGAAGAATACCGACGCTTCGTCGGACAGCGACGGGGACGCCTACCCGAAGCTCTAGTGCGCGGAACTTTTGCAGAACTTGTTTTCCTGCGAACAATCATCACTGCTGGCATGAATTGCGAGAATGCCGTGACCGCCTGGCGCGGGCCTTGGGCAAAGGCAGGACTTGGTGTGCATGACTTTACGTTCCCCGATGGGCGCGGGGTTGAGGTAAAATCTACGCACCAGCCGCCCGTCACGATTCGCGTGTCATCACCGAGTCAACTAATGCCGTCAGGCCAGCCGCTCGATCTCCTTGTACTCCCAATCGAAGATGCTCTGGGGGTTTCCGATGCGGCAATCCCATTCCGCCAATACGCACAAGAGACCCGAGAAGCCATCGCCGTGGCCAGCTCGATGGCCCTGGAGAAATGGGATGCAGCCTTGGAAGCTCTGAACCTAGACCTCTCTGATCAGTGGTATGACAGGTATCGCTTCCTGCCTGGTGAATGGCGCCGGTTCGAGGTTAAGCGCGGCTTCCCGCATCTCGACATTCCGTCCCTCCCCGCCGGTATCATCGATGTCCAATACTCCTTGGAATTATTACGGCTGACGCCGTTTGCGGTGCCGTTCAGCGAACTTCTCAGTAAGGTAAGGCTATCATGAGTATCGAAATCGACCAGATTCGTAACGAGATTAACGTTCAGGCTATTGCGGGCGACGGCGCATTCAATATCGAGGCATTCGCTGGGGTATTCGCCCGCAGACTTGAAGATGCTGAAGCCGTCGCTGACCTCAATGTCGAACCACTCCGTTGCATTGGGCCACGGGGGAAGCGCCTCGAACTGCTCGGGTACGCGGAGAGCGCCATTGAGCAATCACTAGTGATACTTGCCGGGCGGTACTTCGGCGGTGACGAGACGTTGACTATGACAGATGCGAAGGACGCCATCGGACGAGCGTCCGGATTCATCGAGGCGGCTGTTTCCGGCTGGTTGACCACGAATTTGGAAATGTCATCACGTGAATGGGAATATGCCGACTACTTCTTGAAGCAAATAGCCGGCGACAGATATGCAAGGATCCGGATCATTCTCGTAACGGATGGCTTGATGAGTGATCGCATCCGCACGATCGAAAGTGATATAGTCGCTGGCATCAAGACTACATATGAAATCTGGGATCAGCGAAGAATCCTTGACGCGGCGCTTCCCGACCTCGGAAGCGAAGATATCCATGTCGACTTCACAAAGTGGTTGCCTGATGGTCTTCCGTGCCTGATCGCTCCCGGCGACGACGCGACCACAAAAATATATCTTACCGTTATTCCGGCACGGGTGCTCACGGAGGTGTTTGAAGAGTATGGTAGCCTGCTTCTCGAGTCCAATGTCCGAACCTTCTTGAGCGTTCGAGGGCAAGTAAACCGAGGTATTCAGACCACCCTTTCACAAGAGCCGGAGCGGTTCCTTGCCTATAACAACGGGTTGACGACGACAGCAACAGAGGTGGAACTGGGGCGCTCGTTGCAGGGGACGACTATACGTAGCCTTGATCGCTGGCAGATCGTAAACGGCGGTCAGACAACCGCCTCGATTGCGCACTTCTTGCGCAACAACAAGGGCAAGGACGTCGATGTCGTGTCCATTCAGATGAAACTCGTGACGGTCAGCGAATCGGACTCCGCTTCAGTGGTACAGGCAGTCGCAAAATACGCGAACAGTCAGAACAAGGTTAGTGTAGCGGACCTGTTCTCGACACACGAGTTCCACGTCCGCTTGGAACAGATCAGTCGACGTCTCAAGGCGCCGGCGAAAGAAGGTAAGCAGTACCAGACTGGCTGGTTTTACGAGCGTGCCAGAGGCCAGTGGGAGAACGACCGGACAGGACGTGGCTCGGCCGGCGAACAGGCGAAGTTCGAGTTGGAATACCCCAAGTCGCAACGGATCACAAAGACCGACTGGGCCAAGTACGACTACTGCTGGAATCAGCATCCCGATCTGGTCAGCAAAGGCGCGCAGTCTGTCTTCGCAGATTTCGCGACCAAGATTGATGCACAGTGGACCAAAGAAGATGGCAGGGGCGCGGACGCATATGGCGATGGCTACTTTTGTATCGGCATAGGCAAAGCGATTATCTACGAGACGCTGCGAGTTGATGTGCTCAAGCAGGATTGGTACAAAGCTGCACCAGGATACCTGGCCAACATTGTTGCATATACCATATCATACTTCGCCCATCAAATAGGAATCCAGTTCGGCGGCGCCAAATATGACTTCGGCCGTGTTTGGCAACGACAAGCGATCAGCGATACGACGCTCGAGACGCTTCTTGAAATTGCCCATGCAGCACAACTGTACCTGAATGATACGAATCGTCCGCAAGCAAATGTGACTCAATGGGCAAAGCAACAAGCCTGCTGGGAGGGATTCAAGAAGACTGTCATCCGCCTCGACCACGCCATCGAGAGCGACCTTGTCTCCGCCGATGAGGCGCTGGTGCAAACCGCCGATGCCCGCAAGCAACGTTCCATAGACACCGGAATCGAGGCCGTCCAGCGTGTCCTCGCCGTTAAGCCGGACGTGTGGGAGGCAATTTGCCGCTCAGCTACAAAGGTATCTGTATCGCCAATAGAGGAGGACCTCGTGAAGTTGTTCGGCCTGAAGCGGGGAAAGGTCCCTTCCGATCGCCAGGCGGCAGTCCTTCTGCGTCTTTTAGCTCGAATGGCGGACAGCGGTGTTCTTAGCCGCAATGCCTACTGATACCCGCTTTGACAATGGCGAACTGATACTAAGGAATGTGCAACGATTGAATGATTTCACTGATTTGGCAATTGACGCTTTAACTACCCGTTTGCGACTTAACCACCAGCAGAGCCTTCGTTACCGGCTATTGAGGAACAGGAGTGTCCGGCCATTGAAGCCGGATCCACAAAACCAGTGCTCCAGGCAGATCAAGGAGGTTTACAGCGACTCGTAGCCCTTTCCTGCAAACGTCATCAATATCTTCTCAAAGATAATCTTCGCCATTGGTGGAGATACGGCCATCCCAATCTGTCTCCTGACTTGCTCTTTCTTTCCCATAAAGACGAAGTCGTCGGGGAATCCCTGAAGGCGAGCACGCTCTCTGTTGGTCAGGGCCCTATGTTCAGACCAATGATATACATGTGTTCCACCACCTCCACTACCTGTCAATGTATAGGCGGGCCGGTCAGACTCAAGCCGACGGTAAATATGACTCATCCTGGCCTTGGTACAGTTTAGGCAAAATCGTTCGACGGCTAGTTTCAGTTCCTTATCACTGAGTCCCATCAGGTCAGACGCGTACCAAGAGACAGGCTTCAGTTGGTCTCGAATTTTCTTGGCATTCATTGGAATGAGGGTGTCTAGAAACCAAGCGTTCTTTCCGGGAGGCGTAAATTTCAGTCGGCCAACAACTCTATCACTATGCCTCGTAAACTCGATATTGGATACCCCATCGGGGAGCGGTCGTGTCAATGCCTCCCCGGCCGTAATAGGTCTTTCCTTATGTGTAGGTTTGGGCACCTTGAACTTGAGGTGCAGGTCTTTTCTTATCCCTACAATAAAATAGCGGCGGCGATATTGCGGGACTCCGTAATCCTCAAACTTGTAGAGGTGAGTGGTGAGCTCATATCCGCTATCGCCTGCGGCTGACAAATCATTCTGAATTTGTTTAAATGCCTCTCCGAAGTTTGCAGACTCAATGCCTGACACATTTTCGGCCAAAAACCAATCGGGGTTGACTGCGTTGAGGACCTCCAGTCCTGCTTTGTACAGGTCCCCAAATTTGCCATTGAGCCCCTCTTGCTTGCCAACAACAGAAAAATCGTTGCAGGGAAACCCAAATGCTAGAGCAGATATTCGGTCATGACCTGAAATGCACTGTTCGGGCGACTTGCCCTCATTGGCTACGAAATCTCTTACGTCTGCACAGATACCAATACCTAATTTGTTGACATTGAAAGTGTTAATTGCTGTTTCGTCGATGTCGACACCCCAGGAATGTCGGATGCAGTATGTATTGCCAAGTCGATCATGCTGCGGCTTTGCTAGCTTGGCCCCCAGAGCCATGCCTCCTGGACCACAAAAGAGCTCTCCTAAGAGAAATTGCTTTCCTATCATGACATCAAGGCCCTCACTATGAAAAATCCTGATCCATTGGACTATATGCCGCAGCTTACACCGTTATCAGCAAAAATGGTAGTACAGGTCCTTCATTTCTAGAACCCAATGCACCCCCAATTGTTTGATCGAATCTGCGATTCCGACATTTTGGCAGTTTTCCGCCAAGAGGCAGGGGGTAGGGTACAATATCTTTCGCACATTTAGCGGTCTTGAAATGGGATTGCCTTGATTGAAAATGGAAATTACGCGACTCGCTACGACAAACCACTCAAAAGCGATCAGAGTCGCCAATGACCTTTTGCTTTCTCGAAGGATCGAAGAAGGTCGGCAAGAGTTCCGAAGCGGATGCATGTCTCAATTTCCTCATCAGTAGCCGGCCGAAGCTCCACAAATTCATGCCATGATACATCAAGGTTGCTTTGTCCCCACTCAGTTACTCTATTAAAGAGGACTGGGAGTCCGACTTGCTCCGCGACAAACCACGTTCTATCAATCAGGCAGGACATAATTCGCTCGACAGTCTCACTGTTAGCGTTTTCCTCAAGAAGCACAAGGTCCCATGATTTGAAATTGCCACCATTCCTGTATTGGTATTCAAAAGAGGAGTAGGGAATATTCATGGTGTAGTTCGCGCATCGTCTTTCATCCGCCATATGAAATATAACCAGATCTCGCACCCTCCTCGACGAGATCGAATATATAGTTGTGGTGATACTTCAGATATTGCATTGTCTTATCTGGCACCATACGGAGATGGCTCCCTTCGTCTAGGCCGGTCTTCCTGACATCATTCATGTCAATTCTGTCTGAGATAGTTATTCTTCCATTCTCATCAAAGCCAATATATCCTTTATCGAAAAGTCTATCGTACGTCGGAACGAGTAGAAGCGAATTATATCCATCGACTCGTTCTTTATTGTCCGATGCACGCCAAGGTTTAATATGTGAGGCTGTGAGGATGCATTTTTTCGCGAAACCAGAGATGCAACACGTCTGCCAAATTTGGATGCTCTTTTGCCGAAAGAGACCTTGTCCAACTCGGCTTGACACAATTGCTTCGCGCTCCGTGATCGCGGGGAAGTACTCAGGGCTGGCCTGCGCGACCATATCAATATCAGATTGAACCATGTCGATGAGCTGAAAATTGAATCTGGACGGCCTGTCAGAGTACAGCCTGAAATTACCAAGTACAGCTCTTCCCTTATATACGAAATTTTGGTGGTGAAGGTTGCGATAGAAAACATGGATCTCATCACGTTGCGCTACTATGCGATTGTCGCTACCATGGCCAATTTCCCCCTCCCAAAAAAGCTGGTCATTATCTATGCGATCTACATATTGTGTAAGCGTTTCCTGATTATCCTTGGTGATGAAAAGAATGATGATGCTTTGGTCTCTCGGGGTGATGACGCCACGACTTATTGCGTTGAAGGTTTTATAATTCCATAGCTTAGCTAGGTAGGGACGAGTATACTCTTTCCCTACTATCAACCCATTGAAATCAACCATGACCCACCTAATTCATGAAAGCCAAATTCAGGCTAATCCAACGTATTGCTTCCGTCAACATGGCAATTCCTTCTTACCCATGCTCGGCTCTTCCCGAGACTACCCGCCTGACCCCGCCGCGGGGATTGGGTACGTCACCGGCATACCGCGGAATGACATGCACGTGCAGGTGAAACACGGTCTGGCCGGCGGCCGCTCCAACGTTCATGCCGATGTTGTAGCCGTCTG
>Ga0209467_1002953_pt1 | contig 11522 bp, 7 predicted proteins | sample Higcelwee11metaG_FD_187175 | JGI IMG/M metagenome (GOLD analysis project Ga0209467, IMG submission 187175) | Freshwater pond sediment microbial communities from the University of Edinburgh, under environmental carbon perturbations - High... | ecosystem: Environmental > Aquatic > Freshwater > Pond...
CAAGGACGCTTGAGTCATAGACTTTGCACTTATCCCTATGGGATCAAAAACTTCGATTGAGGTAGCCTATGTTAAACACTCTTCACTCCGGAAACCGCTTACGCGTTGATTTCGCGAAAACCCCCCAGCAAATTGAAGTACCGAACCTTTTACAACTTCAACAAAGTTCGTATGAATCATTTTTGATGTTAGATCAAAAAGATCGTACCAAAAGTGGTATTGAGCGTGTATTCCAATCGGTATTTCCGATTCATGATTCACAAAACCGTCTCTCTCTTGAATATCTTGGCTCTGAAGTAGGACGCCCTAAATACACCGTACGCGAATGTATGGAACGTGGGTTGACCTATTCGGTATCACTTCGAATGAAAACACGTCTTATGATTTGGGATCGTGACGAAAACACCAAAGAAAAAACCGGTGTTAAAGATATCAAAGAACAAACGATCTTTATCCGTGATATCCCTTTGATGACAGAACGTACATCGTTCGTTATCAATGGTGTTGAACGTGTCGTCGTTAATCAACTTCACCGCTCACCTGGGGTAATCTTCAAAGAAGAAGAATCAACCACTGCCGGAAGCAAAATGATCTTCACTGGTCAGATTATCCCTGACCGTGGTTCATGGCTCTATTTTGAGTATGATCCGAAAGATATCCTTTACATGCGAATTAATAAACGCCGTAAAGTACCGGTTACTATTATGTTCCGCGCACTTGGATATAGTAAACAAGATATTCTTAAAATGTTTTATCCGTTACAAAAGATCCGTGTAGAAAATAATAAGTATCTTATGGATTTTGATCCGGAACAATTCGCTGGTCGTCTTGGTTACGATTTAGTCGATAGTGATGGTAAATTACTCGTTGCTGCGGGGAAACGTTTATCAGCTAAAAAAGCGGAAAAATTGATCTCTGAGGGTGTAACTGCGATTCAATATCCGATCGAAACCTTGATCGAACGCCATTTGGCAGAAGCGATTGTTGATGCAGAGACTGGTGAAGTTATGTTTGATACTATGACACAGCTAGATGAGACTAAACTCAAAAAAATGGTCGAAGCGGGCGTTAAAGAGTTCATTATTGCGAACGACCTTGCAGAAGGGCACGATAGCTCAATAATTAACGCATTTATTGCGGATGCCGATTCATTGAAATTGCTCAAGCAAACTGAAACCATCGAAGATGAAAACGATCTAGCTGCAATACGTATTTATAAAGTAATGCGTCCTGGTGAGCCAGTAACGAAAGAAGCGGCAAAAGTGTTTGTTAATCAGCTTTTCTTCGATCCTGAACGTTATGATTTAACACGTGTTGGTCGTATGAAAATGAATCACAAACTTGGACTTAATGTTCCAGAATATGTGACGGTTCTGACCAACGAAGATATTATCAATACGGTTAAATATGTCGTTAAAGTTAAAAACGGTCAAGGTCATATTGATGATCGTGACCACCTCGGTAACCGACGTATCCGTTCAATCGGTGAGTTACTCGGAAACGAGTTACACAACGGTTTGATCAAAATGCAAAAAGCGATCAAAGATAAACTCTCAACGATGAGCGGACCAACCACTGAGTTAATGCCGCACGATCTGATCAACTCAAAAATGATCACTTCAACCATCATGGAGTTCTTCAGCGGCGGACAATTGTCTCAGTTTATGGACCAAACGAATCCATTGTCGGAAGTTACCCATAAACGTCGTCTATCAGCTCTCGGAGAAGGCGGTCTTGTGAAAGAGCGTGCTGGATTTGAAGTGCGTGACGTTCACCCGACTCATTATGGTCGTATCTGTCCGATTGAGACCCCTGAGGGACAAAATATTGGTTTGATCAATACGTTGGCAACCTACTCAAAAGTAAATGAGCACGGATTTATCGAAGCTCCGTACAACGTTGTTAAAGACGGTGTCGTAACGAAAGAAGTTGTTTATTTGACGGCTACCCAAGAAGAGGGTAAAGTCATTGCAGCAGCCTCTAGCCGGCTTGATGAGAGTGGAAATTTCATTGATGATTTGGTAGAAATTCGTCAAGATGGTGAAATTATCCTTAAGTCTCCAAAAGAGTGCGAACTTCGTGATTTGACACCACATATGGTTGTCGGTGTTGCGGCGAGTTTGATTCCGTTCTTGGAGCACGATGACGCGAACCGTGCCTTGATGGGATCGAATATGCAACGTCAAGCGGTACCGTTGTTGCGTCCTGAAGCACCTATGGTCGGAACAGGGGTAGAAAAACTCGTTGCTCGCGATTCATGGGAGTGTGTGAAAGCAGAGCGGAGCGGTATTGTTGAAAAAGTCGATTCTAAACACATTTATGTAATGGGCGAAGATGAAGACGGAACCTTTATCGATTACTATCCGTTGCAAAAAAATCTTCGTACCAACCAAAATACGACGTTCTTGCAAAAACCGATTGTTAAACAAGGTCAAATGGTAACGAAAGGTCAAATCATCGCAGATGGTCCGAATATGGATCAAGGTGAGCTGGCACTCGGTATCAATGCGCTTGTTGCGTTTATGCCGTGGAACGGATACAACTTCGAGGATGCTATCGTTATGTCTGAACGTATGATCCGTGAAGACGCATTTACCTCGGTTCATATCTATGAAAAAGAGGCAGAGGCACGCGAACTCAAACACGGTGTCGAAGAGATTACTCGTGATATCCCGAACGTTCGTGATGATGAGCTCTCTCACCTCGATGATAGCGGTATCGTTAAAATCGGTACGTATGTTCAAGGTGGAATGATCCTCGTCGGTAAAGTTTCTCCGAAAGGTGAAGTAAAACCGACTCCTGAAGAGCGTTTACTACGCGCTATCTTCGGTGAAAAAGCGGGTCACGTCGTTAACAAATCACTCTACTGTACACCAAGTATGGAAGGGGTTGTTGTTGACGTTAAAGTGTTCACGAAAAAAGGGTACGACAAAGATCCACGTACCCTCGAACTTGAAAAACAAGAGCGTGATGAGCTAGAACGCGAACATTACGATCGTCTTTTGATGATCGATAAAGAAGAGATGCTTCGTATCGTTTCTTTGCTCACTAAACACCCATTGCTAAGTGATGTAAGCATCAACGGCAATGAGTATAAAGCGGGTGAAAACGTCAAAGCGGACGATCTTAAAGAGGTTAACCGTTTTGCGATGAATAACGTAGTTAAAGCATTCAGCGACGATATTCAAGAGAAATACAACCAAACGAAAAACCACTTCCAAAAAGAGAAGAAAAAATTCCGTGACGAACACGAAGAGAAGCTCTCTATCTTGGAAAAAGATGACATCCTTCCAAACGGTGTTGTTAAATTCGTAAAAGTGTATATCGCGACCAAACGTAAACTCAAAGTCGGGGATAAAATGGCGGGGCGTCACGGGAATAAAGGTATCGTTTCGACGATTGTTCCTCAAGTTGATATGCCATACATGGCAAACGGACGTTCAGTCGACGTTTGTTTGAATCCGCTCGGGGTTCCGTCTCGTATGAATATCGGGCAAATCCTTGAGATGCACCTTGGTATGGTCGGTAAAGAGCTTGGGTTCCAAATTCAAGAAATTTTCGAAGCGAAACAAAAAGAGTTTATTGGTGACCTTCGTGCAAAAATGATCTCTTTCGCGGATGTTGCGGGTCTTATGAATGCAGCTAAAGTTCTGGGTGATATGGATGATCAAACCCTTCTTGGCTACGCACAAGATTGGTCAAAAGGGGTTAAATTCGCAACCCCTATTTTCGAAGGGGTTACTGAAGCGGAGTTTGCAAAACTTTTTGCATTAGCAAAACTCGACGATGATGGAAAAATGGAATTGTACGACGGTAAAACGGGCGATAAAATGAAAGAACGCGTCAACGTCGGTTATATGTATATTCTTAAACTTCATCACTTGGTTGATGAAAAAGTGCATGCTCGTTCAACCGGACCATACTCTCTTGTTACTCAACAACCGGTTGGTGGTAAAGCACTCTTCGGTGGACAACGTTTCGGAGAGATGGAAGTTTGGGCTCTTGAAGCATACGGTGCTTCTGCCGTTCTTAAAGAGATGTTAACGATTAAATCGGATGACGTTGACGGACGTGTTCGTGCGTACAAAGCGATTACGAAAGGTGAAAGTGTACCGGCATCTGGTATCCCTGAAACATTGTTCGTATTAACCAAAGAGCTCCAAGCGTTGGCGCTCGATATTGAGATTTTTGACGAGGTGGATGACAATGAGTAAATTAGTACCGGTTGCCGTAACGGAAGAGAATCGCCCAGTCGATATTAAACAAATTCAATTTCGCTTGGCTTCACCAGAGAGAATTCTCTCATGGAGCCACGGTGAAGTAAAAAAACCAGAAACCATCAACTACCGTACCCTTAAACCGGAACGCGACGGGTTGTTTTGTGCGAAAATTTTCGGTCCCGTACGTGATTACGAATGTTTGTGTGGAAAATACAAAAAAATGCGTTACAAAGGTGTTATTTGTGAAAAATGTGGGGTTGAAGTAACCTCAGCAAAAGTTCGCCGTACCCGTATGGGACACATTGATCTCGTTACTCCGGTAGCTCATATCTGGTATGTTAGTTCACTTCCAAGTCGTATCGGAACACTCCTTGGCGTAAAAATGAAAGACCTTGAGCGCGTATTGTATTACGAAGCGTACATCGTTAAAAGAGGTGGTGAAGCATACTATGACGGTGAGCAAACCTCTGCGGTTCTTAAATACGATGTGTTGAACGAAGAGCAATACCGTACCCTCGTACAACGTTACGGAGACAGCGGTTTTTCAGCAGAGATGGGTGGATCAGCGGTTCGTGAATTGCTTGATGAACTCGATTTGGTGGATCTTTTCTCTTCATTGAAAGAAGAAGTAACTAAAACCAATTCAGAAGCGAAACGTAAAACCATCGTTAAACGTTTGAAAGTTATCGAGTCATTTTTGAATTCAGGAAACAACCCTGCTTGGATGATGCTCACTGCATTGCCGGTATTGCCTCCTGAACTTCGCCCGTTGGTAAGTCTTGACGGCGGAAAATTCGCGGTATCGGATGTCAATGACCTCTATCGCCGTGTTATCAACCGTAACCAACGTCTTAAACGTCTTATCGAGCTTGAAGCACCTGAAATTATCGTGCGTAACGAAAAACGTATGTTGCAAGAAGCGGTTGATGCGTTGTTCGACAACGGTCGCCGTGCAAATGCCGTTAAAGGTGCAAACAAACGTCCATTGAAATCTCTCTCTGAGATCATCAAAGGTAAACAAGGGCGTTTCCGTCAGAATCTTCTCGGTAAACGTGTTGACTTCTCTGGACGTTCAGTTATCGTTGTTGGACCAAACCTTCAAATGGATCAGTGCGGATTGCCGAAACAAATGGCATTGGAGCTTTTCAAACCTCATTTGATCGCAAAACTCGAAGATAAAGGGTATGCGACCACCGTGAAAGCGGCGAAAAAAATGATCGAAGAGAAAACCAATGAAGTTTGGGAGTGTCTTGCAGAGATCGTTGAGGGGTATCCGGTTATGCTTAACCGTGCGCCTACGCTTCACAAATTGTCGATCCAAGCGTTTCACCCGAAACTGATCGACGGTAAAGCGATCCAATTGCATCCTCTTGTTTGTGCCGCCTTTAATGCGGACTTCGACGGTGACCAAATGGCGGTTCACGTTCCACTTTCAGCTGAAGCGATTGCGGAGTGTAAAGTATTGATGCTCTCATCCATGAACATCTTGCTCCCTGCATCGGGTAAAGCGATTGCAACCCCTTCACAAGATATGGTCTTGGGTCTTTATTATTTGACACTTGGCAAAAATGATGTGAAAGGATCGAATAAACTTTTCAGCAATGTTGATGAGATTATGATCGCGCTAGAGCACAATGCACTTGATTTGCACGCAAAAGTACGTACCCGTGTTGAGGGTCGTGTTATCCATACCACTGCGGGACGTATGATTCTTCAAGATATTCTTCCTGAATTCGTACCTGCGGAATTGTGGAATGTTGTGATGAAAAAGAAAAACATCTCTATCCTTGTTGACTATGTCAATAAACACGGAGGAATCGCGGTAACAGCCGGTTTCTTGGATGATTTGAAAAACCTTGGTTTCAAATATGCGACCAAATCGGGTGTTTCTATCTCTATCACGGATATCATTATCCCTGAAATGAAAGCGGGATTGATCGTTGCCTCTAAAAACCGTGTTAAAGAGATTCAAAAACAGTTCGAAGCGGGTCTATTGACCGAGCAAGAGCGTTATAATAAAATCATTGACGTCTGGACCGATACCAACAATACCGTTGCGGGCGGGATGATGGATTTAATCCAAAACGATAAAGAGGGATTCAACTCGATTTTTATGATGGCGGACTCTGGAGCGCGTGGTTCTGCGGCTCAAATTCGTCAGCTAGCCGGTATGCGTGGTTTGATGGCGAAACCGGATGGTTCGATTATTGAAACTCCGATTATCTCGAACTTTAAAGAGGGTCTAAACGTTTTAGAGTACTTTATTTCTACCCACGGTGCTCGTAAAGGTCTCGCCGATACCGCACTTAAAACAGCGAATGCGGGTTATTTGACTCGTAAACTCGTTGACGTTGCTCAAAACGTGAAAATCGTTGAGCACGATTGTGGAACCCACGAGGGGATCGAACTTACCGATATCTCTGTCGGTAATGAATTGATCGAACCACTCGAAGACCGTATTTACGGTCGTGTGTTGGCAGAAGATGCAATTGATCCGATTACCAATGAGATCCTTTACTCTGAGGGTACATTGATCGATGAGATCAAAGCCTCTAAAGTCATCGAAGCGGGTATCCGTTCGGTTCAAATCCGTACTCCGACAACCTGTAAATCTGAGGGCGGTGTGTGTGCCCTTTGTTATGGACTTAACCTCGGAAGTGGTGGTATCGTTAAACGCGGAGAAGCGGTCGGTATTATCGCGGCTCAGTCGATCGGGGAACCGGGTACACAGTTGACACTCCGTACCTTCCACGTTGGGGGAACGGCGTCAAGTACTCGTGAAGAGCGTCAAGTTATGGCAACCAAAGAAGGTTTCATCCGCTATTACAACATGAAAACCTACCTTTCAAAAGAGGGGAAACAAATCGTTGCAAATCGTCGTAATGCGGCGATTTTGTTGGTTGAGCCGAAAATCAAAGCTCCGTTTAACGGAACCATTGAGATTCAAACGATTCATGATGAAGTCATCGTGAGCGTAAAAGGCGATAGCCAAACCGTTCGTTATACCCTCCGTAAAAACGAAGTGGCGAAACCGAATGAGCTTGCAGGTGTCAGCGGTAAAATCGAAGGTAAATTCTACCTTCCGTATGAAACCGGTGCTGCGGTAAAAGCGGATGAGTCTATCGTTGAAACGATCAAAGACGGCTGGAATGTACCGAACCGTATCCCTTACGCTTCTGAGATCCAAGTCAAAGACGGTGCACCGATCACTCAAAAAATCCTTGCGAAAGAGAAAGGGGTAATCAAATACTACCTCCTCAAAGGGGATTATTTAGAGCGTCATCATGAGATCGCTAAAGGGTACAGTGTTGAAGAGAAAGGTCTCTTCGCCGTTGTCGCCGACAGTGAAGATCGTGAAGCAATTCGTCACTACATCGCTCGTGGTTCAGTGATCGAGGTGAATGACAATGAAGCGGTAAAAGCCGATACATTGATCGCAAAACCGGCAAAAGAAGAATCAATTGTGATCGCAGAGTGGGATCCATATTCGAATCCTATCATTTCTGAAACCGATGGTGTTATCACGTTCGAAGACATTATCCCAGGTATTACTGCGTCTGAGCAATTCGATGAATTGACCGGCAAAACTCGTTTGATGATCAACGAATACGTTGCCCCTGAATTCAAACCGGCAATCGTCCTTGCGGCGAATGACGGTTCAATCATCCGCTATGCGGTTGAGCCTAAAACAGCGATTTTCGCACAAGATCGTGCTGATGTAAAAGTAGCTGATATCTTGGCAAGAACGCCTAAAGCACTTCAAAAATCACGCGATATCACCGGGGGTCTTCCACGGGTTTCTGAGCTTTTCGAAGCACGTAAACCTAAAGAGATCGCTCTTATCGCAGAACTTGATGGGGTTGTTAGCTTCGGTAAACCGCTTCGTGGTAAAGAGCGTATCTTGATTACCTCTGATAACGGAATGGTTAAAGAGTACTTCGTGGATAAAAACCTTGTTGCGTTGGTTCATCCGGGCGAGTTCGTTCACGCCGGTGAGCGTTTGACCGACGGTGTTATCAGCTCACACGAGATTTTGAGAATCTTGGGTGTTAAAGCATTGTATAACTATCTTGTCAGTGAAGTACAACAAGTTTACCGCCGTCAAGGGGTTAACATCGCCGACAAACACATCGAAGTTATCTTTACTCAGATGTTGCGTCAGATCAAAATCCTCCGCTCAGGTGATACAAAATTCATCGAAGGTGATGTGGTTTCTAAAGCGCAGTTCAAAGTCGAGAACGAAAAAATTCTTCGTCTCGGCGGAGAGCCAGCGATTGCTGAACCGTACCTCGTCGGTATTACCCGTGCAGCGGTTAGTGCAGACTCGATCATCTCAGCAGCATCGTTCCAAGACACCACAAAAGTCTTGACCGAAGCGGCAGTATCGGCGAAAATCGATGACTTGACCGATCTTAAAGAGAACGTCATCATCGGTCGTACCATCCCGGTCGGTACCGGTATCTACAAAGACCAAAAAATGGTTTTCGGAGACTAAGGTCTCCTCTTCTCCTCCTTCCCGTGTCAATCACGGGAATCTAACTATACAATCACTTTCTTTCTAATATCAGTTTTTATTTTTCATTCTTGTTGTAAACTATAGTAATTTTATAGTTAGCGGATAAGGTATGAGTATGGATGAATCACATTATTTGAAAGATGAACTCTATACGCGTGTCTCAACCGATCCCACTCTTTTTGATTTTTTGCAAAGCGGATCTCTTGATGGTTTGTGGTACTGGGATCTTGAAAATCCTGAGCACGAGTGGATGAACGCGAAGTTTTGGGAACTCCTTGGATACGACCCGAAAGAAAAAAAACATCGGGCTAGCGAATGGCAAGAGTTAATCAACCCTGATGACTTAAAGGTAGCGATAGAGAACTTTCAGAAACATTGTGAAGATCCTGCTCATCCTTATGATCAGATTGTCCGTTACACTCACAAAAACGGCAAAACAATTTGGGTACGCTGCCGAGGAATCGCAATTCGAAATAAAGAAGGTAAACCGATTCGTATGTTGGGTGCGCATAATGATTTGACCGAACTCAAAGAGTTAGAAGAGCGTCTAAGACATATGGCCAGTACGGATGCCCTTACGGATCTTAAAAATAGGCGTAGTTTTGAAGAGCACTTCGAGTGGACTCTCAAAGATAGACAACGTACCTCTGAAGTGCTAAGTGTAGCGATGATAGATATTGACCATTTTAAGAATATTAACGATACCTATGGACATCAGATGGGTGATTCTGTTTTGGTTGCCGTTACTTCGGCGATTAAGCAAGGGTGCAGAGAAAACGACTTTCCGGCACGTTGGGGAGGCGAAGAATTTATTGTCTTGTTACACGGTGCAGATGTAGAACAGTCGATGATGATTGCTGAGAGAATTAGAGAAAATATAGCTAACCTTAAGATTATTGACAGCGAGATAACAGTTAGTATCGGTGTATCGACATTTTTACCTGAAACAGTCAAGGTGACGCATCAATTTATGGAGCACTGTATTTTGATGGCAGATAAGGCACTTTATGCAGCCAAAAACTTGGGTCGTAATCGGGTGATTCATAGTACGAAGATTGGACTTTAAAATTGTCATTCCGTAGTAGATACGGAACCCATCTTTACAATCACTTTTTTCTAATATCTATTTAATATTTTGTTGTGTAAGATTGTGTAATCAAAGGTGGCATAATGAGTAAAAAAGACAAACTAATCAAAGCCATGAAAAATAACCCTAAGAATATCCCTTTTGAGGATATTAAAAAACTTTTGGAAGATTATGGTTATGTTTGTCACAACAGCGGCGGCAGTCACTTCGTTTTTCGTAAAGAGAATACGGCAAGTATTGTCATCCCGTACCATAAGCCAATAAAAGCGATTTATGTTAAACACGTATTAGAAATTTTGGGAGAAACCAAATGAAAAATTTAGCCTATTATATGAATCTTGATTATGAGATAGTTATTAAAAAAGTGAGTCCCGAAGATGGGGATGGATGGTTTGCCTATTACAAAGATTTTAAAGGGGTGATGGGTGATGGAGAGAGCGCAATAGAGGCGATTGAATCGGCACAAAATGCGTTTTCGGCTTTTGTCGAAGTTTCTCTTACTCAGGGAGATAGCATATCTGAACCGCATACCAATGAAAAAAGTTTACGGATCAATATCTCGATGCCTGAGAATCTGGTGAAAAAAATCGATAGCTTTATCGAACCGTTGCATTTGAGCCGTTCGGCTTTTTTACAAAAAGCGGCGATGAGAGAGATCGGACTGTAAAAATATAAAGTTTATTTTTTTCGTTCGTGGTGAGCTCACGTGTCGAACCATGAATAAAATACCCTTCGACAGGCTCAGGGAGAACGGATGCACACAAAATTTGAATCTGCTATAATTATGTAAATTAAGTGGAGGAGTTTTAGAATGCCAACAATCAGTATGTTTTACGGTCTTATCATTTATATGTATTACATGGATAATAAACAGCACAAAACTCCACATATTCATGTTAAATATCAAGATGATGAAGTGATAGTGGCTATCAATGACGGTCAAATTCTTAGTGGAAATATCCCCATTCCAAAGATGAAACTATTACAAGCATGGATAGAACTACATCGTGATGAGCTTATTGCAGACTGGCAATTAGCTGTGAGTGGCGAAAGTATCTATAAAATTGATCCGTTGAGATAATGTTATGAACCCAAGAGTAAAAAGCGTTACTACATCTTCTGATTATAAACTTCATCTTGTTTTTGACAATGGTGAACGAGGGGTATATGACTGTTCCGATCTTTTAGATTTTGGAGTATTTCGTGAGTTTAAATCGTTAGAGTATTTTCAAAAAGCGCATTTGGGGCTAGGGACTGTTGTGTGGCCACACGAGCAAGATATATGTCCTGATACTCTCTATTTGGATTCGATTAAAGAATAATGAAAACAGTTGTGTTTCTGATAGTAGTTCTCCTCTCTTACAACTTCCTTAAAATAAGCTCAAATTAATCAAAAATTAGCTATTATTGCGCGTTTATTAGTCCCTCGTCTTGAGGAGATTAAATATTCTACTGGAACATTTCAACAAAGGAGATTGTGTGCCAACAATCAACCAACTTATTCGTAAAGAGCGACAAGCGGTAGTGAAAAAATCAAAATCACCCGCTTTGGTGTCATGCCCACAACGTCGTGGTGTATGTACTCGTGTATATACTACAACCCCTAAAAAACCGAACTCGGCGCTTCGTAAAGTTGCTAAAGTTCGTTTGACTTCAGGGTTTGAAGTTATTAGTTATATCGGTGGTGAGGGTCACAACT
>Ga0209467_1002956_pt1 | contig 11512 bp, 10 predicted proteins | sample Higcelwee11metaG_FD_187175 | JGI IMG/M metagenome (GOLD analysis project Ga0209467, IMG submission 187175) | Freshwater pond sediment microbial communities from the University of Edinburgh, under environmental carbon perturbations - High... | ecosystem: Environmental > Aquatic > Freshwater >...
GATTTTTGGGGCCGACCGAGGTGACGGTGCTGTCGGATCGAAGGGTGCATGCGCCGTATGGGCTGGCGGGCGGCGCGCCCGGGGCCACGGGGCGAAACGTGCTGATTACTGGCGGCGAGGCGCGCGAACTGCCCGGAAAGTGCCATTTTACCGCCGCGCCCGGCGACAGGCTGCGGGTGGAGACGCCGGGTGGGGGAGGGTATGGGGAGAGCGGAAAGGGTTATCCCTGACAGGTAGGACACGAAAAAGGGACCATTTTTTTTCAAGTCGTCAACAATATCTCTTTGTTTTTATGTGTATTTCCATGCAATTGAAATAAACAAATTTCGCTCGGATAGGTGGTAAGTATGGGGATAAACATGAGATTTGGTTATTTTGATAGTGATCATACGCTTAATACAACGAGTTTTACCATAACGCCGAGAATAGATATAGATATACAAGATGTAAAGTTACTTGCAGACAAAGATGGGTGGATATTTTCCCCGTCAAAGACGCGTAGAATTTTTGGGCTTCCATTCAATTATCAAGTTGAAGGAGACTTCAATTCTGAAGATCACGCTCGGTTTATCATTTGGTGCTTAAGTTTTATATATGGCGTAAGGCTTGCAAATCGGCCTATGGAATTTTTAGATGCAACTAATATAAAATTAAACCATGCGTTTGGATTTATGTTTTTGAAAAATGCAGACATAGAGTACACTTTGCAAAACTGCTTCAACCAGTTTCTCGAAAATTCTGATGATAACAATAGAAGAATTTGTGCTATCATTCATCTACTATTTATGAGCAGGAACAAGTTTTACCTTAATTTTGAAAATTTTATTCAGAGCTACATGGCAATAGACTGTTCCTATAGGATTATAAATTCAAAATATGGATTAAAAGCTCAATGTCATAGTGAGAGAATGCACAAAATGGCGGAGTGGGCAAGTATCAAAATTCCTGACAGATTTGATGACATCCCATCTGTACGCAATGATCTTTTCCATGAGGGAATCTATGTTGACGAACTCCTAGGGTATTCACACTTGAAGTATAACCTTCTTTTTGTAAATAATTTTATTTGCAAGATTCTTTTTAAAATACTTAATATAAATGATCAGCAGTATATATCACAATCACTCTGTGAGACAAGAGACATGATTGGAATTACATTGAGCCATACATAGATTGCATGGCAACATGTCAAGATTTAATAGAAATTTTGAAGGTCTTATGCTGTAAATCATGTAAAGTCTAAAATATCACACCCCACAACATCTTCGTCGCCGTGACGATGAGAAACACGGCAAAAATCTTCTTCAGCACCGGCACGGGCAACTTATGCGCCAACTTGGCCCCAAACGGCGCGGTCAGCATGCTGAAAATCGCAATCCCGATCAGCGCCGGGATGGAGACGTACCCAACCGACGGGCTGGGCAGCCCGGCCACGGACCAGCCATTGACGATATACCCCACGGTCCCGGCCACGGCGATGGGAAACCCTATCGCGGCCGAGGTGCCAATGGCGTGATGCATGGGCAGGTTGCACCAGGTCATAAACGGCACCGACAGCGTGCCGCCGCCGATCCCCACCAGACTCGAGATCACGCCGATAAATCCGCCCATGCCGACCATCCCCGCCGCGCCGGGCAGGGTGCGCGACGGCTTGGGCTTGAAATTGAGCAGCATCTGGATGGAGACGTAATAGAGGAAGCAGCAGAAAAAGGCCGTCAAAAACGTGCCCGACAGGGCGGCCGCCAGATAGGTGCCGCCGAAGGTGCCGATCAGGATGCCGGGCGTGATGGCCTTGACGATGTCCCAATGCACCGCGCCCCGGCGATGGTGCGCCTGAAAGCTGGAGATGGAGGTGAACATGATGCTGGCAAGCGAGGTGCCAAGCGCCATCTTCATGACGAATTCCGGCGGAAACCCTTGCAGGGTGAAGAGGAAGACCAACACCGGCACCACCACGATGCCGCCGCCGACGCCCAAAAGCCCGGCGATGACCCCGGCCACCGCCCCGAAAAGGGGATAGAGAACCCAGGAAATCATGATGAACGTCCTTTTCGCACCACCTGTGCGGCGTGTGTCTGCGGCGGTCGGCCCCATGCCGGTGCAGCCGGGCAAGGGGTGGGGTAAAATGTTTCTTTTGGGGCGTCAACAGCCCGTTTTTCCGGGCGAATTCCGGATTATGCGAGGCGACAGGGGGAGATGCGAAAAAAATAATGAAATATTTCAGTATGATTTGAGGGTATTTCGGTCCCGGGTCTTCCCTTTTCGCTAATCGTCCCTTATTATCCTTCATTTGCTTTCTTGGAATCGCCAAAAACCGCTGTCGGACATCGGCTGCGGCTTCCGTGCACGCCAACCGCCGGACAGGGCCCAGGCCCCGATCCGGACGGAAACATCAGGAGGATCGTCTTGGAATATAACGTCATCGTCGTCTCCCCCGTCAAGACCAAAGTCGAGGTCAAGGTTCCGGCCGAAGAGGCCAACGCCGCCCTGATCGCCACCGTGGCCATCTACCGCCAGAAGGCCGATTTCAAGGGGTTCCGCAAGGGCAAGGCGCCGTCCTCCGTGGTGGAGTCGCGTTTCCGCAAGGAGATCGTGGGCGAGGCCACCAACGAGCTTTTGAACGTGCATATCAACGAGATCATGGGCGAACTCAAAAAGTCTCCGCTCTCGCGCATCGACGTGGACACCCTGGAACTGGTCAAGGACCAGCCTGCGGAATACACCTTCGAGTTCGAGCATGCCCCGGCCTTCGAGTTGCCCACCTATATGGGCCTTGATGTGGAGGAGGAAGAGGTTGTGGTGTCCGAAAAGGACGTCGCGGCCGTCATCGACCGCATCCGGGGGAATCTGGCCGATCTCACCCCCCTGGCCGAGAACCGTCCGGCCAAGGACGGCGAGGTGGTGTCGTTAAGCTTCGAGGCCTTTGAGGACGGCGTGCCCGTCCCGGGCGTCAAGGCCGAGAATTTCCAGCTCACCCTGGGCGAGGCCCAGGCCCTGCCGGAGTTCGAGGCCCTGGTGAAGACCGTGCCCTCGGGCGGCCAGGGCGAAGGGCCGATGACCTTTCCTGCGGATTTCATCAATCAGACCCTGGCGGGCAAGTCCGTGATCATGAAGGTCGCCGTGCACGTCATCAAGGAAAAGGTGCTGCCGCCCCTCGACGACGCCATGGCCCAGAAGGCCGGGCATTTCGAGAGCCTGGAGCGCATGCGCGAGGCCATCACCCTGTCCTATCAGAAGTCGCGCCAGGATCTGCACAAGGCGGCGGCCCAGAAGAAGCTTTTGGACGGCATCCTGGAGAAGCTGGACTTTCCGTTGCCCGAGTCCCTGGTGGAGACCCACCTGGGGCAGCTCATCGACGACTTCGTGGAGCGCCTGGAGCGGCGCGGCAAGAGCCTGGAATCCACGGGCAAGACCCTGGAGGGGCTGCGCACGGAATATCGGGCCCAGGCCGAGAACATCGCCCGCACCCAGATTTTCCTCATGAACGTGGCCGAGAAGGAAGGGCTTGAGGTCGAGCCCCGGGAGATGGACCTGTACTTCAACCAGCTTTCCCAGAAGACCAACCAGGACGTGCTGACGCTCAAGCAGTACTATGAGCAGAACAATCTGGTCATCCCGGTGCGCGACAAGCTTTTGGCGGACAAGGCCGTGGAACTGATCTACAGCAAGGCCAACGTCAAAAAAACGCCTGCGTCTGATGTCGCCTTGGGCGCTGACGAGGCGGCGAAGGAAGAATCCGGGGAGTAAGAACCTCTTGGCCAGTTTGCGTGTCAGGACCGGTTCTTGCATTTATCTTGAAGGCATGACGTCCGGTACGGGCTCCGGCTTGTTTTTCACGTTTACGAAGGATACATGACCATCATGTCCACCATACCTATTGTCATCGAGACCACGGGGCGCACCGAGCGGGCCTACGACATCTATTCCCGCCTGCTGCGCGACCGGATCATCCTTTTGGGCAGCGCCATCGACGACCACGTGGCCAACCTGGTCTGCGCCCAGCTCCTTTTCCTGGAGTCCGAGGATCCGGAAAAACCCATCAACCTCTACATCAATTCCCCCGGCGGCTCCGTGACCGCAGGCATGGCCATTTACGACACCATGCAGTATGTGCTGCCGCCAGTGTCCACCCTGTGCATGGGGCAGGCCGCCAGCATGGGGGCTTTTCTCTTGTGCGCCGGGGCGCCGGGCCTGCGCTACGCCCTGCCCAACAGCCGCATCCTCATCCACCAGCCCATGGGCGGCTACCAGGGACAGGCCACGGACATCGACATCCACGCCCGCGAGATCATCCGCATGCGTGAGCATTTAAACGAGCTGATGGCCCGGCATACCGGGATGAACATTGAAAAGGTCCAGGCCGACACCGAGCGCGATTATTTCATGAGCGCCGAGGAGGCCCGGGTATACGGCCTTGTGGACAAGGTGCTGACCTCGCGTGAGCCGTTGCCGGAGAAGGCCGAGGGATGACCCCTGATGGCGCGGCGCTCCATGTCCCGCGCCACAGGTAACGCCGGACTCCCGGCGGCGGCCAGAGCAGCCGCCGGGAACCGAAACGGGTGACCGACCATGACCAAAAAGAAAAATTCCCTGTCGAACGAATTGTCCTGCTCCTTTTGCGGCAAAAGCCAGGACGAGGTGCAGCGGCTTATTGCCGGTCCCGACGTCTACATCTGCGATGAATGCGTGTCGCTTTGCAATGAGATCATCGCCCAGGAGTCGCTGACCGAGGAGACCGAGGCCGGGAAGCTCTTGGCCCCGGTCGAGATCAAACGTCTTTTGGATGAATACGTCATCGGCCAGGACCAGGCCAAAAAGATCCTGGCCGTGGCCGTACACAACCACTACAAGCGCGTCTTCCACGCCGCCAAGCATCCCGACGACGTGGAGATCGACAAGAGCAACATCCTGCTCATCGGCCCCACGGGCTCGGGCAAGACGCTTTTGGCCCAGACCCTGGCCCGCATCCTGAACGTGCCGTTCGCCATCGCCGACGCCACCACGCTGACCGAGGCCGGGTATGTGGGCGAGGACGTGGAGAACATCCTCGTCCAGCTTTTGCAAAACGCCGACTACGACATCGAGGCCGCCTCCAAGGGCATCATCTATATCGACGAGATCGACAAGATCGCCCGCAAGGGCGACAGCCCCTCCATCACCCGCGACGTGTCCGGCGAGGGCGTGCAGCAGGCGCTCCTGAAAATCATCGAGGGCACCGAGGCCAACATCCCGCCCAAGGGGGGCCGCAAGCACCCGCAGCAGGAGTTCATCCGCTTAAACACCTCCAACATCCTTTTTGTGGTGGGCGGGGCGTTTATCGGCCTGGAGAAGATCGTCGGGCAAAGGCTTCGCGGCCCAAGCATCGGTTTCGGGGCCAAGGTGGAGTCCAAGCGCGAGGACGAGCTGTCCGTGGTGCTGTCCCAGGCCCATCCGGCGGACCTGATCAAGTTCGGCCTGATTCCCGAGTTTGTAGGCCGCGTGCCCATCATCACCAGCCTGACGGAACTGACCAAGGACCATCTGGTGCGCATCCTGACCGAGCCCAAAAACGCCCTGGTGCGCCAGTACCAGAAGCTTTTCGAGCTGGACAAGGTGCGCCTGCGCTTTACCAAAAACGCCCTGGACGCCATCTCGGAGAAGGCCATCGAGCGCAAGACCGGCGCGCGCGGCCTGCGCAACGTCATGGAAACCATCATGCTGGACATCATGTACAAGCTGCCCTCCCTAACCGGGGTCAAGGAGTGCGTGGTGAACAAGGCTGTCGTGGAGAAGGGGTTGGAACCCCTGCTGTTCTATCATCAGGAAGTCAAAAGCGCCTGATCCGCCGCATGGCCGACCCGGCATGGCCCGCCGTCAGCGGCGGCCAGGGAGGGCAGGCGCCATCTCCGCGCCGGGCGGTTTGACAACGGGTTTTCCGTCCTTACTTGACCTTCGTCCCCGGTGTGGATTTCGTTTCGGGTCCGCACCGGAGACGATGCCGGAGGCCACGGCTGTGTACGACCCTGCCGGGCCGCACTGGAACTCCGCGACGAGATGCCCGATTCCGCTTCATGAGAACCTCCCCTGTGGTTCTTGCATGGACGCGGCCCCAAGACCCGACTGTCCATGGAGGTTTTATGTCCTCGTTCATGTTTGATAATCATAAAAATTCCTTCGAAGACGCCTTGCTGCCCATGATGAGCCTGCGGGAAGTGGTCATGTTCCCGCGCTCCATCGTGCCGCTTTTCGTGGGCCGCGAGGCCTCCATCAAGGCCATCGAGAACGCCGTGGCCACCCACGACAAAAAGATTTTTCTCGTGGCCCAGCGCGCCCCGGAGACGGAACGGCCCACCCCGGACGACCTGTTCACCGTGGGCACCGTGTCCAAGATTCTCCAGATGCTCAGGCTTCCCGACGGCACCATCAAGGTGCTCTTCGAAGGCCTGTACCGGGCCCGGTGGGAGCCCGAGGACACCAGCGAAGAGTTCAACGCCGACAACGTGCTGGTGCGCGTGGCCCGGCTGCCCGACGAAGACATGGCCGGGGCCGAGGCCGACGCGCTCATTCGGGCCACCCAGGAGGCCCTGGAGCAGTACGGCCGCATCAACAAAAAGCTCGCCCCCGAGACCATTTTAGCCATCAATTCCATCACCCTGCCGGGCAAGCTGGCCGACGCGGTCATGCCCCACCTCAAGGTGGACTACATCAAAAAGCAGGGCGTGCTGGAAGAAACCTCGGCCATCAAGCGGCTGGAGGAGGCCTACGGGTTCCTTCAGGGCGAGATTGAGATCTCGTCGCTGGAAAAGCGCATCAAAAATCGCGTCAAACAGCAGATGGAGAAAAATCAGAAGGAATATTATTTAAACGAGCAGCTCAAGGCCATCAACAAGGAGATGGGCCGCGAGGACGATCCGGCCGCCGAGGCCGCCGAGTTCGAGGAGCGGCTGCGGGCCAAGGACATGTCCGACGAGGCCCGGGAGAAGGCCCTCCGGGAGATCAAAAAGCTCAAGCAGATTCCGCCGTCCTCGGCCGAATACACCGTGGTGCGCAACTACGTGGAGTGGATCCTCGATCTGCCCTGGAATGTGCTCCAGTCCACGGACCTGGACCTGTCCCAGGCCGAGACCATCTTAAACGAGGATCATTACGGCCTGGACAAGCCCAAGCAGCGCATCCTCGAATATCTGGCCGTGCAGTCCCTGGTGGAGACCTTAAAGGGCCCCATCCTCTGTCTGGTCGGGCCTCCGGGGGTCGGCAAAACATCGCTGGCCAAGTCCATCGCCCGGGCCATGGGCCGGGAATTCGTGCGCCTGTCGCTTGGCGGCGTGCGCGACGAGGCCGAGATTCGCGGCCATCGCCGGACCTATGTCGGGGCGCTGCCGGGCAAGATCATCCAGTCCTTAAAGCGCGTCAAATTCAACAACCCGGTGTTTTGCCTGGACGAAGTGGACAAGATGAGCACGGATTTCCGGGGCGACCCGTCCTCGGCCCTGCTCGAAGTCCTGGACCCCGAGCAGAACGGGGCCTTCAACGACCATTATCTGGATCTGGACTACGACCTGTCCAAGGTCTTTTTCATCACCACGGCCAACGCTCTGCACACCATCCCCCTGCCGCTGCAGGACCGCATGGAGATCATCCGTATTCCGGGCTACCTGGAAAATGAGAAGACGCAGATCGGCCGCCGCTTCCTCATGCCGAAAAACCTCAAACAGCACGGGCTTCGGGAAGACAACCTGTCGATTTCCGACAACGCTTTGCTTGAGATCGTGCGCCGTTACACCCGCGAGGCGGGCGTGCGCAACCTGGAACGCGAACTGGCCTCCATCTGCCGCAAGGTGGCCCGAAAGATCGTGGAAAAGAAGGAGCCGGGCAAGTCCGTGGCCGTGACCAAGCAGAATCTGCACTCCTATCTCGGGGTGACCAAATTCCGCCACGGCGAGAAGGAGGACATCGCCCAGGTGGGGCTGTGCAACGGCATGGCCTACACGGAACTCGGCGGCGAGATGCTCATGGTGGAGGCGGTGATCATGCCCGGTTCCGGCAAGGTGGAGATCACCGGCAAACTCGGCGACGTGATGCAGGAATCGGCCAAGGCGGCCGTGAGCTACCTGCGTTCCCGCTCGGCCCTTTTCGGCCTCAAGCCCGATTTCCACAAGGAGATCGACATCCATATCCATGTGCCCGAGGGAGCCATCCCCAAGGACGGGCCGTCGGCGGGCATCACGCTGGCCACCACGCTCATTTCGGCGCTGCTCAATCTGCCCGTGCGCAACGATCTGGCCATGACCGGCGAGATCACCCTGCGCGGCCGGGTGCTTCCCATCGGCGGCCTGCGCGAAAAGTTGCTCGCCGCCCACCGGGGCCGCATCCGTACGGTGATCATCCCCGAGGAGAATGAGAAGGACTTAAAAGAAGTGCCCGAGGCCATCTTGAGGGATCTTGAGATCATCCGTGTGGCGCATATGGACCAGGTTTTGGAAACGGCCCTGGTGTGCCCCGACCCGGAAAAGCTTTTTTGCGGCCGTTCGGACACCACGCCGAATTTGTCCTCCACGCTCATGAAAGAGGCCCCGAACCCTGAAACACGGCACTAGGCCGAATCCTCGTCGCCAACAGCGAACCGGCATCAACACAGAAAGGAGCCAAAAGATGAGTGATCTTGTCGCCGTGCTTTTTGAAGATGAGCATACCGCCTTGGAGATGCGGGCCGATCTGGCCAAACTGCAGAAAGAGTACCTGATCGAGATGGATGACATCGTGGTCGTGACCAAGGACGCCGAAGGCAAGATCAAGCTGCATCAGGCCGTGAACCTGACCGCCGCAGGCGCGCTCAGCGGCGGCTTCTGGGGCATGCTGATCGGCATGATCTTTTTCAATCCGCTTTTGGGGCTGGCCGTGGGGGCCGGGGCCGGCGCGATTTCCGGCAAGCTCGCGGACATCGGCATCGACGACAAGATGATGAAGGACATGGCCGAGTCGTTTAAGCCGGGCAATTCCGCGCTGTTTGTCCTGGTTCGCAAGATGACGGCGGACAAGGTTCTGGACGATCTCAAGGCGTTCGCGGGCAAGGGCAAGATCCTTCGGACCTCCCTGACGAAGGACAAAGAGGATGAACTGCGCAAGGTGCTCGAGGCCTGATCCCTTTGGAGCGACGTTCCCCTTCCGGCCGGAAGATGGAATCGTCCAGCCATGATGAGAACGAGGTCGGTTTTGTAAGACGGAAGCCGCCTTCTTCTTTCTGAAGTTCAAAAACGGTCGTCTCCTTTCGGGGGCGGCCGTTTTTTGCATCAGCACGGAAACAGGGCGGATCAGCGCAGATAGGGCAGCAGTTCGCGCTGGAAGGACGCCGTATCCACGGTGGACACCGTCGGCCCCACGGCGGAAAGCCCGGAACGCCCCAAAAGCGCCGCCACCTCCTGGGTTTTGGCCAGACTGCGGCTGGTCATGGCCACGATGTTGTTGTTCCTGGCGTCCATGACCTCCACGTTGAAGCGCACCTCCCCAGGCAACACCGTATAGGTCGCGGCCACCACCAACGTGGCCGTGACGTGGCGTCTGGACAGGGCCCGGGTGTCCCGGGTGAGGATGAACTCGCCCTCACGCCGGTCATAGACGATCTCCGAGGCCTTGCGGATCTCTTGCACATTGTAGCCCTTGGCCACCAGGGCGCAGGACAGTTCCTGGGCCATGAGCCGCCCCAGTCCCGAGGAGGCCTCCAGATTGTCCTCCGCCGCCGGAACCGTGACCACCACCCAGTACAGCCCCCGGGAATTGTCGGGAAAGCCGATCCCCAAACGCGGCGCAGCCTGCCGGTCCAGATCGTCGGCCAGGGCCATGGCCACCTCGGGATAACGGGGAGGAGGCGGCGGCGGGCTTTTGCCCGAGGCCGGAACCGAAACCAGAAGAACCGCCAGGCACGTTGCCGCCAGGATCGCGGCGCAGACTGGCGGCATGGCGCGGCGGCGTTGCGTGTGGAACATGTGCATGGAAATGGCCCTCATGTGGGTTGCCTCGTGGTGCGTTCCATAAAAAATACGCCGGTATCTTTTTCGATAAAAGCAATCATTTTCAATGGTTCATCTCTCAATCCGGCCTTCCGGATTTCCATGTCGCGACATCAGGGCAGCGGCGGCGTCGCGGCCGGTTCCGCCAAATTGGGGCCCGGCGCGGCGGCCGGTGTCGTTCCCTGGCTCGGCGCTGGCGCCGGGGCGACTCCCTGGGTCGGCGCCGGGGCGGGAACAGGGGCCACGGCCAGGGGCGACAGGCTCTCGTTGACTGCGGAATATTTCCGGTTGAGCTCCTCGGGTGTCGGCAGGGTTGACGCTGGGGCCGCCTGAACCTGGTTTTTTTGCGGCGCTGGTGCTGGCGCAGCCTGAACCCGGGGCGCTTGCGGTGTTGGCGCGGCCGTTTTCGCGGCGGCCGTTTTTTGCGGCTTGGCGGGTTTCCGGCTGCCGGGCTTGGATGGTTTGTAGGGCTTGGGCGTAAAGGGAACGGGATCACGCCCGGGCGACGGCGGCTGGCTCACGTCCCGGATGCCGATGGTTGTGGGAAAGGGCGCGGGTTCGGCCCGCGCCATGTCCGGTACGGCCATGGCCAGGGCCGTGACCACGGCCAGGCAGAAAAGCATCGGGTGGGGTATGTTCATAGTTCGTGTCCGCAGGCCCTGGGTTTCCTTGCGAGGCCTGCACCTACGTCATCGGCCAGGCCGTAGATTTCTTTAGCCGGAATGGGAAGTAACGGGTTGCCCATGGCCGACGGGGACTTATATCACGGGAAGAATTGCCCCGAAATATGCCCCGGGGAGGTATGCTTGCGGTCCCCGGCATCCTGAGAGGCGATGCGCTTCGCGGCCCGGGAATTGATCATGGATGGACACGAAAGGGTTGCGAAAGCCTGGAAGAAGTGCTGTAGTGAAACTCTGTGCGTCTCCCCAGAGCCGATTGTGCGTTGCTGGCGGGGAGGACGGAAAACAAGCTGAAAAAGGAGCTTACGACCATGACCAAGATGCTTGAAGTCTACAAGTGTGAAATCTGTGGAAATATCGTGGAAGTGCTGCATACCGGCGGCGGAGATTTGGTGTGCTGCGGCCAGCCCATGAAGCTTATGGAGGAGGGCATGGTCGACGCCTCCAAGGAAAAACACGTGCCGGTCATCGAGAAAACGGCCACCGGCTACAAGGTCAAGGTCGGCGGCGTGCCCCATCCCATGGAAGAGAAGCACTACATCGAATGGATCGAGCTTTTGGCCGACGGCGTGTCCTACAAATCCTTCCTCAAACCGGGCCAGGCCCCGGAGGCCGAGTTCTGCATCACGGCCACCACCGTCTCCGCCCGGGAATACTGCAACATCCACGGGCTGTGGAAAAAGGACTAGCCCATGCTCTCGAAAAAGATGGAGCAGACCTTAAACGACCAGGTCAAGTGGGAATACTATTCCGGCTACCTGTATCTGGCCATGGCCGCCTACTTCGAGGAACTGGGGCTGGCCGGATTCGCCAACTGGATGCACATCCAGGAGCAGGAGGAACGGG
>Ga0209467_1002957_pt1 | contig 11512 bp, 8 predicted proteins | sample Higcelwee11metaG_FD_187175 | JGI IMG/M metagenome (GOLD analysis project Ga0209467, IMG submission 187175) | Freshwater pond sediment microbial communities from the University of Edinburgh, under environmental carbon perturbations - High... | ecosystem: Environmental > Aquatic > Freshwater > Pond...
CGCCGCCACGGACGGCGACTCGGTCGCCACCATCGGCATGCTGCAGGTGCCCAACGGTTCCATCAACGTGGTGCCGGGCCGCTGCAGCTTCAGCCTCGACCTGCGTGCGCCGAGTGATGCCCAGCGCGATGCCCTGGAGAAGGACGTCCTGGCGCAGCTGCAGGCCATCTGCGCGCGACGCGGTGTGCGCCACACGCTGGAAGAAACCATGCGTGCCGCCGCCGCGCCCAGCGCCCCCGCCTGGCAGGCGCGTTGGGAAGCGGCTGTGAACGCGCTCGGCGTGCCGCTGCACCGTTTGCCCAGCGGCGCCGGTCACGACGCCATGAAGCTGCACGAAGTGATGCCGCAGGCCATGCTGTTCGTGCGCGGTATCAACAGCGGCATCAGCCACAACCCGCTCGAATCCACCACCAGCGACGACATGGACCTGTGCGTGCGCGCCTTCGCGCACCTGATCGAACAACTCGAAGCCGAACACCCCAACTGAACACCCCATGACCACTCCGCAACAACAACTCGACGCCTGGATCGACGCCCACTTCGACGAAGAAGTGGCATTCCTGCAGGAACTCGTGCGCGTGCCCACCGACACACCGCCCGGCAACAACGCGCCACACGCCGAGCGCACGGCCGAGCTGCTGGCCGCCATGGGCCTGACCGCCGAAAAGCACGCCGTGCCCGAAGCCGAGGTGAAGGCCGCTGGTCTGGAGACCATCACCAACCTGATCGTGCGCCGCCGCTTCGGCGAGGGTGGCCGGACCATCGCGCTCAACGCCCACGGCGACGTGGTGCCGCCTGGCGAAGGCTGGACGCACGACCCCTATGGCGGCGAAATCGTGGACGGCCGGATCTACGGCCGCGCCACCGCGGTCAGCAAGTGCGACATCGCGAACTTCACGTTTGCCATCCGCGCGCTCGAATCGCTCGGCGCCCCACTCAAAGGCGGTGTCGAACTGCACGTGACCTACGACGAGGAATACGGCGGCGAGGTCGGCCCGGACTGGCTGCTCAAGAACGGCCTGACGAAACCCGACCTGATGATCGCCGCCGGCTTCAGCTACCAGGTGGTGGTGGCGCACAACGGCTGCCTGCAGCTGGAAGTGACGGTGCACGGCGACATGGCACACGCCGCCATTCCCGACAGCGGCACCGACGCGCTGCAGGGCGCGGTGCACATCCTCAACGCGCTCTACGCACTCAACGCCGACTACCTGAAGATCACGTCCAGCGTCGAAGGCATCACCCACCCCTACCTCAACGTGGGCCAGATCAGCGGCGGCACCAACACCAACGTGATCCCCGGCAAGGTGGTGCTGAAGGTGGACCGCCGCATGATCCCCGAGGAGGACCCGGCCGAGGTCGAGACCTCACTGCGCCGCACCATTGCCGATGCCGCCGCCAGCTTCCAGCCACCGCGCGGAGGGCGCGCGATCAGCGTGGACGTGAAGCGCATCCTGCTGGCGCGCGCGCTCAAACCCCTGCCCGGCAACCAGCCGCTGGTCGAAGCGATCCAGAAACACGGCCAGGCCGTCTTCGGCGAGCCCATTCCGGCCGTCGGCACACCGCTCTACACCGACGTGCGCATCTACGGCGAACACGGCATCCCGGGCGTGATCTACGGCGCCGGCCCGCGCACGGTGCGCGAGTCGAATGCCAAACGCGCCGACGAGAACCTGCTGCTGGAAGACCTGCGGCGCGCCACCAAGGTGGTTGCCCGCACCCTGCTGGATGTGTTGCAGGCCGCCTGAGCCACCTGTGGAATGTCCCAGCAGATGGCCGACTGACTGCATGCCACAATGACCGCCCGTCCACGCCGGGCGGCCCGATTCTGGAGACAACATGACCCCCGCTGAACAAGCCCTGCGCGACGCCGCGTTCGAATACCACCGCTCGCCCGGCAAGGGCAAGATTTCCGTCACCCCGACCAAACCGCTGTCCAACCAGCGCGATCTGTCACTGGCGTATTCGCCCGGTGTGGCCTACCCCTGCCTGGCCATCGAGGCCGACCCGTCCCTCGCTTCCGAGTACACCGCGCGCGGCAACCTGGTCGGCGTCATCACCAACGGCACCGCCGTGCTGGGCCTGGGCGACATCGGCCCGCTGGCGAGCAAGCCGGTGATGGAGGGCAAGGGCTGCCTGTTCAAGAAGTTCGCCGGCATCGACGTGTTCGACATCGAACTCGCCGAACGCGACCCCGACAAGCTGGTCGACATCATCGCCGCGCTGGAGCCCACGCTGGGCGGCGTGAACCTCGAAGACATCAAGGCGCCCGAGTGCTTCTACATCGAGAAGAAGCTGCGCGAGCGCATGAAGATCCCGGTTTTCCACGACGACCAGCACGGCACGGCCATCATCTCCAGCGCCGCACTCATCAACGGCCTGGAACTGGTGGGCAAGGACATCGGCCAGATCAGGATGGCGGTGTCCGGCGCCGGCGCCGCCGCCATCGCCTGCCTCGACCTGATGGTCAACCTCGGCGTGAACATCGAGAACATCCTGGTCTGCGATTCCAAGGGCGTGATCCACACCGAGCGCGCCGACGTGCTCGCCGGCAAGCTCGACGAGTCCAAGCAGCGCTACTGCCGCACCTCGTCGGCCCGCACGCTGGCCGACGCCATGAACGGCGCCGACGTGTTCCTGGGCTGCTCGGCCGCGGGTGTGGTGGACGCTGACATGGTGAAAAGCATGGGCACGCAGCCCATCATCCTGGCGCTGGCCAACCCCGAGCCCGAAATCCGGCCCGAAGTGGCCAAGGCCTCACGCCCGGACTGCATCATCGCCACCGGCCGTTCGGACTACCCGAACCAGGTCAACAACGTGCTGTGTTTCCCCTACATCTTCCGCGGCGCGCTCGATTGTGGAGCGACCAAGATCACGGAAGAGATGAAGATGGCCTGCGTGCGCCAGATCGCGGACCTGACCAAGAGCGAGATCAGCGACGAAGTGGCCGCCGCCTACGCCGGGCAGGAGCTGGTGTTCGGCCCCGACTACATCATCCCCAAAGCCTTTGACACGCGCCTGATCCTCAAGATCGCGCCCGCCGTGGCGCAAGCCGCGGCCGACTCCGGCGTGGCGACGCGGCCCATCGCCGACATGGAGGCCTACAAGGAGAGCCTGGGTCGCTTCGTCTACCAGACCGGCATCCTCATGCGGCCGATCTTCAACGCGGCCAAGGCCCTGCCCGACGACCGCAAACGCGTGGCCTTTGCCGACGGCGAAGACGAACGTGCACTGCGGGCCGCCCAGATGGCCATCGACGACCATCTGGCCGTGCCGATCCTGATCGGGCGCCCGGCCGTGATCGCCGCGCGCATCGAAAAAGCCGGCCTGCGCATGCGCCTGGGGGTGGACGTGCAGAACACCAACCCCGAAGACGACCCGCGTTTCCGCCAGTACTGGGAGCACTACCACAAGCTCATGGCGCGCAACGGCGCCACGCCCGAGGTGGCCAAGGCCGCCGTGCGCCGCTCCAACACCATCATCGGCTCGCTGATGGTGTCGCTGGGCGATGCGGATGCCCTCATCTGCGGCCTGGTGGGCAGTTACAACACCCACTTGGAGCGCATCGACGCGATCCTGGGCAAGCAGCCCGGCGTGAGCAACTACGCCGCCGTCAACGCCCTCATGACCGAGCGCGGCCCGATCTTCATCTCCGACACCTACGTCAACGAAGACCCGAGCGCCGAACAGCTGGCCGAGATCGCCTGGATGGCCGCGCAGCAGGTGCAGCGCTTCGGCATCCCGCCCAAGGTCGCCTTCCTCTCACATTCGAGCTTCGGCTCCAGCAAGCGGGCTTCGGCCAAGAAGATGCGCGCCGCGCGCGACCTCTTCGTGGCGCAGCACCCCGGGATCGAATGCGATGGTGAACTGCACGGCGACGCCGCACTGCAGGAAGAAATCCGCCGAAGCTACGACGCGCAGACCACGCTCACCGGTTCGGCCAACCTGCTGATCTGCCCCAACCTGGATTCGGCCAACATCCTCTACAACGTGCTCAAGACCACCACCAGCGGCGGCGTGACCGTGGGCCCGGTGCTCATGGGCGCGGCAGCCACGGCCTACATCCTCACGCCCGCCGCCACCGTGCGCCGCGTGCTCAACATGACGGCCTTGGCCGCCGCGAGCCACAAGGCCTGACAGCAACGAAAACCGCGCATGAAAAAGCCGCTCATCGTCCGGCACAAAGGCCGTGCCGGCAATCGGCTTTTCCAGTATTTCTTTTGTGCGGAACTGGCCAGGCGCTCCGGAAATCACTACGTCGCAGACGTCTACATTCCGGACCTGGGCATCGAAAGCGACACCAAGGCTGCCGAGCACGGCAACCTCTTCGGCATCGAAGGCCTGCACGACTTCGACATCGCCAGCCTGGCCGCAACGCTGCGCGATGGCGACTACACGGGAGCGACGTTTCGTGGCTTTGCCATGCGTCTCGAATACTACGACCGCGCCTTCTGCAAGCACCTGCTCAACATGAAGGCGGGTGCCGGCACGGGATTCGGACCGGAGTTCCTGGTCATCAACATCCGCGCTGGTGACATCTTCAACGGGCCTCACCCCGACCTGGTTTCCCTAGGCTATGGTGGCCTCTATGGTGCCGACCACATGTACAAAGGCGTGCACCCGGACTACCGGCCGCTGCCGCTTTCCTACTATGAAAAGCTGATCAAGGAAACGGGGCTGAAGCCCGTGTTTGTCGGTGAAACCGGCAGCCACAAGGCTTATGAAGCAGCCTTGCACCGTCGATTCCCCAACGCGGTGTTCACCGGCACGAGGACCCCGAAAGAGGACTTCCTCACGCTCATGGGGTCGTCGCACATCGCCTTGGCCATCAGCTCTTTTTCCTGGCTGGGTGCCTGGCTTTCGGATGCACGCACCATTCACATTCCGGTGGCGGGCCTGTTCGACCCGCACCAACGGCCGGACGTCAACCTCCTGCCTCCGCCATCCGACACCCGATACGTCAGGCACCCGATGCCCCGGCTTCAATGGCAGGGGTCTCCGGAGCAGATCGCGGAGCTCTTCGCCTGATCTAGCCGACCGGCAGGTCTCGCTCAAGGGGCTCGGTCATGACGCCTTCTTCGGTCACACCGACAATGTCGAGTGTGTCGACGACCACCTCGGGATCGAGTGGAACGAAGGCCTGGAAACCCGAACCTTCGGGCGCCTGGGGACTCAGGTATCGCTGCGGTCCTTTGAGCTCCGGATCTGGTTTGTGCGCATCGAGCAATGGCGCAGGCTCGAATCGCTGAACGGCATGGATCTGCCCATTGATGACCGCCACCAGCTTTCCGATCTGGTGGCCCCGCCACGCATGGCACCAGCCTCGGATCAGCATGCCCTGCCTGGAGCGTTCGACAACGCCCACGCGCCCACCCAAAGGGAGACGGTGGTGGCCAGATACCCCGGCTGGCGGGGCTGACCATCCTGCCTTGGCCAACGCCGCCTCGATGTGATCGATCTCGGCGTGCAAACGCTCCAGATAAGCCGGATCGGGAAGTGTCTGGACCTCATCGTTTTCATGCCAGAGAAAATAGCTCTGGCTCAGGATGCGGGGGACAAATGCCCGGCCCTTGCTCCGCTTGCGTTGATCGAACTCCTGGTAAGACTTGACCACATAGTGGTTGACGCGGAACCCTTCCCAGCAAACGCGCTCACTTCGGATGTAGCGCTTTTCCGGAATGTCGACATAGTCCGGGTGGGTTTGTCTGGGGCCACCATCCGCGTGGAGATGGCAGCATCCCGGCTTGAGAAGCACATTGTGGGAACAGGTGAACTCCGCAAATTCGCTCGGACGCAAAACCGTTTTGATGGGCACGTTGGCGAAGTGGTCCTGCTGCGCATGCCAGGTAAAACGTTCAACGACCAGTCCTGGCTTCTGGTGCAGCTGTCCGCTTGACCCGTAGGCAGCCCAATTGAGCACCAGCGCGCCCATGTCGGGGTGTCGCTGGGCCAAACCCTGCACAAAGGCGGGCAAACAACGCTCTTCACCCATGGGCCAGATGAATTCGTCGGCGTCAATGAAAGCCAGCCAGTCCACCTCATGGCCGTGTTCGCGCAGCAGCATCCTGTAGGCCGACAACTGAGGCCCGGCGCCGACCGGGTTGGGAAAGTGGTGACAGGTCAGGAAACCGCAGGCAGCCAGCGATTGCAGCAGTTCGGCGGTCCCGTCATCGCTGTCGTTGTCGGCGATGAAAAAGCGATCGACGCCCAGCAGGCGATGATGGGCAAGCCATTCGACGACATAGGGCCTCTCGTTTTTGAAGATGGCGGCAACGCCGACAGTGGGAAGCCTGTTCATGGGTTCGGGTTGGCAAGGTCTCACCGGTTGGGTCTCTTGATGAATAAGTGACTCATGTGTTCAGGACGGGACCTGACCTGGACGGGTCAGTGGCACCTCCTCAGGCACCAGATGCGGATGGCGGTGCAGCTGGAAATGAACGTTGTGATACAGCGCTGCAAGCCGTGAAAACAGCGCCTGTTCCTGAATCAACTCCAGGGTAAAGCTGTTCGATGCATCCGCCTGGTCAACTCGGGACCGCATGTGGCAGACCACTTCCCTCCGGAACTCCGTCGTGCAATGGAGCAAAGGATCTCTGCCAGCGTCGTGAAAAGGGACCACCCTGAGCGCGGGCTGCAAGGACAGAAATGTGGAGAAAAGCCGCTCCGTGATGAAAGGAAGAAAGGGCGCCTCGACCGTGTGAGGAGCCGCATCAAACACGGCCCTGGCTTCGGGAGCATCCGGGTTGGTTTCGAGAAAATGCGCGATCGGGTCCAGCACGCCCCCCACATACGCCTGCCAGAACGCGGGCGTGCCGACCCAGAAGTTGCCGTAACACAGGTTGGCGTGGTTGTGCCGAGGCGTTGAAGACAGATTCCAATCGATGCCCGTGGCCGTGAGAAGCGCTTGTGCACGTTGCAACAAGCCCGGATGCGCCGACTCGCCTTGCATCCAGACGTTGTAGGAATAGTAGGGGAGGGTCGGGAATACGTTGATGAAGCACACGTCTGCTTCGGCGTGCGATTGCGCAAAGGCCAGGAATTGCTGTCCTGTGATGTTCGATTTGAGCTGGAACTTGGGCGAAAAGATGCCGGTCATGTCCGCGTTCAAATGATCGCCGCGGCGGAAAAAGTCCACGAAGATGCGGAACTCACGCCAGGACGCATACCGGTTGTCAGGCAGCGACAACGGAAGAAACGCCGCGTCTTTCAGGGCTTGACCGGTTCGCCAAAGGGGCTCGTGAATGTCAACCTTGAACCGTTGCATGGGAGCGCTGCCGTTCCTGGACGATAGGGACACGAAAAACCCAGATGGATCAAACCGGGGCAATGGACACTGGATGGCCAGCGCACAAACCGCCTGTTGAACCAGCGCCGAAATCGCCCTTAGGATTTCGTGGGTTATGGCTGACGAACTGCCAGTATATGGGCGACAACCCGGCAGGACACTACGAAACGCCGCCCCAGCGGCGGTGTCACCGGGTCCGGTGGTCGTGGGCGCTTCGGCGTCCATTTTTTTTCTCGCCACAAGCGGCACGGTGTTTGCAAGGGTTTTCCCGGTGCAATCCTCATTTAAATGTACACATAATTTGTATACAGTTTTGCATGCGATGTTGACAAAAACGACCATGAACATCGCAGGCCTTCACCCCAGCCCCATCGCCCAGGAGCCGCCCATGACCCCCTCTGTTCACCCGGTTGACGAACGACTGCCCGCCGGCAAACTCACCGCCCTCGGCCTGCAACATGTGCTGGTGATGTACGCCGGCGCGGTGGCGGTGCCGCTGATCGTGGGCCGCGCGCTCAAGCTCAGCCCGGAGCAAGTGGCGATGCTGATCTCGGCCGACCTGTTCTGCTGCGGCCTGGTCACGCTGATCCAGTCGCTGGGGGCCACGCAGTGGTTCGGCATCAAGCTGCCGGTGATGATGGGTGTGACTTTCGCTTCGGTCGCCCCCATGGTGGCCATGGCCAACAGCAACCCGGGCACGCAGGGCGCGGGCCTCATCTTCGGCTCCATCATCGGCGCGGGGGTGGTCTCGATCCTGATCGCGCCCATCGTCAGCCGCATGCTGCGCTTCTTCCCGCCCGTGGTCACCGGCACCATCATTGCGGTGATCGGCATCAGCCTCATGCGCGTCGGCATCAACTGGATCTTCGGCAACCCCTTCGGACCTACGGCGCCGAGCATTCCCAGCCCCGAACACCTGGCCTGGCTGGAGAGCGTGAAGCAGGCGTCCACCACCGGCGCCGTGCCCGCGATGCCGCAGGGCCTGGCCATCGTGGGCAGCGTGCCCAACCCGAAATACGCGCAGCTCTCGCACATCGGCATCGCAGCCATCGTGCTCGCGGCCATCCTGCTGATCGCCAGATTCGCCAAGGGCTTCGTCGCCAACATTTCGGTGTTGCTCGGCATCGTCATCGGCGGCGTGATCGCCACCGCCGCCAGCCTCATGACGTTCGAGAAAGTGGCCAAGGCGAACTGGTTCGACATCGTGCTGCCGTTCGAAATCGCCGCGCCGGTGTTCGACCCCATCCTGATCCTGACCATGAGCCTGGTGATGATCGTGGTGATGATCGAGTCCACCGGCATGTTCCTCGCGCTGGGTGACCTGACCGGCAAGAAGATCGACCAGAAGATGCTGACCGCCGGCCTGCGCACCGACGGCCTGGGCACCCTCATCGGCGGCATCTTCAACACCTTCCCCTACACCAGCTTCTCGCAGAACGTCGGCCTGGTCGGCGTGACCGGCGTGAAAAGCCGCTTCGTCTGCGTGGCCGGTGGCGTGATCCTGATCGTGCTCGGCCTGCTGCCCAAGATGGCGGCGCTGGTCGAGTCGCTGCCGACCTTCGTGCTGGGTGGCGCGGGTCTGGTGATGTTCGGCATGGTGGCCGCCACCGGCATCCGCATCCTGGCGGGCGTGGACTACAAAAGCAACCGCAACAACCTCTTCATCGTCGCCATCTCCATCGGCGTCGGCATGATCCCGCTGATTGCCCCCAACTTCAAACAGTGGATGCCGCACGCGATCCACCCGCTGATCGAGTCCGGCATCCTGCTGGCCTCGATCTCGGCGGTGGCGCTGAACCTGTATTTCAACGGCGGTCGGGGCGACGCCTCGGCGGCGATCGAAGCGGCCAAACACGCGGACGCACATTGACTGGATCACCCCGCCGCGCTTCGCGCGACCCCTCAAGGGGCGATGCGAGTGGCCCGGCGAAGCCGGTTCCACCGCATCCTGGGCGGGGCAGTTTGCACCGGAGAGACCTCTCAAGAAGGTGCTCCAACCCACGGTGGAATTATCAGAGAGGCCCCGAGGGGCCTCTTTTTGTGCGCATTCAGTTCTTGTTTTGGTGCGGACGAGCGGGCGAATGCACCATTTCAGGGTTAGTCAGGATGACGCCGGTCGTCGCGCGGCCAAAAATCTGTATACACATTTTGTGTGCGCCTGATCGCCCCAACCGCTGCTGGCATCGTTTTTGCTGATTGGCTGGAGCGCACGGGCTGCCTGCCCGTGCCCCCACCGCATTCCAACGGAGAAAACATGAACAAGCGCCACTTCATCCAGACCGCCGCCGCCATCGCCGCCTTTGCCGCTTTCGGCTCGGCACAGGCCCAGACCGCCCTCAAGTTCCAGCTCGACTGGCGCTTCGAAGGCCCGGCCGCGCTGTTCCTGCAACCCGCCGCCAAGGGCTATTTCAAGGCCGCCGGCCTGGACGTTACGATCGACTCCGGCAACGGCTCGGGTGGCACCGTCACCCGCGTGGCCTCGGGCACCTACGACATGGGCTTCGCCGACATGGCCGCGCTGATGGAGTTCCACGCCAACAACCCGGATGCGCCCAACAAGCCGGTGGCCGTGATGATGGTCTACAACAACACGCCCGCCGCCGTGCTGGCGCTCAAGAAGAGCGGCATCACCAAACCCGCCGACCTGAACGGCAAGAAGCTCGGTGCCCCGGTTTTCGACGCTGGCCGCAAGGGCTTCCCGATCTTCCAGAAGGCCAACGCCGTGAGCAACGTGGCCTGGACCTCGATGGACCCGCCGCTGCGCGAAACCATGCTGGTGCGCGGTGACATCGACGCCATCACCGGCTTTTCGTTCACCTCGCTGCTCAACCTCGAAGCGCGCGGCGTGAAGGCCGAAGACGTGGTGATCCTGCCCTACGCCGATTACGGCGTGAAGCTCTACGGCAACGCCATCATCGCCAGCCCCAAGCTGATCAAGGAAAACCCGGCCGCCATCAAAGCCTTCCTGACCGCGTTCGCCAAAGGCGCGAAGGAAGTCATGGCCAACCCGGCCGGCACCATCGGCACCGTGAAGGAGCGCGACGGCATCATCAACGTGGCGCTGGAAACGCGCCGCCTGCAACTGGCCGTGGACTCGGTGCTGGCCAGCCCCGACGCGCGCAAGGAGGGCTTCGGCCAGGTCAACCCCGGCCGGCTTTCGCTGATGGCCTCGCAGGTGTCGGATGCCTACGGCACCAAGACCCGCGTCGATCCCAAGGCGGTGTGGAACGGCAGCCTGCTGCCCAGCGCCGCCGAACTCAACGTGCTGCCGCCGGCCAAAAAATAAGCCCTTTCCAGACCAGGACCTGGGCCAGACACTCTGCGGAGCGGCTGGCCTTTTTTTCGGAAACCCGCATGTCCAACGCCACCACCACCGACAAGCCCTTTGTCGATTTCGACCAGGTCTGGCTCGCCTACAACGACGACCTGCTGGCCAAAAACATCTTCGCGGTTGAAGACATCAACCTCAAGGTGAAGAAGGGCGAGTTCATCGCCATCGTCGGCCCTTCGGGCTGCGGCAAGTCCACCTTCATGAAGCTCACCACCGGGCTGAAGATGCCCAGCATGGGCAAGATCCTGATCGACGGCCAGCCGGTCACCGGTCCGCTCAAGATATCGGGCATGGCTTTTCAGGCGCCATCGCTGCTGCCCTGGCGCACCACGCTCGACAACGTGCTGCTGCCGCTGGAGATCGTCGAGCCTTTCCGCAGCCAGTTCAAGGACCGGCGCAAGGAATTCGAGGAGCGCGCGAAAAAGCTGCTGGAATCCGTGGGCCTGGGTGGCATGGAGAAGAAGTTTCCCTGGGAGCTCTCGGGCGGCATGCAGCAACGCGCCAGCATCTGCCGCGCCCTTATCCACGAGCCCAAGATGCTGCTGCTCGACGAACCCTTCGGCGCGCTCGACGCCTTCACGCGCGAAGAACTCTGGTGCACGCTGCGCGACCTGTGGGAGGCGCAGCGCTTCAACGTCATCCTGGTCACGCACGATCTGCGCGAAAGTGTGTTCCTGGCCGACACGGTGTACTGCATGAGCAAGAGCCCGGGCCGCTTCGTCGTGCAGCGCGAGATCGACATCCCACGCACGCGCGACCTCGAAGTGACCTACACGCCGCATTTCACCAACATCGTTCATGAACTCAGGGGCCACATCGGTGCGATGCGAAAAAATTGAACCACCCCCATTGCTTGCTCGCTGCGCGTAGCCGCTCCGCCCCTCAAGGGGCAACAC
>Ga0209467_1002958_pt1 | contig 11511 bp, 8 predicted proteins | sample Higcelwee11metaG_FD_187175 | JGI IMG/M metagenome (GOLD analysis project Ga0209467, IMG submission 187175) | Freshwater pond sediment microbial communities from the University of Edinburgh, under environmental carbon perturbations - High... | ecosystem: Environmental > Aquatic > Freshwater > Pond...
GGCCGTCTCCCCCTGTGTGTGATTTCATGAGGCTTGCCCGAGGGCGGCGGCGCCGTCAAGGGCGGACGGCCCCCGGCTAGGCCGAGCGCTGCTCCAACTGCGAGATGTAGTCCTCGATGTCCGTCTCGTCCCCGGCGTAGCCCGCCTGGCCAAGGCCGCCGGCCTCCCCGGCCTCCAACGGCGGCGCGGACGCGGCCTCGCCCGAGATGGCGGAGGGCCTGGCGTTGTAGTTGAACAGGCTGGAGTTGTGCTCCGCCGGGGCGCCGGCCAGCTGGGCCGCGCCGCGGCCCGGGGGCGGGGCGAACTGCTTGCGCTGCGCCAGGTAGTCGTCGCGATAGGCCCCGAAGGTGAACATGCCCTTGTCCTTGCAGGACTCCAGGTAGCCGTCGAGCTGGGAGAGCTTGTTCTCGCGGATGAGCGTGGCGATGGCCTTGGTGTTGCGCAGGATGGACAGCACCGGGACGGAGTGCTTGAGCCGCGGCATGTACTGCAACTGCTGGTTGATGACCCCCACCAGGCAGGAGGAGAGCTGCAGCCGCAGATGCTCGCTGTTGCCGGACTGCGAGGAGCTGCACAGGCGGTGCACGGCCTCCTCGTGGGAGCCGGCGTGCATGGTGGCGATGACCAGATGCCCGGACTCCGCGGCGTCGAGGCAGAGCTGGATGGTCCCCGGCGTGCGCATCTCGCCCACCACGATGACGTCCGGGGCCTGGCGCAGAACGTCCAGCAGGCCGTGCTGGTAGCTGTGGAAGTGCTTGCCCAGCTCGCGCTGCTCGATGAAGGACTTGTGCGAGACGAACAGGTACTCGATGGGATCCTCGAGGGTGACGATGTGCCCGGGCCGCGTGTGGTTGAGCTCGTTGATCAGCGCGGCGATGGTGGTGGTCTTGCCGCTGCCCGTGGAGCCGCAGATGAGCAGGAGCCCGGAGCGCTCGCGGCAGAGATCCTTGACGCAGGGGTGCAGGTTCAGGGAGTCGATGTCCGGAATGAGCGCGGGCAGGAAGCGGATGGCCAGGCTGACGCCGCGGTGCGTGCTGAACACGTTGAGCCTGAGCCTCTTGCCCTCGATGGTGATGGCCAGATCCGTGGACCAGGCGTCGCGCAGGCGCTGCGCCTGCCGGGGGTTGAGCAGAAGCCCGGTGAGGCGCTCCAGGTACTGCGGGGTGAGCGCGTGCTGCTTCTGGAAGATGACCTCGCCGTCGCGGCGGCAGACCAGCGGGTGGTTCCCGGTCAGGTGCAGGTCGGAGAAGCCCTTGTCGTAGCAGGCGGTGATGATCTTGGCGAATGTCTCCATGGCGGACCTTCTGTCGCGGATGCCGCGCTCATGCGCGCCGCTGCGCGGGGCGCGGCCTGGGCTGACGGTTTGCAGTGCGGGTCGGATTCGGCGCGGGAGGCGGGTCTTCACCTCGCAGGAGTGGGAAGTCTCGGCCGCATTGTCCTCGGCGCGAGAAAAGTATGCCGCAGACGCCACCGCGGCACAAGGGCTTTCCGCCGTTCGAGCGCTGAAAAAGAATCTGCGCTGCCTGAGTGTTGCGCCACCTGAAGGGCGACGGTCCGACCATCCGCCCAAGTCACCGCCCCTCCCCGTGGGGGCCGGGCAGCGCGTCCCGGCAAAGCGGGTACGCCCTGCGCCTGTTGGCGAACCGCTGGCGCGGCCCCGCGCGCTACTTCAGCGAGAAGTCCACCCGGCCGCCGGCCTTGGCGCCCTTGGGGGCCTCCCCGCCGACGCGCGGCCCCAACAGGAACACGCGGGCCTGCTCCAGGCCGCCCTTCTCCACCAGCCAGGCCTGGGCCGCGATGCCCCGGTCCTGGGCCAGGCGCTCCATGTCCTCCTGGCGCACCTCGATGTTCTGCAGCAGCAGGGCCTCCATCTCCTCCGCGGGCAGGGTCTTGGCCATGCCGATGATGTTGCGCGGCTTCTTGAAGTCGGCGGCCTTGTACACCCGCGCCAGGTAGACCGGGTACTCCTCGGCCGTCACGGTCAGCGCGTCCACGCTGCCGCTGGCCTTGCCGCGGCGCGCCAGCTCCGTGGCCTTCTGGGCCTTGACGCGGTGATCCAAAAGCGCGCGCCTGTAGCCTTCGGCCTCGGCCTGGGGATCGGCGTGCCCGGCCAGCTCCAGCTTGAGCCCCGGCCTGTCGCGCAGGGCCTTGGCCAGGGTCTGCAGGGCCTTCTCGGCCTCCGGCGTGATCTCGATGCGCCCCGGCTCGAAGCTCAGGTAGGACAGCTCCTCGCCCCCGCCGAACAGCGAGGCCAGCAGCGTGAAGGGCGAGGTGGCGGCCTTCACCAGCAGGTTCATGATGACCTTGACGATGATGCCGCCCAGGCTGAACTGCGGGTCGTCCAGGGAGCCCTCGATGGGCAGGTTGATGTCGATCTCCCCGCGCGAGTTGGCCAAAAGCGCCACCACCAGGTTCACTGGAATGTCCATTGCGTCCGGGCTGTCCACTTTCCTGCCGAAGGTGAGCTGGTCCAGGAACACCTGGTTCTCGGCCTTGAGCGCGCCCTTGTCCACGTGGTAGTGCACGTCCACGGAGAGCTTGCCCTTTTCGATGACGTAGCCCACGTAGCGACCGGAATAGGGGCTGAAGCTGGACATCTCGATGCCCGTGGCCTTGGCCCGGATGTCCAGGTTGAGCGGCTTGGCCAGCGGGTCCAGCTTGCCGGAGATGTCCAGGGGGCCGGTGCGGTCCACCTTGCCCCGGATGGCCACGTCGGTCTGCTCGCCGGGCCTGACCGGGCCGATGTACCCGGCCAGGTCCGTGAGGTTGGCCGTGTAGTTGGGCCGGATGAAGCGGTCGTTGAAGATGATGTTCCCGCCGGAGAGGCTCACGCGGCCGATGCGGATCTGCGGCGCAGGGCCGGGCTCTCCGGCCGGGGCGGCGGGCGCGGCCTTTTCGGTCTTCGCGGCCTGCGCGGCCGGCGCGGCCCCCGGGGCCGACGATGCCGGAGCCGCCGCTCCGGAAGGCTGGGCGGCCTGCCCCTCCTCCTTCTTCACCACGTCCTGCAGGTTGAGACGCCCCTCGGGAGTGAGCAGCAGCTTGGCGTAGAAGCTCGCCAGGGCGATCTCCCGCACGCCGAAGCGCAACGGCGCGGAGCCCGCGTCCAGACCCGTGAGCCGCAGGCTGCGCCAGCGCACCAGGTCCGCCGAGTTGAGCCTGTCCAGGACGTTCAGGTCGATGAGGGCGGCGTCTCCCGTAAAGGAGGCGTCTTCCCCGGCCAGCCTGAAATGCCCCTTGGCCGAAATCTCGCCGCGGGTGAGCACGGCGTTGAGGTTCTGGGTGGCCCAGCCCTGCAGGGCCACCAGGTCCACCTGCGCCAGGGTGAGGTCGAGGTCCGCGCCAAGCGGCTCCAGGCGGAAGCCGCCGCGCACGGCGATGCCGCCCTGCTCGTTGATGCGCGTCGAGAAATCGAGCTTGCTGGCCGCGGCCCCCGGCGCGGAGGACAGGCCCTCCAGCTTCAGGGCCAGCTCGCGGGCGGCGAACTGCCGCGCCCGCTTGCCCAGGCTCTCGTCGGCGAAGCGCAGGCCGCCGCCCTGCACCACCACGCGGTCCACGCTCCAGGTCCAGGCCGCCCCGGCCTTGCCGTCCTTCGCTGCCGGGGCCTTGTGCGGCGCGGTCTCCTTCGGAGCGTGCGCCTTCGGCGCAGTCTTTCTGGCTGCCGCCGGGGCGGCGAAGTCCTCGGCCAGCTTCCGCACGTCCAGGCTGCCGTCGGCCAGCCGCCGCACCGCGGCGAAGGGCCCGGAAAGCAGCACCTCGGCCACGGCGGCCTTGCGCTCGGCCAGGCTCAGGCTCACGCCCTTGACCTCAAGCCCGGCGAAGCCGAGCAGCGGCTCCGCGCCGCCGCGCGCCACGGAGAATTCCGCCAGGGCCAGCGCCGCGCGGGCCGTGCCGGCCAGGGTGGCCTCGTCCAGGGCCAGGTCGGCGCGCTTGAGCCGCACCACGGCCCCGCCCTTGGCCGCGCTGGCCAGGGCCACGTCGCGCAGGGCCGTCCTGCCGCTCACGCGCACCTGGGCGTCCCTGCCCTCGGGCCGGGCAAAGCGCACCACCAGATCCGCGTCCAGCCGGGCGGACGTGAGCCGCGCAGGCAGGCCCGGCGGCAGGTACCCGGCCAGGCGCATCAGGTCGAAGTCCGCGATGTTCAGCTCCAGGGCGGCGTCCTGGCCCGGGGAGAACGGCCGCGCCTTGCCCGCCAGGGCCAGCCGCGCGCCGTTGACCTTGGCCGAGAAGCTCGGCTGCACCCAGCTCTCCACCGTGCCCGGCGTGTTGGCGATGAAGGGCACGCCCAGGCTGATCTCCGTCACGGTCTGCGTGCCCCCGGCCAGCTGGTCCTCAAAGACCACCTGTCCGCCGGAGAGGGTGATGTTGGCCACGGAGAACCGCGGCGGCGGCGCGTCCGGCTTCTCCGGCTGCCCGGCCGGCGTGGCGGCGAAGCGGTCCAGGATGTCCGAGAAGTTGTAGCGGCCGTCGGCCAGGCGCGACACACGCACACGCGGGCCGGCCAGGCGCAGCTCGCTCACCACCGGCACGGCCCGGAACAGGGAGGTCGAGGACAGGTTCACCAGCAGGCTGTCGAAGCCCAGAAACTCCTGTTCCGTTCCGTTGGCCGCCCGCTCGCCGATGCTGAAGCCGCTCACGGTCACGGACAGGGCATAGGGCGAGACGTCGATGCGCGCGATGCGCACGGGCCGGGCCAGCTGCTCGGACAGCAGGCCCTCCAGCTTGGCCTTGGCGAAGCCCGGCAGCCAGAAGTAGCCCAGCGCGCCGAAGAGCAGGAACAGCGTGGCGAGGACGCCCAGGGTCCACCGCACGACGCGCCGCCGGAGGAACGACTTCCCCTGCTCCAGGGCCCGAGCCGCGAATGCCGTCTTGTTTTCCATGGTGGTCCGACTGGCTGGATGTTTCTGGAAGGCGGCCCCTGGCGCCGCGCCGCGGGACTGCCGGGGGCAGACAACCACCACCGATCCCTGTGCCTTCATAAACGTTTTGCTATCTGTGACGTGCGGAGTCAAGAAGTATGCGGCGGGCGGCGCGCACATCTGGACAGCCCCGCGTGACCTGGCATAATGTTCCGCAAGGTTTTCGTCCGCCGCCTGGCCCGAGTCGGGTCGAAGGCGGCGGCCACGCCAAACGGGAGGATGCTCCGTGGACGAATCGTTCCAGTCACTCGACCAGGCGAGGGCCTCCGCCCTGGACATGGCCGTCAGGTTCGGCCCCAAGCTGGTGGTCGCGGTCACCATCCTCTGCGCCGGCTACATGGTCGGACGCTGGGTGGGCCGCATGCTGGAGCACCTGCTCGTGCGCCTGAACCTCGAAGCGCCGGTGCGCTCGCTGCTGGTGCGCAGCGCCCGGGTTCTCGTCCTGGGGCTCTTCGCCATCATGGCGCTGCAGAACCTCGGCATCGAGCTCCTGCCGCTCCTGGCGGGCCTCGGCGTGGCCGGCGCAGGGGTCGCGCTGGCCATGCAGGGGATCCTCGGCAACGTCGCGGCGGGCCTGACCATCATCTTCACGCGGCCCTTCCACGTGGGCGACTACATCTCCATCGCGAGCGAGGAAGGCGAGATCCTGGACATCAGCCTGTTCAGCACCACCCTGGGCCACACGGACCGCTCCATGGTCGTGATCCCCAACCGCAAGATCGTGGGCGAAATCCTGCACAATTGCGGCAAGATGCGCCAACTCAACCTCGCTGTGGACATTGCCTATGGCACCGATGTGGACGTCGCCCTGGGTCTGGTGGCGGAAATCCTGCGCACCAACCCCCGCGTGCTCCAGGACCCGGCCCCGGTAGTCGGGGTGGCGCGCCTGGCCGACTCCGGCGTCACCCTGCGCGTGTCCCCGTGGGTCAAGGTGCCCGACTACGTGGACGCCACGGGCGAGCTCAACAGGTCGATCCTGGACGCCTTCCGGGCGCTGGACATCGTCATCCCCTTCCCGCAGCGCGAGATCAGGATGCTCGGGGGCGACGCGTAGCGCGCCTGGGATCGAAACGCGCGCCCCGGCCCAGACCAGTCCAACAAAGCCGCCCGCAGCGGCAACACAAAGGGGAGCCCTCGCGGACTCCCCTCTTTCTTTCCCTCTGCGGGATTCTTTCGCGTCAGTCGCTAGATGCGGACCGGGAGCTTCTGCGGCAGGCCGGTAAGCACCTTGCCGTGCTCCTTGTCCACTTCCTTGTCCACCAGCGTGCGCTCGGGGTGGCGGTAGGTCAGGCGGAAGGTCAAATTCCGTTCGGCGGCCTTGTCCTCCGGCGCGTACACGGCCACCAGGGCCAGACTTTCGAGCTGCTTGGGCCGCAGCTCGCGGATGGCCGCCTCCACTTCCTGGGTCTTCAGCGTGGCCGGGCAGATGACGGTGACGTCGCGGCGCACGGGCGGGAACTTGGGCAGGCTGCGGAACACCGGCGTGAGCGCGCGGGAAAGGCTGCGCAGCAGGTCCGCGTCCAGGTCCGCCAGCCAGATGTCCTTGCGGGCGTGGTAGGCGTCGGCAATCTTGGGCTGCACGCGGCCCAGGCGGCCAATGAGGGTCGGGCCGTCCTTGCCGGGCAGCTCCACGCGCACGCAGGGCTCCAGGTACGGATGCCCGGGCTCCAGCACATAGTCGGCAGCGGCTTTGGGGCCAGTCAGGCGGTAGTGCGCCAGCAGGTTCTCCACCAGCCCCTTCACATCCAGGTAGTCGGCCTCGCCCTGCTCCCACGGCCATTCCTGGCTGTGGCGCGCGCCGTGCACCAGCAGACCCAGGCGCGAATTCTCACGCGCGCTGGTGTCGCTCGCCGGGTCGGCCGTGAAGGCCTTGGCCACCTCGAACAGGCGCAGGCTCGCGTTGCCCTGGGCCAGGTTGTGGCGCACGTTGTTGAGCAGCCCCGGCGCGATCTCCAGCCGCAGGACGTTCTGGTCCTCGGAGAGCGGGTTGGCGATCCGGATGCGGCCGTCCACCGGCAGGTTCAGGCGGTCCAGGTCTTCGGTGCCCACAAAGCTGTAGTTGATGGCCTCGCGCAGGCCAGCGCCCACGGCCCAGGCCTTGAGGCCCTGCATAAAACCGAACTCGGTGTCGGACATCTGCACGGAGTCGAGCGACTTCGAGATCTTGGGCAGCACGGCCGGGATGCGGTCCAGGCCGTACACGCGGCCGCATTCCTCGAACAGGTCCACCTCGCGTTCCAGGTCCAGCCGGTGCGAGGGCGAGCTGACCTGCCAGCAGGCCGGGTCGGTGTCGTCAACGCCGCAGCCCAGGCCGGTGAGGGTGGTGCGGCAGAACTCGGGCGAGAGTTCCAGGCCCAAAAGCGCGTTGCAGCGATTGATGCGGAAGATGTGGCTGCGGTCGGCCCAGGGATTGGGCTCGCTCATGGCGATGCCGGTCATGACGCGCGCGCCGGAGACCTCGGCCATGAGCTGGGCCGCGCGTTCCAGCGCGAAGAGCGAGCCCACCTGGTCCACCCCGCGCTCGAAACGGTACGAGGCCTCGCTGGGCAGGGCGAGCCTGCGGGCGGTCTTGCGGATGGTGCCGGGCCGGAAGATGGCGCATTCGAGCACGACCTCGGTGGAGGCCTCGGAAATGCTGGAGTTGCCGCCGCCCATGACGCCGGCCAGGGCCACCGGGCGCTCGGCGTCCCAGATGAGCAGGTCGCTTCCCAGCAGTTTGCGCTCCTGGCCGTCCAGCGTGGTGATGCTCTGGCCGTCCTGTGCCGGTGCCACGCGGATGACGTCGCCTTGCAGCAGGCTGCGGTCAAAGGCGTGCAGGGGCTGGCCCAGCTCCATGAGGATGTAGTTGGTCACGTCCACGATGTTGCTGATGGGCCGCTGGCCGATGGCCAGCAGACGGTAGCGCATCCAGTCCGGGCTCTTGCCGATGGCGGCGCCGGTCAAGATGCGCGCGCGGTACACCGGGCACAACTCGCTGTCGGAAATCTCGATGCGCACCAGCTTGGCGGCGTCGCCCGCTGCCGCGTCCTCGACGAGGTTCAGCGTGGGCAGAGTGAGCGGCAGGCCAAAGCCCAGGGCCGCCTCCCGCGCGATGCCCAGCACGGACAGGCAGTCCGCGCGGTTCGGGGTGATGGACACCTCGAGGACCTCGCGCTCCAGGCCCAGGGCCTCGGTCAAGAGCTGGCCGGGGCGGAACCCGGAGGCCAAAACCATGATGCCCGCGTGCTCTTCGGAGAGCCCAAGCTCGCGCTCGGAGCAGATCATCCCGCGCGACTCCACCCCGCGCAGTTTGGCGCGCTTGATCTCCATGCCGCCGGGCATGGTCGTGCCGATCATGGCCACGGGCACATTCTGGCCCTTGGCCACGTTGGGCGCGCCGCAGACAATCTGGAGCGTTTCGGGCTGGCCCACGTCCACAGTGCAGACGGAGAGATGGTCGGATTCCGGGTGCGCCGCGCGTTCGTTAACGTGGCCCACCACGATGGAGGCGATGGCCGCGAAGGGGTCGAGGATCCCCTCGACCTCCAGGCCCTGCATGGTCAGGCGGTCGGCCAGATCCTGGACAGTGCCGGTGTAGGGCACAAACTCTCGGAGCCACTGCAAGCTGATGAACATATCCGCCTCGCCAAGCCTTGCGGGCCAAGCCCCTTGCGGGGGGGCCCCGGTGATGGAAAAACGCCCCGCTCCCTGGTCCCTCGCGCTGCCGGTAAAACCGGGCCTGCGGACCTGGGGCGCGGGGCAGCTGGTTTACGAAAACTGTTCGAGGAAGCGAACGTCGTTTTCGAAGCACATGCGCAGGTCGCCGATGCCGTACTTGAGCATGGCCACGCGCTCCACGCCGAGCCCGAAGGCGAAGCCGGTGACGGCCTCGGGATCGTAGCCCACGGAACGGAAGACGTTGGGGTCGACCATGCCGCAGCCCAGGATCTCCACCCAGCCGGTGCGCTTGCACACGCGGCAGGGCTCACCCTTCACGTGGCCTTCCCCGCCGCAGAGCATGCAGGAGATGTCCACCTCGGCGCTGGGCTCGGTGAAGGGGAAGAAGCTGGGGCGGAAGCGCACGCGCGTGGTGGCGGAGAACAGCTGGCGCACGAAGGCGGTCAGGGTCCCGCGCAGGTCGGCCATGCTCACGTTCTTGTCGACGAGCAGGCCCTCGATCTGGTGGAACATGGGCGTGTGCGTCAAATCCGAGTCGCGGCGGTACACCTTGCCCGGCGCGATGACCGCCACCGGCGGCTTGCGCGAGAGCATGGTGCGCACCTGCAAGGGCGAGGTGTGCGTGCGCAGGACGATGGAGTCGGAGATGTACAGGGTGTCCTGCATGTCGCGGGCCGGGTGGTCCGGGGGCATGTTCAGGGCCTCGAAGTTGTTCCAGTCGTTCTCCACCTCCGGCCCGGACACGACCTCGAAGCCAAGGCCGGTCAAGACCTCGCAGATCTCCTGCATGGCCAGGGTGATGGGGTGCAGGCTGCCGACGGCGGGCCGGCGGCCGGGCAGGCTGGGGTCGAACCCGGCCAGGCCGTCCGTTACGCTCGCGGCCTCAAGCTCGGCCTGGCGGGATTCCAGCAGCGCGGTGAGCGCGGCCTTGATCTCGTTGGCCTTCTTGCCGGCGGCGGGCTTGTCCTCGGGTCCCATCTGGGCCAGCGCGACCATGGCCCCGGCGAGTTTGCCCTTGCGGCCAAGGAACTCCACGCGCAGGGCTTCCAGGTCCTTCAAACTGCAAGCCTGACCCCGGCGCGCTTCGCACTCCAGGGTCAGGCCATCGAGTCCTTCCAGGAAGGACTTGAGCTGCTCGTTCACAGACTTACGCCTTTGCCGCCTGGACGATCTGGGCGAACACGGCGGGCTCGCGCACCGCCAGGTCAGCCAGCATCTTGCGGTTGATGCCGATCTCCGCCTTGGACAGGCCGTTGATGAAGCGGCTGTAGGACAGGCCGTTGATGCGGGCGGCGGCGTTGATGCGCACGATCCACAGGCGGCGGAAGTCGCGCTTCTTCATCTTGCGGTCGCGGAACGCGAAACACAGGGCGCGCTCGACGCGTTCACGGGCGGTGCGGTACAGGCGGGAGCCCGCTCCGATGTAGCCCTTGGCCATCTTCAGGAATTTCTTGTGCCGACGGTGACCGGCAACTCCGCGCTTGACTCTCATAGCTCTTTTCCTCCGAATCGTTTCAGGCCGCCCGGCTCAAAGTCCGGATGGCACGCTCGTTGGCGTAAAACGGTTATGGGTTCGTGGCTAGCCGTAGGGCAGCAGACGCCGGACAGCGTTCAGGTTGCTGGCGTCGACAATGGCGCCCTGACCGAGGCGGCGCTTGCGCTTGGCGTTCTTCTTGGTCAGGATGTGGCGCAGGTTCTGGCGGCGGCGCTTGAACTTGCCGGCTCCGTTGCTGACAAAGCGCTTGGCGGCGCTACGGTTGGTCTTCATCTTGGGCATGGTTTCCTCCTCAAATCAACACGCGCGTTTGGGCGCGATGTCTATCAGTAGTATGCGGCTACGCTATTTCCTGACCGGTGTCAGCATCATGACCAGGGTGCGGCCCTCGGAAAGGGAAGGCTGCTCCACCTTGGCGATGTCCGCCGTATCCACCACAACCCGGTCAAGCATGAGCTGTCCGCGGTCCTTGTGCACAATCTCGCGCCCTCTGAAGAACACGGCCACCTTGCAGCGGTCGCCCTCCTCCAGGAAGCGGCGGATGTGCTTCAGCTTGGTCTGGTAGTCATGCTCGTCGGTCTTGGGCCGGAACTTGACTTCCTTGATCTGGATGACCGTCTGTTTCTTCTTGGCTTCCTGCTGACGCTTCTGCTGCTCGTACTTGAACCTGCCGTAGTCCATGATGCGGCAGACGGGCGGTTCGGCGTTGGGCGAGACCTCAACAAGGTCAAACCCCTTGGCCTGTGCCAGGGCAAGGGCCTCCGAAGTCGCCATGATCCCGAGCTGCGTGCCTTCGTCATCGACGACGCGCACCTGGGGTATACGTATCCGCTCGTTTCGACGGACGCCATCATCCTTGGGATGCTGGTCCTGCCTTCTAGGAAAAGCTATAGCTCATCCCTCCGCGCTTGAATGGTTCAGTCGCCGCCTCGCGAACAATCCGGGCGGCTTCGGCAAGCGGCACAAGTCCGACATCAGCGCCTGCGCGCACGCGCACGTTGACGCTGTCGGCTTCCACTTCCTTGTCTCCAACTATGAACATGAACGGAATCCGTTCGAGCTGAGCTTCGCGCACCTTGTACCCGAGCTTCTCATTTCGTAGATCCGCTTCGGCGCGTATGCCCTGTTCCTGCAAAAACAGCAAGACTTTTTCGGCGTGGGCGTTCTGGGCGTCGGTGACGGTGAGGATGCGCGCCTGAACCGGAGCGAGCCAGACCGGGAAGGCCCCGGCGAAATGCTCGATGAGCACCCCCATGAAGCGCTCGATGGAGCCCAGGATCACGCGGTGCAGCATCACCGGGCGGTGCTTGTTGCCGTCCTCGCCGATGAAGGACAAATCAAAGCGCTCGGGCAGGGTGAAGTCGCACTGCACCGTGGCGCACTGCCAGCTGCGCTCCAGCGCGTCCTTGATCTTGATGTCGATCTTGGGGCCATAGAAGGCGC
>Ga0209467_1002959_pt1 | contig 11509 bp, 11 predicted proteins | sample Higcelwee11metaG_FD_187175 | JGI IMG/M metagenome (GOLD analysis project Ga0209467, IMG submission 187175) | Freshwater pond sediment microbial communities from the University of Edinburgh, under environmental carbon perturbations - High... | ecosystem: Environmental > Aquatic > Freshwater >...
GGGAGCAGGAAGTCGCAGGTTCGAATCCTGCTACCCCGACCATTTTTCCACCCTCAAATCACTGATTCCAAGCCACTTGCGCTAAAAGTCACGCTTCCCTTATTTTCCCTCTTTTACCCCTGTTTTCGCACTGTTTATTACACCAAACGCATACAATGAGCATACAGTCCGTTTAGCCTCAAACCACGCAGGGACGCCGATGCAAGACCATCGCCCCGGACGGCCTCCGTCGAAAAATCCCCGTCTCGGCTCCTAGTCGGCAGCCTCAAGGCGTTCAAACCATGCCCAGTCCCGCGCCCCACTTGGCGGCGGCGGTGGCGTCCCTCCGGCGAAACTGTATGCTTTTGGTGCGACGAAAAGCATACACCCCAAAGAAAAAGGGCGCCCCGGCTGGAACGCCCCTGGTGGTCGAGTGCAACGTCGTCATGCCGCCGCGCTATTCTTTGGCCTGCCCTCCGGTGTCGCCGTCCGGCTTGCCGTCGAGCCCCATTCGCTTTGCTCCCCATGCGGCAAGGTCTTTCAGGTGCTCCGTGCGCTCGGCTTGCTTCGCCTCCGTCTTTTTGTCGCGGGCGTTGGTCTCCACGAGAAGTTCCAGGACGGCGCGGAACACTTGCGGATTAGGGGCGGACCTGTTCGTTTCCCAGCACATGACACTTTGACGGGTCACGGCGAGACGTTCGGCTAGCTCGGCTTGTGTCATGCCCAACATTGAGCGAGCCCCCTTGATTACCTTGGCGTCATTCATTGCTTTTATCTCCGTGATAAGTTGTCATACACTAGCACTTATTATCTTTGCCGTCAAGCCTTGGATTTTAGCCTCAGCCAACTTAACATAATACATGTTATGCGACGTTGCGTTTTCTCTATCTCGCTTAAAACAAGCTAGTTGCGCAAAAAGGCGCATGGCAATCAGCCTCAAAACTTGCATTATGGTGGCCTTTCTAGCCTAAAACCGCATGTCGTCACCCCGTCCGCCGAGGCTACTGGCACCGTTATGGTGGCGGTCTCCCCCAATATACCCCGCCTGGCCGCTGGTGGAAAGGGCGCGGCGGCTCCGGCGACGTGGATGTCGGGGAGGGGGATGGTCATTATGACCATACCCCCATGCGCCAGCGAAGGGCTCCCGTCCAACAGGAGCCCCCGGCCAGCCGTTGTTCAACCGACGGATTCATGGTAGAGCGCCGCCCCCAGCTCCAGCAGTTTCTTCCGGGAGAAGAACCCCGGCGCGACTTCGTCCAGGTGCATAGCTACCATCTTGGCTTGTTTGGAGACGAACCCCCTTGACGTAATGTCCCGCGTCAGCAGCTCCCCCAGCGTTTGGCGAAAGATGCTCCGAGATTCAAAGCAGATGTGGTAGAACTCGAACTCCATCATCAAGGCCAGGACAACCCCGTTCTCGTCAAGCAGGTTCATGCGGTCGAGGGTCTCTTCCAGCTCCGCAAGTATCCATTCGCCGTTGGCCGGGGTCATCGCCTCCATGATGGTCAGGTTGTGGGAGGGGCCACTGTTGACGCGGGCCTTGTCGATTTCGGCGTTGCGGAGCTTCCACAGGCTGGCCTCCCCGCTGGCTTTAGCGGCGTCGCCCGTGTCCGTGGAGGGGGTGGCGGCTTCCGTGGCCTTGGCGGGGCTGGGAATGGCGTTGCCGTTGAAGGGGGCGGCTGCTTTGGTGACTTTGGCGGCTTCGGCGGTGAGGGTTTCAGCGAGCTTGTCGATTCCCAGCTCTAGCAGCCGGTCAAAAAGATCTTCCTCGCTAGAGCCGGTTTTCGCGGCCACCATTTGAAGCATCTGCGCATCCTCAGTGCTAAGGGTGATGGTCTTGACGCTGGCTCCACCCGCTGGAGTGCGGGCCACAGCCGCCGCCATTCGCTCCATTTCCACCCCTACGGCGCGGCGAACCACCTCTTCGCGGGAAAGCCCTGTGTTTTTCGTGATCCGTTCGACCATGCGGGCCATGCTGTCGTCAAGGGCTACGGCGACGGTGTTGGCGGCGGGCTGGGTGTTGACGTTGCGGGCGGTCTGGACGTTGGACTCGACGTTGCGGACGGCGGTCTTCTTGGCCATGGTATGGCTCCTTTGAAACAGAAAGCCGAGCTCTGGAAGCGCCTTAACGCTAGTCCCCGTCAGCACCACCTGTGCGGGTAATCCAAAGCCCGGCTTTCTCGGTTCATGTTTTACGCCAGGGGCTGGTACCCCGTTCATGATGGCGGTCGCTTTAAGGAGCGACAACGGGACAATACCCCCGTCCGGCGCCGTCGTCAAGTGCCGATCCGGGAAAAGTTGGAAGCGGAGGGTACGGCAGAACGCCGGAGCCCTTGAGGGTGTCCAGATTCTGGACACCCTCCCCTGTTCGCCGGAATCGGCTGCTGTATGCGGCGAAGGGCTCCAAATTTCAACGAAAGGGGGCGAACCCATGGCAGCGCAGGGGGCGGGGCTTCCATGGCCTTCCTGGCGGCGTTGCCATGGCAGGGGGCGGGTGTAACCTCACGGTGATCCTTTTCACCTGCGCAATACAGGCACCTTGCCCCGGCTCCGGCAAGGTGCGGCCTCGACGGGAACATCAACGCGGAATCGCGGCTATGTCCCGGCCTCGTGGAACACCTCCTCAAAAGTGAGGACATGTCCCCGGCAACGGGACGTGATCCCGGCTGGTCGGCTGCGGTTGTCATCAAGTCCGAGCTCGACGGCCTTCTCCTGCGCCTCCGGGGAGAGTGACGCCACTTTTCGGGCGCGGCGAACGTCGTCACGGTCTAGGCCAAGCTGGCGGGACGCCTCGGACACGCCACCGACATTTCCACGGCCACCAGAAACATGCGCAAGTTGCGCAGGTTTATCCCCCACTAGCTCGCACCACTCCGATACGAGCCGATCGCGCTCCAACGCCGTCAGCTCGGAGCGGTGGATTTCCACCCGCTTCCCCGGTGCAATGAGTTGCGCCGCTTGACATTGCCGCCCTTTGACGCTATGATATGCTTCATGCAAAGGTTCCGGCCCGGTGACAAGAGCCCATGGGGCTCTCTCCCGAAAGGGGGTAGCCGGGCCGGTCAATTTCCCGCCCTCAGCCGCCGAGCTTCCGCCCCACCGCATCCCGTATCAGGCTGTACGAGCGCTCATCCCCGCTGGCGAGCTTCCTGTAAATCGCCCAACAGCAGTAATCGGCCACCTGCAAATCCAAGTTGGACTTTGATTCGTGGTGGTAAATCCGGTGGCGCACACCAGGGGGAAGCGTGTCGGCAAGCGTCAACTTGACGGCCTTCGCGATGGCGTCCCTCCTTTTCTGGACAGGAACGCTGTCGGTCATGATTATCACCTCCTGGTACCCCGCCAGCGGCATGTCTCCAAGAACGGCCTTGATCAAGAACCCCAGCACGTTCGGATAGAAGCGCTCAGGCGAGCGGAGTTCAACGTGGGTTTTCGCCTTCTCCACGGCGATGGAGTCCACCCGGACGCCTTCCATGTGCCGCTGGATGATTGAGAAAACCTTGTTGCGAACCTCCTGCCGATCCTCCGAGGCGTGGAAATACTCGATCCCCAAGCCGGACTCGATCAGGTCATACTTCAAATCGACAAGGTCGCGGAAGGCGTTGAACGGGCGTTCCTTCGTGACGGCGGTAAGCAGGAAATGCCGCGTCCCCTTCTCCGAGAAATCCAAGTTCCCGCTTTCGTCCAGGAACATGTACAACGTCTTTGCTTGCGTGCCTTCCATCATTCGCCTCGCTGTTTACATCAAGCTGGAAGGATAACACCGCGGCCAGACGCTTTCAAGCGTCCCTGTCTCCGTCCTATGCGCCAACGCCGGAATCTCTCCCGCCTCGCGCCGATACTCCTGGGTGGCCTTGTACGCCGCGTTGATGGACATGTCCCCGGCGTCCACCGCCTGCTTGATTTCTTCCGGCGCATGATCCAGGACGGTGCGGGATTTCTCGACCTTGCCGCGGTTGATGCCAAGCAGCGCGGCGGTTTCCTCGGCAGTCCCTTTATTCCCACACGTGTGGGAATTTTCTTCTTTGGATGGTCTGCCGACATGCCGCCTTTTGTCCAGCTCCAGGATGCAGCGCTGGATTTCTTCGTCGGTGAGGTTGCGGCGGCTGGTCTGGCACCTTATCGCGTACTCCAGCGCATCCTGCTCGCTGTCGAACTCGTACATCATGGTCGAGACGTGCGACAGCTTCGCGGCCTTCGCGGCGGCTAAAGTCTATCGGGGCGATAGGGAATTGATGAATGGTCATGCCCCCCCCGGCATAGGTTCTTCCAGCCGGGGTGTCCTTAGGTGGTGCGGCGCCCATATCGAGGGCCATTTATGAAATCTTCGCGGAAAGTTTCAATTCCGCGGACTAGGAGAGGGGTTTGAGCATGAAACGACGCGAGCTTGCGGAAAAATTATGCGTGTCCGAGTCAACGGCGGCAAAGGCGGGACACGGTGTCCCGGCTCCAGCAGATTGATCAATATTGCCTTATGGTCGGGGGTTGCCGGGCAAATTTCAATAGCGCAGCCTCGCCATTGCCAATCAATATTGCTCTTGTTTTTGAACGTCGGGACTCGATTGAGGCTTTTTACGCGTATTTGATTCGTGTTGACGCGTCAGCCCTCGTATTTGTCGGCGCGGATTCTTTCAAGTTTTAGCCTCGCCACAGGCTGTTTTTCCCATTCGGCTTGACGCATCACACGTCCTATTACGCGTCATGAAAATTTTACCATGTTGGCACGTGTAAACGCAACGATATGGGCGCTCCACCTCCTCGCCAGCCAAACCGCCGGAAGAACCTACCCCAGGGGGGCTCCCCGCCCTGCCGCCGCCCCGCCCCTCCCTTCACGCTGGTGATGTGGTCGCGCGGTCGAACCGCTGGCGTTCCTCGACCACCACGCCGCATTGCTTGCAACGCCTCAGCCGCTTCAAGAACGCGGTCAGCCGTCGCGTCTTGACGGTGACATAGCTGCCGAGGGCTCCGCAAGCCAGACAGCGCTCCGACTGTTTCCAGACGACGGGCCTTTTCATTTTTCGACGCTCCTTTGCCTAAATCGATTTCTAGGGCGTATTGGCGCATTCCGCAGCCCTGCCCCTGTCGCCGTGCGGGTCGGCGGCGTCCCGTTGAAATCTGGGCCGCTTCCGGCCAGTCCCGGTGGCGTCATGGCTTCGGGCGATACGCCGTCCCCGCTATATGTGTTTGCGCTGCTCCACGACGAAGACCACACCCTCCCTGAGCGCCTTGTCGGTGGGGCGCAGGTTGCCTGCCTCGTCGTCAACAAACATCCCGCTGCGGACGGCGTTCATCTCCAGCGTCTCAAGGGGGATGTCCAGATAATCGGCCAGCTGGTCGAGGGTCATGGCCACGTTCGGCGGCAGGCACTCCATCAACTCGAAGCACCTGGCGGCCTCCGGGTCGATCGAAAGCCACTCGGCGGTTTTGCGCTGGAGTTGCCAGTAGAGCGGTGTTGACCTCTGCAGGGCCATGAACAGTTGCTCCGGGGTTTTGCCGATCTCTTTCCCGGTGATACCAGCGAGACCGCAGACGGCGCGGGCGACACTGCCCGGTGTCAGGAAATCCAGCCACTCCTGAAACGTCTTGTTCTTGTAGTCCATCGTCGTCTTCTCCTTTGCGTTTGAGCCATTGGCCCGGTTGAAACTCATGCGCCTGTGTCGGCGCTGGTTGACTGCTGGTGTCGGCGGCGCAGGGCCTCCAAGCGGCGAATGCTGGCGGCGGCTCCCGGTGTCCGGTGGTCGCTGGCGGCGACGTGATCCAGGTGGCGGAGGAACACGTCCCAGCCCTCCGGAGCGACGCTTTCCACAACGTCATGCCGGACTGCCCCGCCGGGTAGTCGGTTCTCTACCACCAGCAGCGGAACGGGGCTTGTCGGCGGCGCAAGTAGCTGGCGGGTAGAGTTATACCACGAAAGCAACTCAGTTTCATTAGCGTCACAGACGCTAGATAAAGGAGGAGACTTGGTCTTTTCGGGGGGAGACTCTGTTTGTTGGCTACTCATTGCCTTGCAATCACTTGCGAAAGATAGGGGGAGACTAGGGAGACTCTGGCGGCGAGTCTCATGTATGTGTGTGCGCATATATATGTGCGCATCATACGGCGGCATAGAAAAAAGTCTCCCTAGTCTCCCTCCACTATCGCAAGTGCTTGAACTAGAATGCGTTGACATGGGGGAGACTTCCCTTGCCAAGTCTCCCCCTAGTCTCCCTAGTCTCCCCCCGTCCCCATTGGGCGGGCTAGGCTTTGGGGGGATGCCATGACCGGCGAAGAGCGTCCCCCATTCGCCGGGTGTCGGTGTTGCCATCATTGCATCGCCTCCAGTCGGTAAAAATTGCCGTTGTGCTGTTTATCGACAAACAACCGCAGTCCGCCGAAAACCCGTCCGGCCTTCCTGGCGACGAACATCCCGAACCTGACTTGTCCGCGGTGGGTCTCAAAATCGAAGGAGGGGAATAGCTCGGACTTCTCGGCCCGCTCGCGTAACTGCTTGCCGTCGATCAACAGTGGCCCATGCTGATCCCACCATGCCCGGAAAAAATCACCTAATGCCCGATCCTCGGTGTTGCCCGAGAGTTGCAGGCACGGCGATTCCTTCACTCGTGTGTCGAAGGGATTCTGAAAGCCGCACGCAACAAGGATGCCCGATACCACCCTCGACCAGTCGGAGAAGGACGCGATGTCGGTTCCCATTGGCCGCCCCTGGTGATCCCAAAACATGACCAAGGTATAGAGCGCGCTGAGCAGCCGGGCGCGTTCGACGTGAGCGAAGGCGTGAAGGTCTCGCTTAAACTTGCGTTGCGTAACGTCCTCCTCATAGGCTTCGAAATGAATCTCACAGACACGCCGGCCCATATCCGGAGAAAGCGTCAAATCGTTGGCGGAAAGGGCATAGACCGCGATGTTTGGCAAGCTCTTCTGTTCAGACTTCCCCAATGTTCGCCCGCCTATCATGCTGGATGTGGTGGCCGCCTCATAGGCCGGACTGTCAAGCCTCCCCTTGAGATTGGAAATGATGAAGAAGCGTTCCCCGGCCAGGCAGAGTGCGAAGAGCTGCTTCCGGGCCTCGTCTTCATCCTTCGCTGGCGGCCAGAAAACAGGGGGACGGCCAGTGTAAACTATCGGGGCGAGGCCAAGCAAGCAATCTTTGCCGATTCCTGGCCTGTTGCCGCTGGCCAGAAACACCATGGCGCGAGTGTCGCCGGTGAGCAGGCGCAGCATCGGGGTCAACATAAAGGCCAGCGTACGGGCAAGGTCTAGTTCCGGCTCGAAGAATGAGAATTCCCCCAGCAGGTCGCGGAGCGTCGCAGTCGCGGCGTCCAGCTCCATAGGGGTGATAGCCGGTGGATTGGCGCCTGACCACATGCCCGTGGTCGCGTCGTAGCCCGCCGCGGTCAGCTTCAGCTCCCCGCCGTCGAGGTAGGGCAACGGAATCTCGGTGATCCCCCGGACGGGCGGCAGTTTTGACAGCGCCAGCTCGGAGGCGAGACACAACCGCGCCAAGTTTTCAGGCAACGGCGAACGCATTTCATGGATGCCGTCCTTTTTTTTGAACGGCTGAGCATGTGCCTCAACGTCGATCGCGAAGCCGGACGCGCCAACCTGGACGAAAGCGACGGTACTGAGCTCCTGGCCGCTCCTGAAATCCTTGGCCGTCGTCTCGCGGACGGACACGATGTCCCCGGAATAGTTTAGGAAGGCGCATTCCGATCCCAGCCGCTCGAACAATCTGGCGGTAAATTCGGCGTTGGTGATTTCGCTGGCCAGAAGTTTTCCGCTACCGGGTTCATAAATTGCCTCATGGGGAAGCTCGATCCACGCTTTTCCCGAACCCTCCTTTACGTCGGGAAGGTCGCGGACCTCGACCACTGGGGCGGCGGCGAGCAACTCCTTTAGCTGCGCCAACGTCCCGCCCGCCACGAGGAAATCATCCGCGCCAACTTTCGCGCCGCCGGTTCCTGGCAGGTCGAGGCGCAAGAGGCGACATTTCCTCTTGTTCAACTCATAGGCCAGACGGAAGGCGCAGCGGTCGAAGTTCTCCGCTTTGGCCGGGTCGGCGGCGTCGCTGTCATAGACCATGAAAACGTCCCGCGGCACCTCCAAATAGCGGAGCAAGTCAGGATGAAGGTTGTAGTTCTTGCCCCTGTCGGTCTGGCGGTTCTCGAAGCTGTCGAGATAGCCGTCGATCCCCGTTAAGCCGATGGTCGGCAAGCCCGCCTTACATGCTGCTGCGGCCTTCTTCTCCCCCTCGACCAGGTAGAGCGGAGCCGTTGGGTTATCGATCAAGTACTTATGGACGGCGGGCAAGATAAAACAGTGGTTTCCCGCTCCCCAGTCGGTTTTGTACTTCATCACCCGCCCCCGCTTGTCAGCCTTGGGGGAACGGAACTTTGTCCGCCGGAATGGATTGCCCCTCAAATCCTGCATGGGCTCCCCCGTGGCGGGGTCGCGGAAGATGATGAAATAGCCTTCCGGTTTCAACCGGGTCTCGACCTCGATGTCGGCGCGGCTCAGTCCCGATTTCGCCAGGTCGGCATTAATCCAGTCCTCCAAGGGGATTGGCGGCTCATTGACTGTAGCCAAGCAGGCGGCGAAGTCAGCATCTGAAACTTCGGCACCCGCAATGGGTTGATTTTTAGGTCTTTGCATAGTATAATCCCTGTAGCTTTATTTCGTTGTAGCCCGGTCTAGCCCGCCGGGCTTTTCTTTTTTCCCGTCCATCACTACGCCTTGAAGCTCAACCAGCGTGATAATTTGCTGGCCCCTGTGCGGGTCAGACGGTGGGGGCGGCGGCGGCGGGCTGCTGGGTGGCATTGGGGTTCGAGGTGCACTCGATCCCGGCAAGGCGGCGAACTTCGGCCAGGTCATACCGGATTTTGCGGGGGGTGATGAAAATCCGGCTCAGCATCCCGCGTTGCGCATACTGGCCGATAGTCCGCCGATGGACGCCAAGGATTTCGGCGGCCTGGACAACCGTCCCGGTCTCGCGGCGGGTTCGCCCTGCGCCAGCGTTTTGAATGCTGGTCAGGATGGTTTTGGATTCCTCGCTCGTGACGCTGGGGTCAGTGGCGATGATTGCCCGAAGGGCGGCGATGGTCTCGTTGCGCATTTCTCTTTCCTCCATCCAATTTGGTTCATGCCTCTTGGCTTTGATGGAAGATAATGGCAATTAATCGAAGGCGCAATACATGCAAGCCGTTAATTATTAGAAACATAGCGGATGGATAATATCCCTCCGCTATATGGGGGAGGGATGATATCCCTCCGCTGTCACTGCCTGCTTTTGCCGCCTTCCCTAAACCACCCTATGGCTTCATACTCGGCTTCTGATATTTCAATATCAACAGGCGGTTGACTTCTATCATACCCGTCCAAGTATTTCCGAAGGCTTTTTCTATCCATTCCAGGTTTCTTGTCAACGGGGTCATCGTCATGCTTCTTTATGAACTCAGAATATGCGCACGTCTTCGCAAATTTTGGATTCAACCCCTTTTCTCGATATTCCTTAATCAATTTCCTGATTTCCCCTCCCCATGCATTTTCCCGTTGATCAAGGCCGGCCCTTATGCTTCGATTCCTCTTCTTGTTCTTTACCTTGTCTGCAATGCCACGGCTGAATATATCCTCAAATTCTACTGACCTTAGCTCTGCCAAGCTTTCGGTAAGCTCAAATACCATCGCAGCGCATTTAGCCATTTCTCCATGCTGGCATGCATCTCCGATATCATACGCCCGACAGAAGCACTTGGCGTATTCCTTAGCAAGCTCATACTCGTTTTCTGGGTATAGCTCTGGTGTGCCGCCTCCCCATAGTGCATCTAATACAAATTCCCGCGTTGGCCATATGCCGTCATACCCAATTACTTCTTTGCATTTAATAGAATATCCGTGCTGTCGCAGCCAAGACCAGATATCTCTAAAGATACTCGTTCCCCTTAGCTGTAGCTCCTCATCCCAGGTTTCGGCTACGTCAACCTCTTTCTCTTCAACAAGATAGACTTCCCCGGTTCTAATTGCATCCTCCAGCGTATTCCATGACTTGATTTTCCGTAGTTCCTTTTTCATTCGTTCATCCCTCCATCAAGTAATTGTTTCCTGATTGCTTCCCAGTTCCCCGCGTCCATCGACTCCAGCGCCTCCACGGCGTATGCGGGCAGCGGCGGGCGGGCGGGCGGCAACGCTGCAATCTTGACCGGAGCGGCTCCAAGTAACTCCGGCATGGCCGCCATGAACCGCGTCTTGTCTTTTTTGTTGGCATGGGCCTGATAGTGCTTGGTCATCTCCGGCGACATGTGCCCGACAATGGAGGCGACTATCGCCAAGGGGATTCTGTTGACTCCGGCATAATAGCAAAACGTGTGCCTCAGCGAATGCACGTCCTTGATGGAAACTTCCCGCTCCCTGCCCTTGGCCTTCCGCGTGGTCTTGATCCCTACGCCCTCCAGGAAGCCGCGGAAACGGTAGCTCACGCCGATCCCCTGCCGCAAGTAAAGCTCGGCATGGGCCGGGAAAACATATTCACTGTCCCGTGTCTGCGCCTCTATCAGGCGGCGAAGCGGCGGGGTTATGGGTATCTCGACCAGCGCCCCCGTCTTCCGCGTCTCCCTGGTGATGAAGCCACCCGGCAAATCCACCTCTGACCATTTCAAGGTGCAAATGTCGCCCTCGCGTAACCCGGTCGTCACGCCTACCACGAACAAGACCTTTACGAAGGGGTCTTTGTCCAGGTTGTCGCCGATCAAGCGCAACTCCTCCTCGGTGAAGGCGTCGCGGCTAACGGAATCGTCGCTGGTCTTCGGGACGGCCTTGAAGGGATTCGCGGCCAGCCCGGCCTCGTCTTTCAGCTTCTCGAAGACCTCGGCCAGGACGGTATGGAAAACATTCACCGTCCGGGGGCTCAGCCCGCCTTTGCGGCTGTATGTGGCCGTCTTCCTGCCGATGTCATAGACGACGGCCTTGTCGTGGCGCCCGTCCGTCCGAAGCGTCTGTATGTATTCCTCGGCATGGGGCTTGGTCACGTCGGCGATGGATTTAGTTTCGGGGTGGCACGCCTCCATGAAGGCAACGAAATCATCCCAGTAACGACGCTTGGCCTGGATTTGCGTTGGCGAGGCTTTGCGGCGGGACGGCTTCTTTAACGAGGCGTCGAAGGCGTTGGCCAGCGTCAGGGTGATCCGCGCCTTCAACTGCCTGGCCTTGGCAACGTGGTCGGCGATTTTCTCCTTCGTGTCGGCGCTGGCAATCTCCATCAGCTCGGCGGCCTTGGCCTGCGCCTCGCGCTCCAGTTTGGTCTTCAAGGAAATGATCTTGCGCTTGCCGTTCACGTCGAACTGGAGATACCAGGTCAGCCCCCGCTTGAAGACATGCCCAGCCCCCTTTTGCCGCGCCTTCTGAATCTTCTCCTTTGCCATGGCCGCTCCCTTTGTTTGCCGTAGGATTCCTAACCACGCATATAATAGCCCCCCGTTACAGTAAACACAAGCAAAGGGTATACAGAAAATCAAAAAATGAGGCTGGCCTTATTGCTTTGGGA
>Ga0209467_1002960_pt1 | contig 11503 bp, 2 predicted proteins | sample Higcelwee11metaG_FD_187175 | JGI IMG/M metagenome (GOLD analysis project Ga0209467, IMG submission 187175) | Freshwater pond sediment microbial communities from the University of Edinburgh, under environmental carbon perturbations - High... | ecosystem: Environmental > Aquatic > Freshwater > Pond...
GCCGCCGCCCAGCTCATCGCCGCCGCCGACGCCGGGGCAGAGGCCGTCGCCGCCCAAGCCGCGCTGTTGACCCAGCAGCTCCAGGTGAACGCCGCCGCCCACACAACCCAGCTCAACGCCGAGCGGGACGCGGCCATCGTCGCCACGGAGACCCTGCTCGCCGAGGTGGAGGCGGCGGCTCCGCCCGTCGTCGCCCAGGTCAACGATCCTGTTGTTGTGAACTCCGCCCCCGCGGAGACGCCGCTTGGCCCTGATGAGCGCGGCTTCAAGCTCGTGAGCGCCCCCATCTCCAGCGGCCCCACCTACCCCGCGCCCCCAGGCCCCGCCGCGCCGGGTGAGGTGGTGGAGCCCAGCGTCGCCGAGGTGTACCCCCGCGCCGCGCCCCAGACCAGCCCGCTCTTGGACCACCTCCGCGGCGTGACCGACTCGACGCTCGTGGACGGCCCCGAGGCCCAAGCCGCCACGGCGGAGGCCCTCGGCGTGTCCGTTGAGGCCCTCACCGTGCTGCAGTCCAACCCCAGCGCCTTGACCTGGAGCGATCTGACCGCCGCCGGGCTCAGCGACGCCGACCGCGCCGCCCTGCAGACCGCCGCCGCCGTCGATCTCGCCAGCGGCCTCGACCCCGACCAGCCCGCGAACCTCTTCTTGAGCTGGTTCGACTGGGAGATCGCCACCCAAGCCGACTTCCGCGCCACCCAGCCCCACCTCGACAACTCCATCCACCTCGACAACGCGGGCATGGACGAGGTCGCCGCGCTCATGGGCGTCGCCGAGTTCCAGCGCCTCGTGCTGTCAACCCACGGCCTGCCCGGCGGCCAGCTCATGAAGCCCGAGGACGGCCCCGGCCACGAGGTCTACGACGCCCGGGTGATGGCGGACCTCGCCGAGCAGTCCGGCGTAGACTCCGTGCTCTTGGCCCACTGTTACGGGGCCCTGGGCGCCGACGGAGTCAACACCCTTGATGTAGACTACCGCGCCGCCTCGGGCTCCTCCATCGCCGAGTTCGCCGCCCGGGGCATGGACGTCTCGGCCTATGAGGGGGAGGTGAGCTCGACGACGGCCACGACGATGGTGGGGCTGTGGTCGGAGCTGCTCGCCGCCGGGGTGCCTGACGACGCCGCATTGCAGCTCGCCGGGGCCTACGCCAACGCCAACGGCAACGAGAGCCTCAACAGCATCGACTGGCAGCACTACGCCCCCCACGCCCGCGCCGAGCTCGGCCCCGAGAACGACCCCCAAGCCTGGGCCAACGAGAACGGCTTCGTCGAGACCCAGGTGGGCGGCGAGCGCAGCACCCCCGCCCACATGCTGCCCCTGCTCGCCGAGTATGGCCACCTGCTCATGGCCACACCCACGGTCACCAACGCGCCGATGGCGTTCACCGGCAACGAGGCCGCGGGCCAGGCCGACCTCTTCGCCCGCATGACGATCAACGATCTGGTCTACGGCGGCCTCTATCCCAGCGCCGGGAACAGCGGCCAAGACGCGCAGATGGTCGTGCGGCTCTTGGAGGACGCCTGGACCGGCGCGCCCCTCGTTCAAGACGGCCAGCTCCCGTCTTGGGCCACCTTGGGCCCCCGGCTGTACTTCGCCTTGGAGGGTCAGGTCTCGGCGATTGAGCAGATGACGCCGGATCAGCGCGCCCAGAACGCCGCGGCCTTGGAGAACCTCCAGCTCATGCGGGACGCGGTCTGGATTCAGCTCGCCGCTGAAGGCCAAGGCGTCACCGATGAGCACGGCCAGATGGCCTTCTTGCCGCCCACGGACCTCACCGTAGACCCGTCAAACCCCTCCACGGCCACCAACGCCACGGGCAACACAACCGTTGTCAACGGCGTGACCGTGGCCGACCCCACCCGGATCATCGCCCCCGACGTCAGCGTCGATCCCCTCGCGCCCACCCAAGGGCTCTTGTTCAGCGAGGCGATCAGCGACGGCACCACGCCCGTGCCGCCCCAGGCCGCGGCGCTGTACACCGACCTGCTCACCGGAAACCCCGACACCATCCGGGCGGCCCTTGACGGCGCGCTCACCTTGCCCCCGGATCAGCTCGCGATCCTCTCCACCTACCTCCCGGCCATGGTGCAAGACCTGCCCCCCGAGGCCATGCAGGTGGTCGGCTTGACCTTGTGGGAGGCCGGCGCGGAGATCGACGCCGCCAAACGCAGCGGGGCGGAGCTCGACGCGGCCATCGTCGAGCAGAACTCGATCTTGGGCCAAGGCTGGGCTGAGGCCACGGCGATGAACGGCCTCAACCCCTTCGGCGCCGAGATTCACACGACCTTGGCCATCGACGGCGAGGACTGGGCGGCCCACGCCGCCGAGGTGCAGGCCACCTTCGGCGTCTCGTTTGAGGGGAGCTGGGACGACAACCAGGTGGCCTGGGGGCACTACCTCGCCCAGAACCCCGGCCTGTGGACCGACATGGGCATGCCCTCGACGATGTGGACCTTTGAGGGGGATCTCGCGCGCTACAGCGGCACCACGGTGATGGCCTTCGCCGGGACCGACGGCATCCGGGTGTACCGAAACGGGCGCACCGACCTCCCGAGCGTCACCAACCAAGAGATGGCCCTGGGCAGCGCCTTGACCTTCTTCGGCCCGGGTGCCTTGCCCGACCAAGGCTCGGCCCTGTTCAAGGCGGGCACCCTCGACCAGCTTGAGGCCTTGGGCTTCACCAACGCCTATGTCACCGAGCGCCCCGACGGCACCTTCGCGCTCGTGCCCTATGAGCGCAACGCCGAGGGCGACCCCGCCGTGCGAGAGGGCTCCCTGCTCATCCTCGACGCCCAAGGAAACGTGGTCACCGACCACGACGTAGACATGGCGGAGGCCGCCGCCTTGACCGAGGCCGCCGGGGTAAACCTGGAGACCCGCGAGGCCGCCGCCGCCGCCGAGCCCGAGGCCGACGAGGCCGCGCTCAACCAGATTGAGTCCGGCTGGCAGGGCGGCGCGAGCTTCGTGAACGGCGGCGTTGAGCTAGAGGCCCGCAACGGCCAGACCCAGACCAGCCTCTCGGTCAACAACGGCGTTGAGTTCTCAGGGCTCGTGCCCTTGAGCAGCTTCCGCGACACGGCGCTCGTCGCCGGGCCCCGCATCTCGTACCAGAACGGCACGCTCCAGGCCGGCGGCCAGCTCGGCGTGAGCACCAAGATCGGCGACCAAGAGCTCCTCGCCTTGGCCTACGCCTCGATGAGCTTCGGCCAAGGCGGCGAGATCACCGGGGTGAACGGCGGGGGCTCCGCCCAGTACGGCGGCTACAGCGCGTCCTTGGCGGTGAGCTTCCAAGACGCCGACTTCGCGTCTTATGTGGCCCCCGACGCCAACGGCAACCCGGGGATGATCTTCTACGGCAGCACTTCAGGGCAGTCCTTGGGCGGCGGCGGCGCCGTGCCTGTGGGCCCCTTCGTCGTCGGCGCCGACGGCAGCCTCAGCCGCAGCCTCACCGTGCAGGCCTTCACCAGCGTTCAGAACCTCCCCGGCCTCGACCCCACCCTCGCCGAGACCGACCCCCGCGCCTTCCGTGACGCCGTCGCCGCCGAGATGGCCGGTCGCACCGAAGGCATCGAGACCGTGAGCGACCTGAGCCCCGACACCATCCTCGGCTGGGCCCCCGGCGACGGCATCATCATCGAGCAGACCAGCGGCGCGGGCGGCGGCGGCACCTTCGGCACCTTGGCCGTGAACGTCACCGCCGGGGCTGAAGAGGAGCGCACGGAGCAGGTGACCGTGGCCCGCGGCGACGGAAACGCCGTGACCATCACCGTCACCAGCCTCGACGCCGACACCTTCCGCGCCGGGCTCAACGCCGGGCCTTTCGGCATCTCAGGACGTGACACAGACGAGACCGCGTCTTCAGTCACCTTCACCATCCCCGACATCACCACCACTGAAGGCCGCGCCGCCCTGGACATGTACTTAAACGCCCAGGCCTTGCCCGGCGCCTTGGACTACGCGGCGAGCACCGGGGTCATCCCCCAGAACGTCGATCTCACGAACCCCCAGGCCGTCGCGGCCTACGCCACCGAGGCCAACCGCGCCTACCTCGACGCGCAGTCGTCCCGCGAGACCCGCGGCGGCCCCGAGGTCAACGGCGCGACGTACTCCGAGCAGAGCTTCTCCCAGGCGTTCCAGCAGAGCACCAGCCTCAGCGCCTTGGGCTTCGCGTTGACCTCGTCGATGAACCGGGAGACCTGGACCGACCTCCTGTACAACGTCGATGGCGACTGGCAGACGAACCTGCTCCTCGACCAACAAGAGCAGTGGATGTTCTCCCGCGACACCCACCTCTCCGGCGTCTCGGTGAACCCCGAGACGGGCCCGTTCATGTCGATGTACCAGCAGATGGACGCCAACTCCGCCTGGATCCGCGAGAGCGGCCTCACCGACCTCATCGACCCCAACGACCCGATGAGCGCGCTCTTCGCCAGCGGCGCGTTTGACAACGCTTCTGTTGAGGGCTCGCCGCGTATGACCTTGGCCCTGGGGCTCGAAGAGGACGACCTCCAGGCGATCAACACGGCCTTGGAGTCTCAAGGGGCGGTGGATGTGCGCCTCGCGGGCATGGACGAGGCCATTGAGAACCGGATGCGGGCGTTTCTGAACGACAACACCGACTGGGGGCTCAGCTTTGACCCCGTGACTGGCGACGTGAGCTTAGGCCCGGACGTGGCCGAGGTGCCGATGAATGAGCTGGCCGTGTACACCGGCATGACCACGGAGGAGACCGTGGCGCTGTTCGGGGATCAGGCCGATGACCCGCTGTTCGTCGCCCAGACCCTCGCGGACGTGGCGAACGCCAACCCCTCCGAGTTCGCCACCCTGCCGCCCATCCAACAGGAGCTCTACCTGCGCATCGGGCTCAGCGCCTACACTGAAGAGAGCCCCTACCTCGCCAAAGCCGAGGGCTCACCCTTCGACGTCATCGCGCTCATCGCCGACGTACAAGACGACGAGACCCGAGACATGATGCTGCGCCGCATGTTCTATGCCGCAGAGCAGCAAGAAGAGGGCGCCCAGGGCACCTTACGGTTCTTGCAGTGGGCCGAGCAGCTCCCGCCCGAGCTGACCGCGTCCCTGCGGGAGGGCGCGACTCTGCAGGTGGATCTGCCCCTGACCGGGCCCCAAGATCTGCTCAATGAGCTGATCGACGGCGGCCCGGGCTATGGCGGCGCTGATGTGTCGTTCACCCTAGACCGCATGACCCCCGAGCAGCGCACGGTGTACCTCGACGCCTTGCCCAGCCTCATCGACAGCCAGGCCTTCTTGACCCGCTACGCCGAGGTTCACGGCGAGCCCTTCCCCTACGCCGACGCGGGCCCCGTGGCCTGGATGTTTCTGGGCATGCCTGACGCCTCAAGCCAAGCGGGGATGATCGCCGCCCTGCAAGGCACCCCCTACGCCGACGCCCTCACGAGCTTCGCCCAGGCCCACCCCGAGCAGTTCTTGGGCGCTGAGGTGCCCATCGACTACCGCCAGGCCGCCGTGACCCAGCTCGTGAACGCCGGGCTTGACCCCACGGCCTTCGGGGTGACCGCCACCGAGGCCCTCACGCTCTTGGACTGGGACGTGAACGCCCGGGCGCAGTTCTTCGCCTCCCAAGCGGGCACCCCCGGCTGGCCGGCCTTGCAGGAGGCCGTGCTCAACGACCCCTCGCTCTTGTTCCGTGAGACCGGGGTGCGGGACACGGGCGACGTCTTGGCGATCACCGACGCCCTGGAGGCCGCCGGGGTGCCCCGGGAGCTGGTGATCAACATGATGGCCCGGGCGGTCACCTTTGATGACAGCGACTACGGCGACGCCCGGCGGCTGATGGCTGAAGGGGGCCCCGAGGCCGTCGCCGCGCGGCTCGTGGACATCGCCGATGACGGTGAGAACATGTTCTCCGGCTACAAACGCGACTGGGTCACCGGCCTGATGCTCGGTGTGGCCGGAGACGCCGCCGCGTCCCAGACGGTCGTGTCGCAATACGCCGCGAGCAGCGGCCAACCCCCCACAAACCTGCTTGTGCTCGTTCAAGACGACCCCACCCAGCTCGGCCTGATGATGGAGGTGCTGGAGAGCGCCGGATACAGCGCCGAGGTGGCCCAGTGGCGCCTGGAGCGCGGTTATTGACCGGTGGTCATTTAAGCATTGATTCGGAGCCCCTCGCCATGTCGTGTCCGCTGTCTCGTGTCGCATTCACGCTCCTCACGCCCTTGGCCCTCCTGGGCCCCGGGTGTGACAACAATAAAAGCGACAGCCCCAGCGGCGACAGCGCCGCCGCCCTCGACGGCGACAACGACGGCCACGACGCCGAGACCGACTGCGACGACGGCGACCCCAGCGTCTTCCCCGGCGCCACGGAGCTGCCCAACGACGGCGTCGATCAAGACTGCGACGGCGTCGATCTCACCCAGAACTACACCTTCGTCGAGGTTGGGGACTATCTCCCGCCTCCGATTCAGCTCATGCTCCTCGGCGACTCGATCACTGAAGGCTGCTACCGCTACAACCTCTGGACCAAGATCATCGACGTTGGGCTCAACGTCGATCTTGTCGGCTCCCAAGACGCGCCGCCGCTCCTCAACGGCGAGCCCCACACCTGGCCGAGCTACGCCGGTCAGACCCTCGACGGCGGCCACGAGGGCCACTCCGGCTGGACCTCCGCGCAGATCCTCACCACACCGGGGGACTGGGACGCTGACAAAGGCACCCTCGACGACTGGCTTCTGGGCTACACCCCGGACATCGTGTTTCTCCACCTCGGCACGAACGACGCCTTCTACGAGCGCAGCACGGCGGCGGTGATGGAGAGCGTCGAGGCGATCATCACGCGGCTGCGGGAGGACAACCCCGAGGTCTGGATCCGGCTCGCCCAGATCATCCCCCTGGAGTACCCGTATTGGGGTGGCGGCACCTACGATCCTTTTGTGCAGGGGTACAACGCGGCGTTCGTGGATCTCGCCGAGCGGCTGAGCACCGAGACCTCGCCGGTTGAGATCGTCGATCAGTACACCGACTTCGACGCCACCACAGACACCTACGACCTCATCCACCCCAACGCCTCAGGGGACGAGAAGATGGCCCATCGGTGGATGGTGACCTTCAGGGACTACCCCTCGCCGCTGCCCCGGGCCGACCGCTACGCGACGAACGAGGCCAGCCTCACCGTGAGCGCTGAGGACGGGATCTTGGCGAACGACCGCTCGGCCCGAGGCGAGGTGCGGGTGGTGCTCGTAGACCCTCCCGAGCGGGGCCAGCTCACGCTGCAGAGCGACGGCGCGTTCACTTATGTCGGCGACGGCGCCCCCGACCGCTTTACCTACCAGGCCGACGACGGCACCGCGCGCTCGGCCACGACCACCGTGGATCTCTGCGTCGGCGAGGGCTGCGTCGAGGCCCCGCCCCCCGGGCGTTTTGTGGACTGCGCGGCGGGGGATGACAGCGCCGATGGTCTCACCCCCGAGACGGCTTGGGCGAGCTTAGACCGCCTCGCCGCCGAGCCGCTCCTGCCCGGCGACGCCGTGTGGTTTGTCGCCGGGACCACCTGTGAGGGCACCCTGACCTTGAGCGGCGAAGGGGACGAGGGCGCGCCGATCACCGTCGGCGCATGGGGAGACGGCGCGCCGCCGATCCTCCAGAGCGCAGGCGAGGCCGCGGCGCGGCTCAGCGACCAGTCGTGGATCACCCTCTCGGGGCTGGAGCTCACCGGCTCCACCCGCTGGGGCGTCTACGTCACCGCCGATGAGCTCGTGCAGGGCATCACCCTGCGAGATCTGGAGGTTCATGGGGTCAAGGGTGGCCGGGTCAACGCCAAAGGCACGGGCCTCGTCGTGTTCACCGTTGAGTCTGCGTCGGGCTGGTTTGAGGACGTGCTGGTGGAGGAGGTGACGGCCTGGGACACCAACCAGTGGTCGGGCATCTTCGTCTACGGCACGGCCTGGCGGGAGGGCGGCCCACGCTCCAGCAGGGTCACCTTACAGAACAACATCGTGCACGACGTCTTCGGCGACGGCATCGTGGCGTTCGGCGCTGAAGACGCGCTCTTACACGGCAACCTCACCTACGAGGTCGGCCTCGCGCCCTGGGACGACGTGGGCACGCCGAACGGCGTCTGGACCTGGGACTGCCACCGCTGCACCGTGCAGCACAACGAGGTCTTCGGGGTTCATTCCCCGGGTGTAGACGGCGGCGCCTTTGACATCGACTGGGACAACGTCGACAACGTCGTGCAGTACAACTACGGCCACGACAACGACGGCTACTGTGTGGCCGTGTTCGCCGCTGAAGGCAGCACCACGACGGGCAGCGTCGTGCGACACAACGTCTGCGTGAACAACAGCCAAGCCCCAGACCTCGCCTTCCAAGGCGACATTTATCTGGCGGCCTGGAACGGCGGCGTCTTGGGCGACGTGCAGATCTACAACAACACCGTCCTGCGCAGCGAAGGGTATCCGGCGCTCGTGATGCTCGCGGCCCCGGGCCCCGACTCTGGCGTGTGGAACAACCTCTTCGTCGTTCAGAGCGACTGGATGGCGTCGATTCTGGGTGACCCGGCGATGTCCAACAACCTCTGGTGGCAAGCCACGCCTGAGACGAGCGCCTGGTTTGACCACGACGGCGCTTGGCACGACGGCCTCGACGCGTGGCAGGCCACGGGCCAAGAGGCCAACAGCCTCTTCGCCGACCCGATGTTGTTGCCGGGCGAAGGCAAAGACGCCGCGCGTGTTGACCCGGACTCCCCCGCGGCGGGCGGCGGGGTCATCGTCCCCGGAGACGGCCTCTGCGACGGCTTTGGCAACCTCCGCGACGCCCTGCCCGACATCGGCGCGTATGATCCCGGCGGTCTGGCTGACCCTGGCTGCGATCACTGACCGGCGGTCACCTCTTCGTGACCGCGACATCACGCCGCCCCTGCGCGGCGTCGGGATGTGTTAAGCGTTCTACTTAACAATGGAGCGCCCCATGCACATCGACGTGCTGCTCATCCAGATCGCCGCGGTGTTGTTCGTGGGGCGGATTCTGGCCCGGGTCGCCAAGCGCCTGGGTCAGCCCTCGGTGATCGCCGAGATCGTCGCGGGCATCGCCTTGGGGCCCTCGCTGTTGGGCGCGGTGTGGCCCGAGGCGATGGCGGCGCTGTTCCCGGCGGACTCTCTGGCGCTTCTGGGCACCGTCGCCCAGCTTGGCCTCGTGTTCTTCATGTTCCTGGTGGGCTTAGAGTTTGACCCGCGGCTGCTCCAAGGTCGGGCGCGGGCGGCCTTGTCGATCAGCGGCGCGGGCATCGTCGTGCCGCTGATCACCGGCGTGGCCGTGGCGTCGTTGTTGCCCGCCGACCTCACCATGCCCGGCGTGCCTCACCACTCCTTCGCGCTGTTTGTGGGCGTCGCGATGAGCGTCACGGCCTTCCCGGTGCTCGCGCGGATCCTCACCGAGCGCCAGCTCGTGCGCACCCCGGTGGGCGCCTTGGCCTTGGCCGCCGCCGCTGTAGACGACGTGAGCGCCTGGTGTCTGTTGGCCATGGTCGTGGGCATCGCGTCCGCGTCTGGGCTCGGCGGCGCGGCCCTCACCGTGGGCCTCACCTTGGCCTACGTCGGCCTCGTGTGGTTTGGGGTGCGCCCGATGTTGACGCGCCTCAGCCCCCGGCCCGGCCAGGAGGTCTCTGTTGACGGCATCACCATCGCCGTGCTCGCCGTGGCGGTCTCGGCGCTCATCACCGAGGCCATCGGTGTACACGCGCTCTTCGGCGGGTTCCTCATCGGCGCGGCGATGCCCCGGCAAGGGGGGCTGTCGACGGCGCTCACCGAGAAGATGGAGGACTTTGTCACCATCGTGCTCTTGCCGCTGTTCTTCGCGTTCAGCGGGCTTCGCACCGAGATCGGCCTGCTGCACGGCGTCGAGGACTGGACGTGGTGCCTCGTGCTCCTCGTCGTCGCCACGATCGGCAAGTTCGGCGGCAGCGCCTTGGCGGCGAAGCTCTCGGGCCTGGGCACCCGGGAGTCGGCGGCGATCGGCGTGTTGATGAACACCCGCGGGCTGATGGAGATCGTCGTGCTCAACGTGGGGCTCGACATCGGCGTCATCAGCCCCCGCATGTTCACGATGATGGTGTTGGTGGCGCTGGTGACCACCTGGATCACGAGCCCGCTCTTGCGGCGCCTGTATACTCGGGAGATGGTCGACGCGGCCTTGCCCCTCGCCGCGCCAAGCCCGCCCGCGGACCTTGGGCTTCGGGGTGTGCTGGTGTCGGTCTCTGACGCGGAGCTCGCCGCGCCGCTGCTTCAGCTCGCCGCCGCGCTCACCAACACGGCGGATGAGCCGATCTGGGCGGTTCACCTGCGCCCGGCGGAGCGTATGCACGAGTACCTCCGCGCCGATGATGAGCAGGGTGGGGATCTCGCCGTGGACGCCGTCGAGCGCAGCCTCACCACCTTGGGGCGGCCTTGTGAGGTGCTGGCGTTCTCTTCAGTGAACCCCGATGAGGACCTCGTGCGTGTGGCGGCGCTCAAGGGCGCGCGGCTGGTGCTTCTGGGCGCCCACCGCGGCACCTTCGGCGACGAGAGCCTCCGGGGCCTGGCGGGCGCGGCGCTCACCCGCTGCGCGGGCACCGTGGCCATCTACCATCACCGCGGCCTCACCCAGCTCAGACACGCCCAGATCGACATGATGACCCCCCATCACGTCACCTTGGTTCAGCTCACCTCCCGGCTGTACAAGGCCGGGGTTCAGGTAAAACCGATGGGCTCTCCGCCGATCGACGGGCCGCCGGATCTCCTCATCCGGGGTCACAGCCCCGGAGATCCCGACCCCGTCGTGGGTGAGGTGAGCCTGCTCGTGGTGCGGGGTCCGGCCCTTGAGCCCCCCGCCAAGGAGGGCTGATGCACCTCGGCGCCACCCTCGCCCTGCTGCGCGCGCACAGCGGCCTGAGCTTGCGGGGCCTCGCCGCCCAGGTCGGCGTGTCCGCGGCGTACCTGAGTCGTGTGGAGCATGGTCACGACCCGGCGCCTACGGGAGAGCGCGCCGTCGCCATCGCCGACGCCTTGGGCCTGTCTCGGCCGCTCCTGTTGAACCTCGTCGATGAGGCGCGTGGTGACGGCACGGACTGGCTGCGGGCGACCCCGACCGGGCGTCGGTTGGCCTCGGCGCTGCGGCGGCGTCGGCTCACCGAGGCCCAGCTCGCGCGGGTGCTGGCGATCGTCGAGCGTGAGCTGCCCCTCGACGCCGACGACCCTCCGGGCGCCCTCGGCGCGCTGCTTCACCCCAGCCGTGTGCTGCTGCGGGTGCGCGCCTCACGCCTTGAAGACATCTGGACCCTCGCCACGATGCGACTCGCCGAGGGAGCCCAGGCCACCGCCCTGCTCGACGAGCTGCGCCGCGAAGAACGGTCTCAGACCGCCTGCGTCGGCGCCCAGACCGTGATCTCGTTCGCCCGGGGTGGGGCAGAGTCCCCCCGGGCCTGCCTCGTCTGCTGCGTGAGCCCCTTGCCGCTGCCGACGCCTGACGCGGCCCCGCCCCGCGCCGTGTG
>Ga0209467_1002964_pt1 | contig 11496 bp, 11 predicted proteins | sample Higcelwee11metaG_FD_187175 | JGI IMG/M metagenome (GOLD analysis project Ga0209467, IMG submission 187175) | Freshwater pond sediment microbial communities from the University of Edinburgh, under environmental carbon perturbations - High... | ecosystem: Environmental > Aquatic > Freshwater >...
CACCAGGCAAGAGCGGCGATCCGACCAAGAAAATTCCGACCTTCGTGATGGGCGTCAACGAGGACAAGTACGATCCGAAGCAGCACGACGTCGTGTCGAACGCCAGCTGCACGACCAACTGTCTGGCGCCGCTTGTGTACGTCGCTCTTAAAGAAGGCATTGGTATCGAGCGTGGCCTGATGACGACGATCCACTCGACAACGGCCACCCAGAAGACGGTCGACGGCGTTTCAAAGAAGGACTGGCGCGGTGGCCGCGCAGCCTCGACCAACATCATCCCATCGACGACCGGTGCTGCGAAGGCCGTTGGAGAGGTGCTGCCCGAGGTCAAGGGCATACTCTGGGGCATGTCGTTCCGCGTACCTACGATCGATGTCTCTGTCGTCGATCTGACCTTTACCGCCAAGCGCGACACTTCCATCGAAGAAATCGATGCCCTGCTCAAGAAGGCCAGCCAGTCATACCTCAAGGGCATCCTTGGATATGCTGACGAGGAAGTGGTATCGACCGATTTTATCCACGATCCGCGATCATCCATCTATGATAGCCTCGCGACCAAGCAGAACAACCTGCCCGGCGAGAAGCGCTTCTTCAAGCTGGTCTCCTGGTACGACAACGAGTGGGGCTACTCGAACCGCGTGGTCGACCTGCTCTGCCACATGGCTGGCCTCAAGAAATAACGCAATGTGTACGGCCCGCCTGGCAAAGGGCGGGCTTTTTTCTGCATGCGCCGTCGTCTGCGCGGCGATGCCGGAGGTTTTTGTATGATCAGGACAATCAAGGATATCAAGTTCGATGGAAAGCGCGTCATCATGCGGGTCGATTTCAATGTCCCCATGAAGGATGGTGTCGTTCAGGATGATACGCGAATCGTCGCTGCCATTCCGTCGATAGAGTACATCATGGCGCATGGCGCCATGACGCTGGTGCTGATGAGCCACTTGGGAGATCCATCGAAGGACGCGAAGAAGGCCAAAGAGAAGGCCGAGCGCGATGGCAAGACCTGGGACGAGGCGAAGTACATAGCAGGCAAGCACCGGATGCGGCCGATAGCTGAATATCTGGCGGCCAAGCTTGGCAGACCCGTCGTGTTTGCCGGTGAAGACGGTTGCTTTGGGAAGAAGGCCTTCATCGATTCCCAGGCCGCGGGCACCATCGTCATGCTCGAGAACACACGGTTTCACAAGGAAGAGACGAGCGACGATCCGGTGGCGCGCGACAAGCTTGCCAAGGAGCTTGCCACCTATGGTGATGTCTTCGTAAACGATGCGTTTGGTACCGCCCACCGTGACCATGCTTCGACAGCATCGATCGCCAAATTTGTGCCCGTTTCGGTCGGTGGTTTCCTGATGGAAAAGGAAGTTGCCTATCTGGAGCCGATGGTCACCAACCCACCCAAGCCGATGGTTGCCATCATCGGTGGCGCCAAGGTCAGTTCGAAGATCGCGGTGCTGGAGAGCCTGCTCCGCAACGCATCGGCTCTCGTCATCGGCGGCGGCATGGCATACACCTTCCTCAAAGCGCAGGGGCATACGATCGGTACGTCGCTCGTCGAGGATGACCAGCTCGACACGGCCCGCCATATCATCGACGCGGCGAAGAAGGCCGGGGTCAAGCTGGTACTTCCGCTCGACCACGTATGCGCCGACAAATTCGATGCTGCCGCTACGCCGGTGGCGGTCGATGGCGTCGATGTCCCGACTGGCCTCATGGGTCTCGATGTAGGCCCGAAGACGATAGCGGCATACAAGGCCGTCATAGCTACAGCCAAGAGCATCATATGGAACGGGCCGGTTGGCGTTTTCGAGTTCGAGAAATTCGCCAAAGGCACCGGCGAGGTTGCCCGCCTGGTGGCAGAGGCCACGGGCCGCGGCGCGATCACCGTCGTTGGTGGCGGCGACTCTGTAGCTGCCGTGAACAAGGTTGGCCTCGCCGCACAGATGAGCCATGTCTCGACGGGTGGTGGTGCCTCGCTGGAATTGCTCGAGGGCAAGAAGCTGCCGGGCATAGAAGTCTGCAGATAAGAGCGGATAGAGGAGCAATGCATGAGGTCATATTACATCGCCGGCAACTGGAAGATGCACAAGACCGTTTCTGAATCGGTCGAGCTTGCCAAAGCCCTGGTCAAGGAACTGGGATCGTGTGGCGAGCACATCATGATAGCGCCGGCGTTTACGGCACTTTCGGCAGTCGCTGCCGTGGTCAAGGGAACATCGATAGAGCTTGGCGCGCAGAACATGGGGCCGGAGCTTCAGGGTGCGCATACCGGCGAGGTTTCTCCGCTGATGCTGAAGGACCTCGGGGTCAAGGCCGTCATTCTGGGCCATTCCGAGCGACGGCATTCCTACCACGAGGATGACCCACTGATAAACAAGAAGGTCCTGCTCGCGCTGGCGCAGGATCTTGCTCCAATACTCTGCGTTGGCGAGACTCTTGAAGAGCGCGAGGCCGGCAAGCTGGAGGCCGTGGTAGGCGCCCAGGTTCGCGAAGGTCTGAAGGGCGTTTCTGCCGCTGCGCTGGCAACCGTTACGATTGCCTATGAGCCGGTCTGGGCGATAGGAACAGGAAAGACGGCGACTCCCGAGGATGCCGACGCCGTGCATGCGTATATCAGGAAGGTTCTGGCTGGTCTATACGGCGAAGCCGCCGCCAAAGCCATGATCATCCAGTATGGCGGATCGGTAAAACCGGACAACGTGGCCGAGTTGATGGCCAAGCCGAATATCGATGGCGCACTTGTCGGCGGAGCCGCTCTCAAGGTGGACACATTTGTGCCCATAGCCCGATTCAGGTCATGATTTTTGAGCCCCGCGCTACTTGCGCGGGGCTTTCATTTTAGGTTAGTATCGCCAAAAGCGGCGTCAGCGACGCAGATTCACCATAATTCGGAGTCAGACAAATGGGTGTTTTCGGCATAGTGCTTCTGGTTCTCTTTGCCATCGTATGTTTCCTGCTCATCTTCATGGTCGTGATCCAGGATCAGGACAGCGAAGGCTTGGGTGGACTCTTTTCCGGCGCCGGCAATGCCGCATTCGGCTCGCGCTCGTCCAGCGTCGTTGTCAAGTTTACCTATGTGTTGGGTGGCCTGTTCTTTGTGATAGCGCTGGGCCTGGCGATACTCAACCGCAGCACGGTTGGAAACGTCGAGAAGGCCGTCCGATCACAGGGTGGCACGACGACCGAGTGGTGGAATCCGGAAGCAAAGACCGGCACGACGACTCCTGCTCCGCAGAGCTCTCCTGCCGCTCCAGAGAGCGCTCCTGCCGCTCCAGCGACAGAAACCACGCCCGCAACAAAATAGATTCCTGATGGGTTCACGTCCGCTCGCGTTGGGGGAGATATTCCCCCAGCAGAGGATACGCCTCAATGTCGCGAGCGACGACAAGGAATCCCTGTTCGAGGAACTGATAGACCTGTTTGCCTCCACCGCCGCTCAGTCGTTTCCGCGGGCGGAGGCATTGGCAAGTCTCATGGAACGGGAATCCATGATGACGACGGGCATTGGAAAGGGTATTGCGATACCTCACGGCAAGGTTGACGGCATCGACAGGATATATGGCGCCATTGGCATTTCCAGTGCAGGCATAGACTACGACGCCGTCGATGGCGTTCCTGTCCGGATTGCGTTCATGATCCTTTCACCGCGGAATCACCCGGAAGAGCACCTCAGAGTCCTCAAGAGACTTGCATCCATTCTTGATGTGCCTGGTCTTGCCGACCAGGTCGTGGCCGCATCGGAGATAGATCGTCTGCATTCGATCCTTGAACGTCTCGATGCGCAGCCGGAAGTCTCCTAAAGATCATCCAGTGAAAGACTTCTATGCGATCCTTGGGGTTCATCCCGAAGCGCCCACAAAGGAAATAAAGAGCGCCTTCAGGAAGCGGGCGAAGGCAAAGCATCCCGACACGGGAGCGGCCAACGATGAGGACATGCGCCTGCTGCTCGAGGCGTACCGTGTCCTGTCCGATCCACAAGCGCGGCGTGAGTACGACCGCGGCAGGCTGAGGCTGATTCCCAACAGCGAACGCGACATCTTTGATTATCGTGTCTGGCTCAAGGAACGTCTCGACGAGCCGGAATATGTCGCCAAGCTGGTATTCTATGATCTCCTGCACAAACTTGAAGATGAGGCACTCGAGCTGTACGAACGGATTCGTGATTCCGACGAGGGGCGGCTGGAGCGTTTCTTCGAGCGGCCCGAGGCGATGGATGCCGAGTTCTGCATAGCCGAAGAATATGTCGCCAGGGGGCGGTATGTTGATGCCTACGCGGTCATGCGCAAGCTGATTGCGATGGAACAACGCTCTTCTGGGTTTGGATACTTCTATGATGTTGTGCTGCAGCGCTTCAGACGACTGGTGCTCGAGGATCTGCCAAGGGTTCTGGAACCGGAAGCCATGCTCGATACGTTGTCAGACGCCATCGATGCGCGTAGTTCTGCCGAAAATGATGCACAATTCCTCAGAAAGAGGGCTGAAATTCTGTATAGGCTCGGTCGCGTATCGGAAGCCCGCACCGCGGTAACCCGCGCCGCCACACTTGCCCCGCGTATGGCCGGTCTCAGGGTGCTTGCCCAGAAGATAGCCAACGGAATGCAACATATCGGCGCGCCTTGAACTGCGGCCTTGTTTTCGTTTAACCTAAGTGATCGTCGATTGTTATCTGTCGTGGCGGTCGTTCGTTCCCATCGTTCGGTAGCGCCAAAATCGTGGACAACTGGAGCGTCGTATGTATAAGCGTCTTTTGGGTTTTGCTGCATTCGTCCTTGTCTGCCTCCCGCTCTGGGCTCAGCCAATGGCGGCTACAACCCTCGGAGCCCCGCTGGCAACCGTCAAGCTCATCAAGACTGAAGTGGTTTCAGACAAGAAATTCCGGGACGATGTCGCCAAGCTTGAAGCCGGACGTGGAAGCGCCCTGACCCCGGATGAGCGCAAGGCGTACCTCGATGATGTGATCAATGACATCCTGTTCTTCCAGATGTGTGATCGCGATGGCGTCAAGGTCAGCGATGGCGAAATTGACAGTTATATTGCAAAACTCAGATCACAGCGTCCGGCAGGCGAGACCGATCAGCAATTTGCAGCTTTCCTGCAGACCCAGGGCATTCCTTTCGAGGACCTGCGAAACTACTACAAGAAACAGGTACTGATTCAGCGATGGCTGATGGCCAACAAATCGGCAGAGATATCGAAGATCCCGCCGGTAACTACTGACGAAATCCTGACGACATATGACCTCTACAAATCGAGACTCGTCCGCCCTGATACCGTGAAGCTTGCTTTCCTGCTGTACCAGTACAAGGACAAGTCAGCCGCAGAGCGCACGAAGGGCGCCGATGTGATGAAGGGGCTATCCGACCGGCTGGCCAAGGGCGAGTCGTTCGACGTCTTGCGCCTGAAGGCACAGGAATCCGGCTACGCGGCGAGCAAGGAAGCCATCTATTTCGAGCGGACCGATGTGTTCATGTCGCAATTCGGCAAGGTGTTCTATGACATGGTGTTCTCGATGAAGGATGGTTCGAACTCGATTGCCTTCGAGAACGAGGCCGGCTGGTGGATTATCCGAAGGCTGGAGTTCATGCCTCAGAAGCAGTTGGAACTGTCCGATCCTTATCGCCTGGGACAGCAGGGCACCGTTCAGGAATACATAGGGCAACTGCTCGCGAAGCAGCGCGAGTCCGAGTTCCTGCAGAAGACCTTTACAGAGCTGTTTGCCAAGTTGCGCGGTCAGGCCGATATCAAGATCATCGGAAAACCCTGATATGGCGTCCAGGAGAAAATCCAGGATCATAGCGTTCCAGGCGCTCTATGCCTGGGATGCTTCCTCAATGGGCTTTGATGAGTTGGTATCCTTCGCGTGGCTTGGCGAAGACAGCACCGCGAGCACTGACGAGGAGCTCAAGACTTTCGCTCGCCTGATCATATCCGGTACGATAGAGAACATCTCCGCGGTTGATGCCGCGATATCGAAGCATCTTGAACACTGGTCGATTGAGCGACTCAAGAAGGTTGACCTCGCCATCCTGCGTGTCTCGGTATATTCGTTGCTATATCAGGCAGATATTCCAGCCCAGATAACGATTGATGAAGCGATAGAGATCGCCAAGGAGTATGGAGCGGAAGACTCGTACCGGTTCATCAATGGCGTTCTTGATGCGGTATGGAAAGAGCGGGAAGCGATAGCCTGATGCGCGCACGGCCCGTCGACGCGCACATGCGCCTGGCGGGCAAGGTGTTTGTTGCCGCTCTGGTATGCATTGCGTTGAGCGAATGCCCGAACCCACGGCAATCCTTTTCCGGTCTCCTTGCCAGGATAGACTCATCAGAAGACAAAGCGACTCTGGAGGTCTACCGCAAGGCCGCAGCACGTGCTGCATCGACAGAAGACCGTCTGCGCCTCTTGAAGCGCGCAATGCGGCGCGGCCATGACTTCGCCGCTGACGTAGCCGGAACCGTTGTCGCATCGGGCGCCGTTTCCGAGCCTGTCGCGCTTGCAGCGCTCGATATATTTCTGGACTCCGGTCGCCATGCCGAAGCGTTGCGTCTCTTTGATGGCGCACTCGATGCACGCAGCCACGGCGCAGAACTCGCAGAAGCCATCGTCCTCTCGTACCGCGCCGGCACTATGCCGAGACAGCCCGCAGACAGGCTGGTGGCCTGTTTTGACGCGACTGGCGATGTTTCATTCATGATCATTGCCGCCATCGAAGCGATGCGCGCCGGAGACCGGGCCACTGCCCGGGCCGTGTTGCACGATGTGGAGGGGGTTCCGTACCGCCTGCTCTGGGATGTCGGCGACGTCACAACGCTCGCGGAACATGCTCCCTCGACCGCCGATCCACTCGAAATGGCGGTATGCGCCGATGCGGCCCATACCGCAGGGCTGGATGCTGTCGCGACGCAACTGTATGCGGCGCTGATCGAGGCACACCCTTCGTGGTCATGGAAACCGTACGCCGCGCTGGCCCGCATAGCCGAAGCGGAGTCTGAAGACGCCGGCCAGGCCTGGCCGCATACTCCGCTCCCTGATTCATATGCGGCCTTGTCGTCGCCGGTTGCCGTTGAAAACCGCCTGTACGGCCTGATGGCCGATCGCTTCCCCGATTCAGACGAGGCCGGCATCGAACAGGCACGAAGGCTCTTTGAGCAGGGCCATGCTTCGGAAGCATCTGCGGTATTGGTTCATACGAAAGGCGAGGCCGGAGCGATTGCCCGGATGCAATATGGCGATCAGTCACGCATGGTTCCCTTGGCGCTCAACCTTGCTGCCACCTATAGCACATCGCCGGCAGCCATCGATGCCGCGCTTTTGGTACTCGCGAAGACAGGCACGTGGGATCGTTTCAAGGAAATCCTTGACAGGACAACGAAGGCAGGCATCGATACTCCAGGATCGTGGTTCTGGTCCGCGCTTGCCATGTCCCTTGATGGCGATTTCGAGGCCGCATCAGATGCCATCAGGGCGGGCGGTCCCGCGTCGTCAGGCTATGCTGGAGCCATCGATCTTGGTATTATGGAACTTGCAGCGTCGAGACCTGCTGCGGCAATCGATGCATTCGCTATCGCCGTCGATATGGCCGGGTCCGGTGACGAGCTGGCCAGAGTCTACCTGTTGCTCGGAGACGCCTGTCTGGCTTCTGGTCTGGACGAAAAAGCCGCCGCCGTATACAGGAAGGTTCTGGACATCGATCCGGCATCGAGGATTGCCCGCTCCAGGCTGGAACGGATACAGAAACCGTAACAATGGACCAAGGGCGCAGGCCCGGAAAGGCTTCACGTGATACGCCTCAAGAACAAGAACCAGATTGCCGCCATCAAGGCTTCATGCGTCTTGCTGTCGGAGTTATACGCGCAGCTCAGGCCGATGATTGTCGCCGGAACGGCCACCATCGACCTTGATGATTTTGCCAGGCGTTTCATACTCGATCATGGGGGAACCCCGGCTTTCCTGAACTACGGTGATGCTTCAAATCCATTCCCGGCGACACTCTGCATATCGATCAATGAAGAAGTCATTCATGGCATCCCAGGAAAGAGGGTCATCCGTCCAGGTGATGTAGTCAGCATCGACAGTGGCATTGATCTCGGTGGCTATTTCAGCGATGCAGCGTTCAGCGTTGCCGTTCCACCGGTCGCGCCTGAGGCCGAACGACTGCTCCGGGTCACAAGGGAATGCCTTGAACGAGCCGTTGCGGTGGTCAAGCCTGGCTCACGGATACACGACATTTCACGGGCTGTCTTCTCACATGCGCGCGCCAACGGATTCGGTGTCGTACGCCAATATTGCGGACACGGTGTCGGCTTTTCGCAGCACGAAGACCCGCAGGTACCCAATTATGTGGGCTCTGGCCCCAATCCGCGTCTCGTGCCTGGCATGGTCATTGCCATAGAGCCGATGATCAATGCCGGCGGCGACAATGTGACCGAACTGGATGACGGATGGACGGTCGTGACACTGGATCGCTCGCTGTCGGCCCATTTCGAGCACACCGTTGTCGTGACCGATACGGGAGTTGAAGTTCTAACCGCCTGGTAATGGTTGCCCACGCCTCCAGTAACCAGCAGCATGCCAAATTCGTTATATTTGCGACCAGGGAGCAACCGTTCCCCATACCGTGAATAGCGCTACAGTCTTTTGGAGGTTATGACCATGTCATTTACACGCACGCTCTTTTCCAGAAAATTCTTTCTGGTCAATCTGGTACTCGTTGGTATCATGATTGGTTTTGTTGCAGCCTTCTCGGTGCTGGCACGGGCGCCGGCCACCGAAGGGCCCGCAATAGCGCATGCCGAGACGGCGCCGGCCTCCGCCCAGACGGGCCCCGAGAGCGTCATCCAGGCCAAGGCCATCCAGAACGCATTCAACTATGTTGCGCAGACCGTGCTGCCGTCGGTGGTCGAGGTCGATGTTGTCGGCACTTCGGCTCCGCAACAGAGCGACCAGCTGCCATGGCGATTCTTCTTTGGTGACCCAAACCAGGCACCCGACGAGAAGAATGCGCCTGCTCCGCAGGAAGAACGTGGGCTGGGCTCCGGCATCATCGTTCGCAAGGATGGCAAGAAGGTCTATGTCCTGACCAATAACCATGTTGTCGATGGAGCCAATGATATTACGATCAAGCTGTTCGACGAACGGGAATTCAAGGGAACCGTCGTTGGTACCGATACCCGGCGCGATCTGGCGGTTGTTTCGTTTGAGAGCTCCGACAAGGACATAACGCCTGCCAGGCTCGGTGATTCTGCCGCCCTCAAGGTTGGTGATTGGGCTATCGCGATTGGCAGCCCATTTGGCCTCTTCTCATCGGTAACTGCTGGCATCGTCAGCGCCATTGGACGAAACGGCGGACCGGACGGCAACATCAGCGACTTCATCCAGACCGATGCCGCCATCAACCGTGGCAATTCCGGCGGAGCGCTCGCCAACATCGATGGCGAGGTCATCGGTATCAATACCTGGATAGCATCGACAACCGGTGGCAGCATAGGCCTGGGCTTCTCGATCCCTATCAACAATGCCATTCGGGCTATCGATGACATCATATCCAAGGGATCCGTCCGGTACGGCTGGCTCGGCGTGCTGTTGTCCGATCCTCCCAAGACCCTGCTCGGTGATCTCGGCGTAGGCGATCGGCATGGTGCATTCATCGGTCATGTCTTTACCGATGGACCTGCTGCCAAGGGCGGCCTGAAGCCCGGAGACTATGTGACGGCCATCGATGGCAAACCGGTGGCTTCCATGGATCAGCTCGTCAGGATTGTCGGAGATTTGCCCGTCGGTTCAAAGTCGGTGTTTACGGTATTTCGTGACGGCGCGAGCGTAAAGACGACGGTGACCATCGACGAGCGCAAGGAGACCAGCGCGTCCGACTATGCCAGGCTGTGGCCAGGGCTCGAGGTCGCGACGCTCGACGCGAGCGCGGCGGAGGCTCAGAAACTGGCCAAGGATACCAAGGGCGCCATCGTAACCAGTGTCGTCGCACGAAGCCCTGCGGCTACGCTGGGAATCAAGATTGGCGATGTCATCACGGCGATGAATGATGTCACGATCAACGGGGCGTCGGCATTCTACCGCCTGCTCAACGATGCAAAGGCCCAGAAGGTTCAGTTCACGTTGCTGCGCGGCGGGCAGACCCTGACGACGCTTGCGCTGGTTCGCAAGTGATGTTACAGTAATACAAAGCGAGGTTCCGATGAGCAAGGAGTTCATATCATACAATGAGGTGCGGAACAATGCGCTGAAGCTTGCGCACCGTATTCATCTTGACGGTTTCATACCGGATATCATCTATGTATCCTTGCGAGGCGGAGCCTATCTCGGCAATGTCATGTCCGAATATTTCAAGGCCGTTCGTCGTGACGATTCGCGACCGATATTCTATGCCGCCGTCGTCGCACGGTCGTATGTAGACGTGCGCAAGCAGGAGCAGGTCAGAGTCGATGGCTGGACATACAGCCCTGAGTATCTGCGCAATGGTGACAAGGTTCTGCTCGTCGACGACATATACGACACGGGCAGGACCATCAACCACCTGGCCAGCATCATCCTGGAGAAGGGCGTGCCACGGCGCGATCTGAAGATTGCGGTACATGATTACAAGATCGTCGAGTATCGTGGCGAGCAGCCTTCGATCAAGCCTGATTACTGGTGCCGCCTGCATCAGATAAAGACACCCGAGGATGAGCGCTGGATCCACTACATGAGCCATGAATTGGTTGGCCTTACCGAGGAAGAGCTCAAGGAGCATTATTATCCTGAGGATCCTGAGTTGCAGAGCATCCTCTCAGTCCTGAAAAACTGATGCGCCCGGCGGGCCGCCTGTCGATTCGATTCGTTCTTGTCCTTGCGGCCCTTGGGTGGTGCCATGCCGATCCATCCGTCTCCGTTGCCATGTCCGAGCAATTTCCGGGCGTTCTGGGACCACCGCCTGGAGCCTATGGCACGACCCAGATGCTGTTGCCGGCTTCGACCGGCGGTGCTGCGCCGGAATATCGGTTTCAAGGACAATCGTCGTGGCTGACGATGGACCGGCCTTTGTACCTGTCGGCCTTTGCCGGTGAAGAGCGTTCCTACATCCTTGAGTTGAGGCAAACAGCCGATCAGTCGTCAGCGATACGGTATACCATAGACCGCCGCCCCCCGGAGCCACCGCAATTTGCCCTGGCCTCCGGTTTCGTTGGCGCCAGTCTTGCACTGGGATTCAAGGGTTCCGATGCTGTCTTCATCAGCCTTGATGGCGGTGGCTTCGCGCGTTTTGATCCAGCCGCCGCTCAGACCATCAGCGCTCCGGTGGATGCGACCAGAATTGTGCATGCAGCGGCCTACAGCGTTGACATGGTCGGCAACAGATCGCGGATCGTATATGGCACATGGCTCCTCGCGCCGCAAGGCATGCAGCCGTCATTCTCGCTGCCATTGGAGCGGCCTTTGCCCTCGATTGGAAAGACGGCGACTGCTGATGGCATCAGTGCGGAGCTCGTCGATATGACCGGTACGGC